>Ga0065714_10064628_pt1 | contig 27542 bp, 60 predicted proteins | sample MisRhiReplicate2_FD_59101 | JGI IMG/M metagenome (GOLD analysis project Ga0065714, IMG submission 59101) | Miscanthus rhizosphere microbial communities from Kellogg Biological Station, MSU, sample Rhizosphere Soil Replicate 2: eDNA_1 v2... | ecosystem: Host-associated > Plants > Roots >... | reverse complement strand
AACGTATGCTGTCGCATACCCAGTACCCTTGCTAGGGCAAAGCCCTAAAACGTCTCCTATGGCCTTACAGGCCCCATAGTACAAGGCTTTGGTAGTAATACCATCATAGCTGCCGCTATGTAGTAAATACCCTCAAAACATCGTAAACCCCTTTCCCGCGTAGGCCATACCCCGTATGGTTAAGCAAGCGTCATTTTCTATCTCAATTTCTCACATGCAAAGCATGAATAGTTGGCATAATGTGTGCATAGGGTATCACTCTGTATGCGTGTGTATCATATCCTCATGCTAGTCCTAACGTAGCTGTCGCTACAGCAGCAGAGCAAAAGGCATTCTATACAGAGGCTTCACGTAGTGAGCCCTCTATATATCATGCGTCCGTATATCAACACTTGTATATATCAACACTTGTATATCGCTCTAGCTCAAGGGTTGTAGCCCGATTCACGTGTGTTTTCGTTCCACGTGGAACATATTGCACTGACAAAAAGATACAGATATGCGACATACATTCGTGTGCGTGCCCCATCATTGTGTGCGACGTGTGATGCAAGGGCCATGCCATTTTCATCCTCGGCAGACAGCTTATTTTCAAATTGCTAGGGCTTGGCTCAGGCACCGTGGCTTCTTGCTAAGCACCCCTCGCTTAAAACTGGGATTCTGTGTGCTGTTGTCCTGTTAAGGATTACTTTTCCTGTAGACGTGAAAAAGCCCGCTCGAAAGCAGGCTCTTATTTTTGGCGGGATTTGGGAAACTGGGTTCAGATGTGTGCTAGAAGTATTTCGCGGCGCTGGTTAATCCCACAGCAATGATCATACTAATCAATATCCAAGGCAAGAAGAACCAGAAGGTGATCCACTCAGCAGACATTAGCAAATTCCTCGCCAGTAGCATCTGAATGTGTGCGAGTATTTCCCTGTATCCACTCCACATTCAGGGCATGTGTTACGTCGTGTGCGTTCTGCTTCATATTCACGCATACGTTTGTTGAAGTCCAATTGTGCTTGCAGTCGTCTCGCTTTATCCTCTGGTGTTGCATTGGCACGTGCAAGATCAATCAAGTCTTGTATTGTCATTCGACCACCTTAGTGTGTAAGTGCTTCACACAAGCAACACATAGAATGATTGGTGCATTCTTCCCACCATAACGGAATGGGATAACCACAGCCTTCTCATTGGTAGCCGTCTCGCATAGACGACAGGAACCCTTGGTCACTCTGAATTCATACTCTTTCATATTTTGACCCCCTTTATGTATTGTTGCATCAACACTTTGTAATCAATGATGGCATCAGGGTGTTTCTCTTTGAATGCTACTACATAAGCTGCCCAGCCTGTAGGGCTCTCATTGTTACGCTTGATTTCAATCATCAATAGTCCCTCCAGATAATACCATCAACTTCCATTTCACGTCTCTCACGTTCCCTTTCGAGGCGGTCTAGACGTGCCTTAGCTTGAGCTGGGGTTAGATGCTTGATCCACCCTAACCCTTCCCCAGTGCATTGCTTACAGGGGCACAGTGGGTTGTAGCTCCAATTCATAAGCTCTTCCATTCGAAGCAGCCTTCTCGCACTGCTGGAACGTCCCCGCCACAGAGGCAGTTGTCACCCATAAGGCAATAACCTTGCTCTACTACAGGCCAATTATGACGGAGCCAATTGATAGTGCGTACAGCCTTGAAGCCTTCCTCAGTGCGTTGAAGCTCTCGCATACATGAGCAGCCACCATTTGTCACCATAGTGCCCGGTGCTTTGTATTCGAAGATGCAACCTCCGTCAGAGCAACCTGTCATACCCGGAATGTAATGTTGCTCGCTCATTACAAGCTCTCCATTACATTGAATTGATGCACAGCAGAATGGTACTCTGCAAGAGACAGCCCATTATCTACCCAACCGTTTTGGTAGAGTGAAACCTCTGTGATAGCCTCATCCACTTGGATGAAGAGTTCATCGTGAACACGTCTCGCCCAGAACAGCCCATCAGGATATTGCTCAAGAGTGAAGCCGTCTCGTAGCAGTTGTTCTTTAGTCAGCATTTGTTTCCTCCGTTCAACATTAATGAGAAACTGTAAGTACATGCGGTCATTGTAGCACCGCACGTTAGCCAGAGCAAGCTCTAATGCTTCAATCTTGGTCATGGTCATGGTCATAGTCATCAGCTAACCCATCGTCTTCTAGCAGTGCATCGATCCACTCTTGAGAGGGTTTGTGTCCATGGATGTCCTCGTAGAGAGCACACATGTAACTCACGTAGTCAATGGTCATAGGTTGTGTGCAGCAGCTAGTGTGAGAGCCCCAGTAGCCATACCTGCAATCAAAGGAGCGCCCCACATCTTTAGGTCATTAATAAAGCCGTACATCCCGCAGCCAATAAGAGCCATTGCAGTTACAGCAGCCAGAATCGTAGTAATTTCTTTCATGTAATCCTCCACGTATATTGTACTCATAATACCTTAAGCACTTGATTGATGAATTCGAATTCTACGCCCTTGTGCGTTGGCTTGTCAACACCATAGTGTAACTGCCAATCCTCACAATAATACCCGCAGGAATACCCCTCTTCGTCGGCTTGGTCGAGAGGACGGAACACAGTCATGTGTCCCTTCCCTTGTACTACCTGAGTACCAACGTCGAAGCCCTGAACCCATTCATACTCTTCTGTGCCATAGACAGTCTCAATCCAAGCCCAGCAAGCGTAGATAGCCATCACACAACCTCCTTAGTTAATGAGTCAACCAGACTCTTTGCTTCTTTCAGGTCGTCCATATCACGATACCAAACCCAACGAGAGGGGTTACACTCTTGGTACTGCACGCAATAGCGAGGATGATCCCAGTGTGAGCATGTCTCTGGATGACAGTTGTAGTCGTGCGTTACGACTTTGTATCTACCCTTCGCGTACACCAAATCATCCTTGTATATCACGCACTCACCATGTTGTAAGAGATATCGTTGTAACCAAACCCAGAGAACGGTGTGGTTTCTGGTACGCGATTGCCCTGTTCATCGAGTGTGAAGTAGGTGACAACATACTCTTCAGTGAACACTGGCTGGTTAGCCCCATAGAGCGCTTCACGTGTGATAATGTGTTGCACAGCCCACTGAGGCATTTCTGCTTGAAGAGCTTTGAACATGTCAACTTCCTCCCCCACGGTTTCTGCGTCAGAGTTGAAGCTTGGGATAACGAAGTAGAAGTGCTTCAGGCGTGGAGTGAACACGTCCCGCTCGTCCTTATTGTACGGTGCATCAAATAGTAAATCAGTCATTGTGTTTTCTCCTATAGTTGACAGGTAGTTGTCAGGGTACATTGTACCGCAGCAATCAGTAGGATGACAAGCATAATCAACAAGCCCAGCATAGACACAACTACTCCAGATTTCATTACAGTTTCGCCGGGATTGTTCCACAACCTACCATCTACCATTGCCCAGCCCATCCCAACCACTAGTAAGATAAGACCAAGAAACATGACGCATATCGAAAGACCCATTACCAATTCCATTACATATTCCTCCATTTAGCGTCACGTGCTTCGCGTTCTTTCTTACGTTCCCACTCTCGTTGCTCATACCCTGTTTCAGAGAAGAGTAGACCCAAACCACCTGCAATAAAGATCAGTGTGAATGGTATAGCCATGAATTGTAGGACCAAAATCCAAACCGGAGTATCAATACCCATCTGATTCTTGTTCAGAGTGATGTAAGCGTCCATCGGCTTACGTCCTTCGTCTACGAAACGATGGTAGAAGAATCCATCAATCTCTCGGTCGTAGTATTTACCGTCATCAGCCTTGAAACGACCCATGAACTCTTCACACGAGGTAGTCTTCCCGCACTTCTGCATCGAGCTATAGGCTAGCTCTAGAGTCGCGGAGTGACTCACCTTTTCCGTGTAAGGCTGGTCTAGGTAGAAGCCGGCAGAACAGCTCCCAAGAGTCAACACGCACAGTACAAGCCATACCTTCAGTGCATACTTGAATAGTTCTACTGGACTCAATTCAGATTCTTTAGACATTATGCTTTACCCTCTCGTACGGAAGCACCAGCTTCCCATTTGTTGAGCTTCGATTGTACGCGGTCAAGAAATGCTTGTCCAGTAATATCGTTACCCAGTTTCAGGTGCAACAGGTCGAGGATAACCACGAGAACATCGATTGCTTCGCCTACAACGCCATCTGGAGACGGCTGACGCTTCTTCGTACCCGCTTCGATGCTCAGCTCAGTAGACAATTCACCAACTTCTTCCACGAGAGACTTGAAAATCGCATCGACGTTGCGTGTACCTACACGCACGGAAACATTCTTCACCATCGTGATCAAATCTGTAGGAATTTCTTTGGCGGCCTGCGGCTCAACGGGAACCGGAGAAATCACTTTCAGACGGTAGTAGAAGCATGTAATAGAGCCTCCAAGGTCAAGCTCAACTTCAACCAGAAGTTCGCTGTGGAGGTTGCGTTGGGTACTAACCACTACACCTTGCTGGCCCTTCTCGCGAATACCGTAGTCTTCGGTCAGTTCAACACGATCACCCTTTCGAGGCTTGGCAGAAATAGTCATTCGATTCTCCTTTGTTAGATTTTAGTACCAAGAAACCCCGCCGAAGCGGGGTCTGTTTGACAACTATTACGCGAAAGCTTGTAGCACTTGGTTCGGGTTGGCAGCAGCCGACTCACCCATTGGTTGGAAGCCCCAGCCATCAGCAGTACGTTGTAGAGTACCAACGTGCAGAGCAGTGTGGTTCACGAAATTTTGCAGCTTGTACGACGCTAGTTCGTTGTTGTCCTGATCGTACAGCTTGAAGCTACCACCGCTGATCATGCTCAGGTCTTGACCACGTGTTTCTGCATCGTGCAAGAAGACGAAGTGTTCAACCTTATCAATGTGAGCTGGAACCTTGCTGATTTCAACGAAGATTTCCTCATCGTCTTGGCCTACAACGTCAGCACCGTTGCGGTTATCACGTGGCAGAACAACAGCACCGTTGTAGCAGTCTTTGTTGTTGAAGAAGCAGACGTTCTTCATATCACCTTTGATGCTACCGTTACCGTTAACATCACTGGTCAGGAACATAAAGATGTCAAGGTCGAACTCGTAAGGTTTGCCAGTTTTAGGGTCAGTCTTCTGAGCCATCGGGTGCAGATCCCAGTTCAGAGCGCCACGCAGGCGAGTCAGGGAAGGTGCGGCTTTGGTCAGGTCCAACATCATAGTATCTTTGCTCAAGTTAAGCTCCATTATCAAGTCCTCTTTAGTGTGCCTTACAGGCTTTAGTTTGTGTGGGGCCATTTTGGCCCCTTTTCAAGTCAGTGTCAAGCAGTCTTTGCAATGAATCGCTTGTTGGCGAAGGCCAGCGCTACAACCAGACCACCGCCAACAACCTTGGCAAGGATGTGGTTGATTTCACCTAAATGGCTTACAACAAACGGGTCAGATACGAACATTTCAGCACCAACCACACCCAACATTGCAGCACCGATCCAGATGATCACTTTGTACTTGTCCATTAGACCAGACAGATATTTCGCACCGTAGACGATCACAGGAATGCTCAGAGCGATACCAGCGATTGCGTAGAGAGTCGAGTGTTCAGTCCCACTTGCAGCACCAGCTACAGCCATTACGTTATCCAGCGAGAGCATGAAGTCAGCTACGATGATAGTCCAAACAGCACCCCAGATAGTGTCTTTCTGTGCTACTTCGTGTGGTTCATCGTGCCCAGTGAGCAGCGAGTAACCAATCCAGATGAGGTACAGGCCAGCTACCAGCTTCAGGAACGGAATGCCCAACAGGAAGGTTGCAAAGACCAGCAGGACAGCTCGGAGAGCGATGGCACCAGCAGTACCTAGCAGGATTGCCTTACCACGGACGCTTACAGCAAGTGTTGCACATGCGAGAGCGATGACGATTGCGTTGTCCAGACCCAGAAGCAGGTCGATCATCACGATCTTGAAGATTGCCGCGAAGTCGAGCGAAGCTAGAAATTCCATTGTGTTCTCCTTTGTGTTCGTTTGTGTGGGGCCATCTTATCGATAAGCCCCGTTGTTGTCAACAGTTATTTGGTTGCGAAAGCTTTGAATTCTTCGTTCAGCAACAGCTCATAGAAGCGGTTCTGATCTACAGCTTTCGGATCAGCAATGTATAGCACTTCAACAGTGTCATATTTATCGCCAATCATATCCAAGTAACGTTTGTTGCAGCCATTGCCGATTGCCACGATCTGTACGAAGGTGTTCTCCAGCGAATCAAGCTGAGCTTCGAACTCACGTTTATCGTTATTCTCACCGTCAGTGATCAGTGCAAGATAGGTAGGAGTTTGTTTCTTACCGAAGCCGAAGAAACCGCTCTTGTTACTACCTTTCAGGCTCTTGATCGCATCAGCGAAGTTAGTGCCACCACCAGCGGTGATGCCTTCTCGACGGATGTAGGTGCCAGCGTCAGCCTCTACCATATCACGTTCACGCTTGAAGCTGGTGTTGAAGAAGCCGATTTCCATCTTACCGTCGTCGTCAAACTTCATTGCAGCCGCAAGGAACAGGTCAAGAGTGTCTTGTACCCAACCACAGCGGAACTCATCGTCCATGCTGCCAGATTTGTCTACAGCTAGCTTAACGGCCATAGTGATTGGTGTGAAAATCTGAGCTTTTTCCAGATTTAGTTCCAGTGCCTTAGTCAGGTCTAACATTGCCATACCCATATATCCTCCTTCGAATTTGATTTAGATTTTACCTTGTTGGGTCAGTGCTGTCAACAGCGATTTCTGACCTTGTACTAATTCTACAGCATCTGCGGAGCGTTGATCACGACCAGCAGCTTCTACTCGGTTCACTTCTGTAACCGTTTCCAGCATCTTGGCACGCAGAGTCTGAAGAGTCTGTGTGGTGACTACTGGTGTGTTCATTGCTGTAGCACTTGCAATGGCAGCCATTTTCGCTCCTTCTGCACCTTGTGTCAAGGTCTTTGTTGCCAGATTCCTGACCTCACTGGTCAGGGATACACTCTTTTGCACGTCCAACGTTTGCAGGAACATTGCGAACTCCATCTTTATGATGGGAATCGTCTGAGTGATTACATCCTTCAGAGTCGAGATAGTAGCACGACTTGCATCCTGTTGCGAGCGAATCTTTGGACTGTTGATTTCAGTCATTGCCTTCAAACGGCGAAGGTTATCAGCCTTCATGTCGAGACGATTCACCTTAGTCTGTGCGTCACGCAGCAGTTGAGCCTGCATGGCAGCTTCAGGGTGATTCAGATCAATCTCAGGCCACGCTGCGATCTGCTGTCCAGCATACGCCTTTAGCTTCTCCACTTCACCAATCTCAGCCACAATCTTTTGATAGTGCGAGAAATTCTCAAGATACAGAGTATCCAAGTCCACAACCCACTCTTGTTGCACAGTGATATGGTTGCTGATCTTCTCTTCAAGACCTTGGAACACTTGCTGAGCGGTGTTTAGACGAAGCATAAGCTTACCCTTCACGTCAGTGAACTTGTTCTGGAACCAACCTACAAGGCCATCCTTCTGAATCGAAGCAGGATCGAGCTTGTTCGCTTCATTACTGATCTGAGTCAGGATTGCACCCAGTTCATCAAACTTACCGACAGCCATCTTGTTGATGATCTTTTGAGTGGTTTGTCCAATCTCACGAGAGACGGATTCACCAATCTTGTCAATATCAGCATCGGAGATAACCTTGAGCTGCATCATATTCGATGGCTGGTTTGCCACAGGGAAATGAGACTTACCAACACCTACACCAGTCATTACCACGTCAATAGATGTTTTCTCTTTTACGCCTGCTCGATTGAATACGCTCATGTTGCTCTCCTATAGTAAATGAATGTCTCTGGGTATGTCAGCGATTGTACAGCGTTATTACAGTACCCGTCAATCAGTTTTTCGTGTGCCATCTGGCAAGCTTTAAAATATCGTCTCGCCTGCCTCTCCCCGACTTGTAGGAAGTGGCTCACAGTTTCGGTGCTGATGATATCAAGGCTGGAGAAGATTTTCAACATCCTTCCCATTGACAGAGGCATTTGATCATCATCTTGTGCATACCAATCCAAACGACAGATACCCGATAACACATCGTCAACCCAAAGGGGCCACTCTTCCCCGCTCATACGCACGTCCATCATTTCAGGCAGTACGCAATTAGAAAAGGAAGCTTGTGGCCTACCTCTAGTCCCAGCAGTATAAAGAGTCGAAAGACCCTTAGCAATCAAACGATCAGCATTTCTACCAATGCGAAAGTCTAAAGCCCTCAACTCTTTATCATTTAGCATTACGCTTCCGGCGTTGGGATTAGAGGCACTGGAGCCAGTTCAGGATGAACAGCACCCAAAGTCATTTCCAGAGATTTAAACTCACGCGTATTGTACTTGCCGTGACCACCATCTTCATACCACACGTGCCACTGGCTCACCGCGTAGTGATTCGGTGAGGCCGCATCAAGCGTTGCGACATCCGCCAGAATACCAGCACTTCCAGCCGCCGTCGCATCGACCCAATAGCTTTCCACAATCGCCGTGTAGGACGGATTGTGTGCCACGATCCATGCTGTTACTTTTACCATTACTCGTAGTGCCATTTTGTTTCTCCTGTGTTGTTTTATAGGCTTGTGCCTGTTTTTGTGTCATACCTGAATGACTCATATTTCTACCTGCCGAGATTGAATCTTACCACAAGTACAACGAGAGACGTATGTATGTGTGATTCGAACGGGACGTGAGTCACGGGAATTTTCCCATGTATTACACTTGAATTGTTCGACTGGCTCGTAGACGTGTTCATGCCAACTACCAGTGAATAGAAACTTCAGTAGTCGAATCATGCTCCGTCTCCAACACCCTTAGTGTACCAGTGGGCATCGCTATAGCCTCCATGATAGCCCGTCTCCCGTGCTTGGTCTAGTAGTGTTTCAACCCATTGCACCAAACCTTCATCCACATTATCGTGGTATAGAGCTGCTAGCAGAGCTTTCTTTTCTTCTGCTAATTCTTGAGGTTCCAGAAGCTTAGCTTCTATGCAAACAAGGTTCTTGAAATCGATGTACATTCTATTCTCCTATGAAAGTCTTCAATCTGTCAAGATGTTCTGGGATATATAGGTTAAATACCTCGATCCCCGAAGTTTTAGCCAACTTGAAGGCTGTTGCTGTACCGCCTTGTGGTATACCCTTCCTATCAGTCTTGGCATAGCCTATCACGAATTTACTTGGAGTTGCAAGGTCTGGACCCAAAACTTGGTAGCAATTTCGAGCGTGCATGGCTTTGGCACCTCTTTTGCAAGCATCCCAATTAGGATGGAGCAATGCAGCAATCACCATCGCAGTGAAATATGTAGGCCAAGTTTCTGGGTTAAAATTCTTCCCATCGTGACTTGTCCGTTCATGTCCTTCATAGCCCCACCAAGGCACGTAGCACTCATAGTCATTTGCCGTATAACAGATGTCCTGTTGTTGTCTGTGCAACCACCAACCAGACTCGAAGGCTTGGTCAGCACCTGTAGCACCTCCAGAACGCAATCCCCAGCCTTTCTGTGCCAAAGCCTTACCAGCCTTAGTCATGACTTCTAGAACATCGTCAGGCGTCTCACGCGAGCCTATACCCGTATACCATTTAGAGGTCATTATAGAAGGCCCATGTCAAAATGAAAACCATAGCAACTACCAACACAACCATCACAGCGGCTGGTGGTAATGCCATGAGCCCTGCGATAACCCCAATGACAACACAAGCGGCTAGGCAGATTACAACGAGGAAGCCTATTGCTTGTGCAAATGCTTTTAACAGTTTCATGGTCGTCCCTCCAGTTTACGCCAAGCTCGGTCTGTCTCTTCGAGCAAAGCCTTGAGTTTATTGAGCGGGGTTAAAGGGCCACTCTTCAGTTGTTTGGCACCCGGATTCTTCTTCCATTCCTTGTAAAGCTCAAAAGCCTCAGAGCCCGGCGCTAAGAAGTGGTTTGGCGCCCATTCGATTGCGTCTCTGTACATTGTGTTCTCCTTTTCTGAAGACCAAAGAATACCGCCTTCGGGCGGTATATGTCAAGCGTTAACGTCGCCAGTTGATAACAATCAAACCAGCAAGACCCACCACACCAATCACGATGCCCGTAATAGCACCGAGGACAAACCAAATCATACGTGACGCATCAGAAGCAGTACGATGATTACCGTCAAGAATACAGTGAGCATCAGATCACCTTCCGAAACAGGCCGTAGGCGTTGGTGCCAACGTTGCCACGTTCGTGGTAGTCGTTCTTCTCAGACTCTTCAGGAGTCTCGCAGTAAACCCAATGACCATCTAAACCATTACCAGTGATGGAGAATGGCAGGTCACCGTCATAATCTTCACCATCCTCTACGTCCTCAATAGTGTAGATGCCCGGTTCCGCATACCCACTGCCATGTAGTTTGAAACGAGTTTGTACATGGATCATGTCACCAGTTGTCAAGTCGCGCCAATCCACAGGCGCACCCACAATCGGTGCAGCTTGTCGAGACACAACACCTTCAATGAGGAATGCGAGGTCATTGTGCAAGGTCAACAGTTCAGCAGATAGCTCACCGACACGGGTAGTAATTTGATTCAAGTTCATTTTCAGTCTCCTTGAGAGTGTAAGATTGCGAATGGATTATCATCCACCCAGATAGACACCTTGATGCCTTGTTGTTCCATGTACTGCTTCTTTGCTTGTCGAGAAGTGTAGTGGATTTTGAAACCCTTGTCAACCAGAAAGTCCAGATCAGTGGGCCATTCTGTAGGCTTCCGCCAAGTGACGATCACAACGTGGTAGCCGATACGCTCCATCAGAAGCAGGATTTGAAGCCAGCCTTCTGGGTTGTCGCTGATCGTCTCATCGAAGTCAACACCAATAACCTTTGGTTCGTAGGCCATGAATGCGTTACGACTCCACGGATCAACCATTTTGTGATGGCTCATTTGACGTAAATCGTCACGTCAATACCAGCGAAGTGCTTCACGATCAGAGCTTCAACATCTGCCCACTTCGCTCCACCCAAGCCAGCACCTAGTTTCGGGAAGCCTACACTCTTGTGTTCACCAGCATCTACGAATAGTCGCATGGTTGCGAAGGCTTTGTCAAGGGCTTCTAACGAAGTGTATACAACACCCTTCTCACGCCCGTAGAACTGTTGCCCATATAGGTTGAAGATTGGGCCATGCTCACACAGCGTGAAGCTCAGAGAGCCCAGCTTATTGACATCACCTTTGAGGGTTTGGCAATCAGCTTCATACACTTGAGGCCATTCAGCTCGTAGAGCCTTGGCTACGCCAGAGTTCATTGTGTTCTGGCAGTTGGCTTGGTGTCCAATACATTCCACTTCACCAGCTTTGAAGCCTTCAATCAGACAACCTTTCTTGGTAGTGATAGTCATTAGACCTCCTTCATTTCAATCAAGTCGAACCCGAGCAGCGGATAAGCTTCGTATTGTGCTGCCATGTACGCCTTCACAATATCAACTGGGTTCTGCCAGAAACGACAAGGCTTAATGGCCCAGATCAGACGCTTCTCAGCACCAGAACTGTCTAGAAGTCTTGCACGCATAAGGTAATACTTCGTAATCATATATCCTCCTTAGAAAAGAAAGCCCCACCGCATATAGTCAGTGGGGCTAGATGTTACGCCAAGCGGCCTTTAATAGTGTTCAGGTCGTCCAACCAGAAGCGACCATTCTCGAACAGCAGCTTCAACACACCGCCACGTTCTTCTTCGAAGGTGCATTCGTCTTTCAACACATACTCACCATCGATCAAGTCAACACGCAACAGACCTTTCGCAGACTTCTTCAGCTTGTCTCCAGTTGCAGGGTCTTTGTAAATCTCTACAAATTCACCATTCACAGTGCAAGCAGTGGCTTTAACAGCAAAGCCGAAGGTGTCTCGTGTGTTCATTTGGTAGGTGTAAGAACCAATACCGAACACTACACAGCCAGAGCAGAAGCCCAGTTCTTCCATGCGTTTCAGAATCGCTTCGAAACGTTGCAGGGTGATGCTGTCGCCGTAGATCAAACCAATGTGCGAATCCAGTATTTTGTGACCAGTCTCAGTGATAGTACCACCGAAGGTTTCCCACAAGATTTGCAGAGAACCTTTGAACTCTGGACTGCCCGGTTCAGCGTCTGGATCACCACAAATTACTTTCAGTGGATCACCCGAGTCAGGCCGGATAACCAGCTTGCCGTCCCGAGCCATGATTTGCTCTTTCAGAGCTGGCAATACGACAGTCAGAACACCCCAGTAGTCGTAAGTGTCAGCTACATACGATGCAATGCCAGTTGGGACAATGCGAGTGATGTAGTCTTCCATAAATTCGATTTCAGCCATCAGGCGAGCAATCTCCAGAGGCATTTCTGGGTTACGTTCTTGTACACCCTTCAATCGGAACAGAATGTTGCTAGAGCTTACAGCGTGTTCGGTTGCAGCTACAGAGACAGCAATCAATTCTTCATCGCTATTAGCCCCGTAATAGTCTTCCAGATAATCAACTACTGCGAAGGTGTCAGTACCGGACCAGAACAAGCTGTGACCAGAAGCAGAGCGAATCGCGTCTTCCAGACCAGACATACCACGCATTTCGAAACCGTGGCACTGGAACTGAACGAGGTTCATATCAAAGCCAGTCTTTTCAGCGTAGTGGTTTGCCAGCTTACGGTATTCGCCAGCGATTGTTGCGTTGGTTGCCTGCTTCCATGTCATGTTTGACATGATGGTTTCCAAGTAATTGGTCACCCAGAAGAACTCAGGGAAGGTGGACATCACGGTGAACATTGGAACTTTCATCGCAATGCGAGTGCCTTCTGGCATGGTCTTCACACGGATAGGCAAGAAGCCCAGATCGTGCAGTGCAGCCATACGTTCTACGTTTACAACACCTTCACCGAGGTAAGCATTCACTCGACGTGCAAAACGGGCAATCACTTTCTCTTTTGGTTGAGAGAAGAACGATTCGTTCCAGTATTCAACGATTTCTTGGAAGCCACCTTGAGGACCGAAGACAACCAGTTTACCGTCGTAGAGCGAAGAGCCCTTGAACAGACGATTGGATCGTGGAGTGTTGTTCGAGTAGACCATTTCAGTACCTTGTGGGTACATTTCAGCGTGACCCAGTTTGTAACCATCAGTACCGTGCGGTGCAAATACTTTCATTTGATTCTCCTTTTGATTTGATGAGGGAGAGTTTACGCCTCTCCCATTCTGGTGTCAAGCTTTACTTCGCAGGGATCAGTTCAGGATTCAGTTTGAAGAAAGGTTCATTCGTCACTTCCTGACGGACCTCTTCTTCTTTCTGGTTTTCCAGAATTTGGTCTTGCTTGTCGTCACGTTCCTGCTGAGCCCGAGCTTCTTCGATACGAATTTGCTCTTGTTGCAGCTTCAGAGCTTTCTCACCTTCGTCTTCAGTCAGGGCATCCATCAAGAGCATACCACCAGCAGCGCCTACAGCACCACCTACTATCGAAGTACCCAAGCCAGAACCACCGCCCATGCTGCCACCGTAGCCACCAGAGTAACCGCCGCCATAACTGCGATTGTAGCCATTACCACCTCCGTAGTAGTTCTTCTGAATCACTGTTGTACGTGCCGGGGCACTACGATACACAGGAGTTTGTTTGGTTACAACTCGTGGAGCCGAATACGAAGTCGAAGGACGACTCACAACTGCTGGACGAGAAACCTTTGGAGCGGAGTAGCTGCTTCGGGAAACCGAAGGTTTGCTGCTCACACGGCTCTTAGCTTCAGCCGTAGCCACACCAACAACCAATACCACACCCGCCAAAACCGCAACTACCAATTTCTTGAAATTCATTTGAATCCTCCTTTGGATTTAAGTTAGTCGCAACCACCGCCACCGGAATCACTGCTTGAAGAGCTGCTATCACTTGATGAACTGGAGCTGCTTGAGCAGGAGTGGCTTGAGTGGCCACCGCTGCTGTGGGACGGATGATACGTTGGAGTGGTATAGCTGTCAACAACATTATCAGTTTGGAATGAATTATCTTTACGACTGACTTGAGGACTACGATAAAGCCCAGCAGGTACGGATGTGTCATTCTTTGGTCGTCCTGTGGTGATTGGAGCAGAACGCGGAGTTATGTGCTTGTGAGCTTGACGTTCGTAAGCCTCTTGAACAGCACGTTCACGTTCAGCCTGCATTCGTTTGATACGAGCAGCAGCGTATTCCTTACGACTCCGCTCTTCGTCACTCTCTTTCATGATGTAATAGCCAATCAATACTACAAATGCTGCTACAGCCAAACCCAATACAATTTCCATGAATCCTCCTTAGATTTCGATTACAGTTAGTTTCGCAGGGAAAGAACAGGTCAGATCATCACGAAAAGAGTCTGTAGTGTAAATCTGATCGTAGTGATTCAATACCACATCTACACCCTTTGAAAAGATACCATGTGTCACTGCAAGCTCAAGACTCCCCGGATTGCGAGTCTCTAAAAGCAGAGCTAACTCAATGAACGTGCGTCCACCATCGCAGATATCATCCAGAACCAACAGATTCAAGTTACTCATGTCTTCAGGACCGTCTACGGTCATGCCAATAATCTTGCCGTCAGCAAGGTTGCGAGTCTTCGAGCAGGTGATCACACCAGCAGCACCCACTTTCTTGGCAAACTCTTCACACTTCTTTGTAGCACCGGCGTCTGGAGCAACGATAGTGGTTTTGCTGAATGGAGTATTGATAACACCGTAGCCGAAGATATCGAACTGATCCCGAATCGAGACGTTATCAATGCAAGCCAGAGATACAGCACTGTGTGGATCAACCACTTGAACGAAGTCATACTTCATGCTATTGATCAGACTACCGAACACCTTGATGCTCAGAGCCTCTCCAGCATTACACACACGGTCTTGGCGTGCATACGGGATGTAAGGCAGGTCGAGCATGAACTTCGCTAGAGGGAACTCGCGACGTAGTGCATCAGTTGCCATCAGCAGTGCCATCACATCGTCACTGTTCTGGATTCGTGCATCAACACAGACACGTTCGACCTTCATGCCATCAAGCTGGGAGAGGTTGTTGATGTCAACACCCACTTCACCACCGGGAAAGTTCCACTGACGGACTTGGATGCTCACGCCTTTGCCCAGAGTATCGGTAGTATAAGTAATCATCGTTTACCCTCCTTGCTGTTGAAATAACGACGGATTGCGTAGCCTCGCGTGAGGCTCCAAATGGTGCATCCGCCTGTTGCAACTGTTGCTGCAATCACTGGATTAGGACACATTGCCATCGAACCCATCGTAATGAGCCAACTGCCAACCATCCCGAGAGCGGTGCCCGAAAGCACCTCCTTCATTGTCTGCATCTTCGACTGAGCCATATCACAACTCCACTTGGAAGGATGCTCGCATTCCTGCGAGAGCTTCGTCTGGAACGTTGTGGATGTTCATACCACCTCGCCGGTTCTCAACTACGAGATAGGTCACATCATAACCATACTGCTCTGCAAGCTTTCTGTAGTTCTTCAGGCTCTTCGCCGTAGGAAACACATTAGACACTACAATAGCTGGAAATGCAAGAGACATTTTCTGTTCTGTATCTCGTTTACAAGCCCTGTAGGCATAGGCCATACGACCTTCTGTCCACAGGTACTCGCCTTCCTTAGTATATAGATAAGCGTCATGCTCAAAGTGTGGCGCACGTAAGGCGGTTGCCAGAGTCGCAGCTAATGTAGATTTACCAGAACCCGGCAAACCTCTAACGAGATATAACATAGGCATCGCGATACTCCCAGAAAATTTCGATTTGAGTCTTGCGTTCTTGGTCTGACATCGCTAAGAAGTCTTCCTTTCGGATATTCTCTTTGATGTAGTCAACCAGATCGTAGTATTCCTCATCGATTGTTTGTTTGAATTGTGGATCGTTGTACAGCAGTTCAACCTTCTTCGCTCCCATACGCATGAGGAATTTCTTCGTCAGGTAGTGAGGCGTCTTGATTTTCATGACCGTGGTGCCGTCCAACAGACGTACCATGAAGCCTTCATGTGCAACCATGCGAGATATCTCCACAAGGTCACCAAACCGTAAACGGAACCACTCAGGACGAAGCATTGCAGTGTCTTTCGCGATGGCATCAAGATGCTGCTCAGTGAACATCAACCCCGATTCGTGGTTACGACCACCGATCAGATATGCCCCGTGAACTTCATCCACGATATGTGGATCAGAAGGGTGGCAGATTTCAAACAACAAGGTGTTCACATCAGTTGTCAGGTTCTGAACAATAGACTTGATAGTGGTATGCTCAAGATACTCTCGTGCGTACCCAACATAATCACTATCCAGAGTACCGGTTGTGGCAACGATCATTTCACCTTTGTGGGACGAAACCGAAGCCATGAAACCATTCAGCTTACGTGGAGCGATAACCATTGTATCTGGGTCAAGTTTGGTGCCGTTCTCGTGATGGTTGAACACCTTGGTAAAGGGCCAGATGACCACCTCACCAGTGATGGTGTCGAACACAATGCCACGAGCTTCGTTCAGCAGCTTGTCTTGGCCCCAAAGGTTGTCGTAGAACACTTTCCCTTGGTACTTGATCACACAGAGATTCTGCTCTGGGTAATCTTTCACACGAACCAGCTTCTGTTCGATCAACGAATCGAAATCGCTCAGTTTGATTGCTGCTTTGTATGGTGCTGGTGAGCCGGACATTGTGTTCTCCTTAATTACAAAAGTTTCTCACGCATGATATCACGTGCCATTTCTGGTGTCACAAATTCTTTCAGAAGAGCTTTTACGTCCTTCATCAAGAACTCCCGTTCAATTCGAAGAGCTGATCCTACACGCTCACTAACCACTGCGTCAAGTCGTTCTCTGACAATATCCTTGATCTGAGCATCTACAGCAGCACCAACAGCCTTCGCTAGCTCTGGAGATTTCGCAGTGTAGGTAGGGTTCCAACCACCAGAAGACTGTACCATACCTTTTAGGCAGGAGGCAATCTGTCCTTCGATCTTCCCTTTAATCGCATCGATCTGAATGTTGTTCATAACCTCACGGCCAATCTCAATTTCCAATTCTGGGTTGTTAGCAATGAGGGCTCTAAGACCCTCCGTGTCAAGACGCATTTTGATAGTCATATATCCTCCTTTAGTCAACGATACGAACGATGGTGCAGATGCCGTCTTTCTTGTCTTGCATTGCCTGAATCATCAACGAGTGGCGCTTCTCAGACCATTCAGAGCCGTACTTAGCCAGAAGGCTGATCAGGTAAACACCTAAGCCAGCACCCACCATGAGCCAAGCCATTGTTGCCATCACTAGCATCACCTCAGGAATGTGAACCAAAGGAAAGAAGAAGATCATCACTGGAACGCTGATCATGCTTGAGGCGACGAACAGAACTGCTGCTGCAAGAGCCCCGAAGAACGCTGTGGATGCGATACAAGCAAACAGTGCATAGATGAATGCTCGAATGTAAGAGCAGGTGGTGTGTTGACCACGCTTACACTTGCTAGCAAAGCCATTGATGAAGATGTCAGTGAAACGGTAGTGCCACGAGGAAGTAGAAATTTGCATTTGGTTCTCCTTAATTCGAAATGGTTACGGTGTTGGTGGCAGAGAACTCAAAGGCTTCTGCTGCGAAGTTGTCCAGCAACTCATTACTTACGAGGCAAAAGCCTCTGAAGGTGCGATCACCTCGGTTCATATCGCTGGTAACAATCACCGGGCGATTCTTGTACGAAGACATGTGTTCCTTTCCATCTTTTAAGAATACCAGATCGTCCTTTTGAAAGAAAGGTGTTTCTTTGTCCTCGCCTTTGCTAATTATGATAAGAGTCATGTGAATCTCCTTATTGAGTAAGTGTGATGGAGCCTTCGAAGAATGTGAATTCCCCTCTGATGAAGGAGTTCAAGCTTACACCAGTATCGATCACAACACCAGTAAAATCTCCAGCTTGTTCGCCCTCAAGATCAGTCACCATTACAATCATTGGTGGTTGCTCGTTGTGGATCATCAGAGTACCCACTTCCATGATTTGAGTCAAGCTATTTCGTGCATCGATTGAAACAAATGGTTTAGTCAAAATCCCTTCCTCCTGAATGCGAGCATGTAGGCGAGTTGAACCGCCTGACGATATGTGAGCCCCGATAGTGGATACGGGCTGTCTGGTTTGATGATGATCCAAGGACCAGCGTTAGCGACCTTCTTGTACGCATAAACGTGCGTCTTACGACGGTACAGTTGACCGTTGTAGAGCGTTACGCCACGTTCTTCAGAGACATACTTATCCTGAATAAACTTCATAACTACGAAGCCTTTGGAGGCTGCACGCCTCCGTTTGTTTTCGATCTTGCTCATGCTCGTTCTCCATCATGATGTCCCGCTTTCGCGATTTCTTGCTTTGCCATGTGGTCGCAGATTTCCTGCCATGTCCACACTTGATGGTCAGGGTGGTTGTCAATACCGACATCCAGACGCTTACCACGTGGCGGCAGAGAGCCGTGACAGTGACCATGCAGCATCCAAGAGCCGTGGTGGCTCCCGTTCCAGACTTCCATTGGGAAGTGGCACAGAGTAACAGGCTGACCTTGAACCTTCATCTCGTGATAGTCTTTCACCCATTCCATTTGGATAGCACCAGAATCTTCCAGCAGTTGCCACGTGCGACGATCACAGTGATTGCCACGGATGAAGTGGATGTTGCCATTTAGCTCTTTGATGATTTCGATCAGTCGATCCAGTTGTTTCGGATAGATGAATGCGAAGTCTCCCAGATGATACACATCATCAACCAGACCAACACGGTCGTTCCATCGTTCGATCAGGGATGCAGTGTTCTGATCCTGAGTCCAAGGCCGATTTGTAAATTTCACAATGTTCTTGTGTTCGAAGTGGAAGTCACTGCAAAACAGCGGAGTTTCGCTCTTAGAAATCACGCTCATAGTATGCTCCTTGTACCAAAATGTCTAGTTGTCGTGGATACTTCTGGATGCCTTTCTGATTGCCATCCTTGAAGCTCTCCGTAAGATTGAAGAGAGTATCACAGATTTTCACTTCTCGTGCAATAGCTGATAGCAATACTTTTCGCATGTACGTCTCGTATTCTTCACCTTTAACCTTCGTCAAATATTGAACACTTTCAGCAATGCAAACGCCGAACGCATCCACGAGGTCTTTGTACGTAGCTGTGGTGTCCTCTAAGGTGTCGTGGAGCCACGCTACGGCTACATAGGTAGAGAGCATAGGGTTGCCCTTCATACGGCCTGCCACGAGGCTTGCAACGCCCGCTAGGTGGTATGTATAAGGGAACTCTCCATACTTCTGATCACCGTGAGCATCTTCAGCGAAACGTTTAGCTTTCATCATTAGGGCACGTTGTGGGGTGAGTTCAATCATTTGATTCTCCTTTCTTAAGGCGTAAAGAAGCCCGCCTTGTGGGCGGGCAGAGGTGTTAAGCTTGTGGCTCAACCAGATTCAGAACAATTCGGTTCATCGGTTTGACCATGTTATCTTGTGTGACAACAACGCCACGCCGGGACACACTGATCTTCACTTTCTCAACAAGCTTGCTTGCCATTGCCAGCTTTACGCCCAGAGCAGTGAACCCTGTCTGATGCTTGACAGCTTTAGGGAAGACAACACCGTCGAAGCCTGCCCAGTCTGCTTCAGTGCTGTTGTGCAGCTTGATAGCGGTTTGGATACTTAGGAAGCGGTTACCTTGACCTCCAGCTTGCTCAGTGACGAATCGAGCCTTCGCAGTGGCATCAAGGACGTAACCCAGAGCGTACATGTAGTTCAGAACGGAACGCACTTGAACAGCCGTGGTATCTTTCATTTGGAAATCTTCAGTCATTTCTTTCTCCTTATTCATAGTCACGAATTGCTTTGCCAGTTGGGAACTGAGGCAGAAGCGTATCTTTGTAGCGAGCCTGATATTGTACAGTAATCAGCTTGCCGATGTAAAGCTTTTTGTTCGCAAGGAACTCAGCTCGTTGAGCCATAGAACCCAATGTAACAGTAAACGTTTCATCGTTCAAGTCATTTTGCACAAGGAATCCTGAGCCATCATCTTTCTGTGGTTCAACATCAAGGATGACAAACTCTGAGTCAACAAACTCCTTATACTTCTGGAGGTCAGCAGAACGCTTGCCACTCTCGTTAACGCCATCTGCGTTTCGGATCATAATACCCTCGAAGAGACGTCTTACAGCATCCTTGTGTGCAGCCTTCATTTCCTCTTCGCTGTATGCCAGCTCGTAGTGGATAAACTTGATGAACTCGTTATCCATTGCACGGTAGTTACGATACCCGTAGGTTTCAATCACGACTTCACTGAACGGCATATCCTGAGAGACAGTCTCACTTTCGATTACCGCAAACACCACGAATTGCAACTTTGGACGTAGTTCGTGGATCATCTGTGCTTCGAACATTGCAGCGTAAGCTTCACCGATAAATTCATCACCTACAGCCTTTTCATATTTCTTGCGTGCTGCATCGACCTTAGCCTGCGTGTCAGTACGCTTAACAGCAGACGTGATATCTTGCAGAGCATAGCCGTGCAGGTAAGCCTCACCATCAAGGATGTCGCCCGGTTGCATGATGCCTTTCAGCTCTTCAACGATGTGCGGCAGGATGTACGGTTGGCCTGTACGGCTTTCCAGAGTGATCGTCCCGTCTTTCAGGCACTTCGCCATCATCCGTACACCGTCGAGTTTATCCGATAGGTAGACGCCCTTCTCGTAATTGATGCGATGACCGATTTTGTTGTAATCTCCAGCCAACATCGGAAGCACGGGAAGCTCTTCCAAGTCAGCCTTGTCCTCACGGTAACCTTTGTCCACTTGCTTCTTGATACGGCCTTCAGCTTCGCTGACAGCTTGCTCGAATGGGTTACGACCTTGCTTGCCAGTCACAAAGGTTTCACTCTTGAGAGTCATCTTGCCACCCTCTTGACCGTGAGCGATCTTCATCAGACCGAAGTCACGTTCAAAGCTCACAACTTCGATGTTCCAAACCTTGAACTTACCACCTTTGTCCTTACCGTAAAATGTCTTGTTCATGCCACTTCCTCCTTTGTCATGTGTTGACCAGTGCGTTCAATCAATTCCCACACAGTATCGTTGTAGATCAAGTGTTTACGAGCCCGAGTCACAGCTACGTACAACAGATTACGCTCTTCATCCCGCAGACCAACCCACTCACCTTTGTTGTTCCAGTTCGACGGGAAGTCACTGGCAAGGCAAACAATATCCCATTCACGACCCTTGCTCTTGTGAGCAGTGGTCAAGATGATTTCTGGGTTATCCGAGTTACGCTGCATACGCAACATGCCCAGCACTTCGTATACGCGACCACCGTCGATGATCTGATATACACGTCCCAGCTCACCGCCAGTACCCTGAACCTCTTTAGCGAAGTCACTCCAGTTCTCGTAAGGTAGCATTTCTTCGTGCTTCACGCCTTTCATGTTGCCCATCTTGAGTTCAACACCAGACTCCAGAAGCTTAACGAAATCGGATACATCAATCTCCAGATTGATCTTCTTGCCTTGGCTGATCAGTTCCACAGCGTCTAGCACGAGCATCATGTTGGTACGATACAGCAGAGTGTAGCAACCTTCAATCGATTTCTGATCGTGGTGATAAGCTACAGTGCTTTCACACTGCTCCCAGCCACGGATATTGGTAACAGTCTCCCCTTGAGATAGAACAACGTTAGCAATGTCTGCAATCGCTTGACCAAAGCGGAAGCTCTGAGTCAGGAAGGTTTCCACGAAGGGAAGCTTGCCCATTGCGTTGACGCTACCACGCCACTGGTAAATCTGTTGGAATTCATCGCCCACAACTACGATCTTTGGCTTGGTCTGACGCATCACGATATCCAAAACACACTCATTGGTGTCTTGGCCTTCGTCAAGATAAAGCACGTCGTAGCTAGAGAGGTCTGGTTCCGATAGCTGATACTGCTTGAGGTAGGTATCGTGAGTTGCAAGAATATTACTGTTCAGATTGGTGCGGAGAGCCCATAGCATTTCAGCGTGCTTCTTCACTAGATCAATGTAGACCATCTGCTCAACTACGTCAAGCTTGCCTTTCACTTTCTTGATGCCAGCACCAGAAACGTGAGTAGCAGAGATTTTCTTGTCAGCCGAGTATTCAAAACGGTTGACAGTTTCACGGATAGCAAGACCAATACCATTCGCAGTGATGGATTCACCACAGATTAGGAAGATACCCTTGATCTTGAAGTAGCGAGCAATCTCACCACCAGTACCACACACGTTCTGATAAGCGCCTTGAGGACGTTTCAACTTGGTAGCAAGTTGACGACCATAGACAGCGTAGGCTAAAGCGTGAGTCGTAGACACACGCACCCACTCAGGAAACTTCTCACGAGCCTCTACAGCCATGCTCTTGTTGTACGCGAGGTACAGAGAAGGGGCACAAAGGTCATGAGCAACCATCGACAGCGTAGTGGTTTTGGAGCAGCCTGCGTAAGCGTTGAGCTTGACACGTTGGTTGTCTTTAACAACTTCACAAGCGACGGTTTGTTCTTGAGTTGGTACGAGTTTCATTTCTTTACTCCGTTGTGCGTTTCGATGGGTGAATTCTACTGATCTTCGTAAGCCTTGTCAATGGCTTTTACCAATCTTTCTGCTAGCTGCCGAGCAGTGTCCCATTCGCTGCTCTGAAGAGGAACAACTTGAACCTCCCTCAGATATGCGAAGTCCTCACACGTAGCAACCTTTGCAATGATTTCCAAGATGATGCCAGTCTCACACCAAAGATAGTGATCACCCGATTCAGATACAGCTGAGATAGCCACGATTAAAATGGAGTCTCCTTTGTGTGATGCGGGCAACCTTCAGTGATTACTCGGTAAGGAGCGCCCATCAGGTCGTGGTTGTCCATCTTAGGACAGGTGCAGCCAGCACGCCGCAACCAGTGGATGTGGAAGTCACGATCACGTGAGAAGCCCCACAAGCCTTGCATTGTGTGTTCGATGTCTTCGATGAAGACGTTTGCATCGTATTTCCCTTCTCGTGGCTTGTCCACGATTTCATCCATCAAGCGGTGCAATGCTGTCAAAGCTGCATGCTCCACTTCGGTCATATCATTGATGCGATCTTGTAGACTAGGCAATAGACTCATACCTTTGGTTCCTCCATTTCAATTTTATAGCGAATTTCGCCACAAGAAGCCCAGCGGCTGGAATATAACTGATAACCTTGCGACTTTGCAATCTCTTTGATTAACTCTCGCTGCTTGTAACGCTCTGTGAAATTAGAGCAGACGCTACAGCTCTCTCGCATTGTACATAGACAACCACCTGTACAAGTGGACTCATAAATCTTTTGCATTGGGTTGTCTGGTTCATACTCATTCTGGAACATATTTTGTTACCTCCACGTTGTACTTCTTTAGGTAGTCCAGACCAGTAGTGATCCGGTATTCATCACGGTATACTACACGAAGAACCCTCGACCGTACAAGTAGTTTTGCACACTCCAAACATGGCGACAGCGTGACGTAAACTGTAGAACCTCGAACAGACAGTCCTTCTTCCAAGCACTTTCCGAGAGCATTGAGTTCAGCATGGACGACCTCGGGATTTCCATCAGGAGCATATGCCCAGTCATTTGGGCCACCACTGGCATGACCATTGAAACCCGGTGCGACGACTCCCGATTCCAGTACCACAGCACATCCAACCTGCGTGCGAGGACAGTGAGATTGATTGGAAGCCGCAACCGCGAACTGCATGTAGAGTTGATCATACTTCATTTCACCTCCCGATGTCGATACTTATCCTGATAGTCTTTCAGAGATAACTCTTGCAGAGTTTGTCGCCAACTGATCAGGTATTGTTGTTTGTTCAGGACGGCATAAACCTCACCGTCCCATCCACCCATCTTCTCTCGTGGCTTCTCCTTGTATGCACACCAAGTGCCACATGGATGCTGAGCAATCCACATTATACGTAAACTACGATCACAGGCTTAGCATCTTCGCCAGCCTCTTCAGGACAGTCGGCAGTGCTTTCATCGCCATCGAAGTAGGTGTACTCAGCACCACGAGCATAGTCATAACCGTAGTGGTCAGCTTGCAACAGGACATCAACATCACCCTTCTGGTCCACGATGTCTTGGATAATCTTGAGTAGTGCGGTTGCCTTCATCATCGTTTCAATACCTCCATAACAGATTTAGCACGTTCAATAGGATTGACCACATTGCAGAGGCTTACACCTCCGATTGAAGTCCACTTAGATTTACACATATCTTGACGATACACGACAGCACGAGGTGCGACAACTTCAACTGTCCCCTCAAATGACTCTAGCATGGCACGGAGGTCAGCTTTTGTCATATCGGTCTTTGTCTCTTTACGACGTGCGATGTCCTTCGATATCGCTTTTCTGATCACCTCTGTGCCACGATTAATCATCGCTTCTGTCCCTTCCTTGTTGCGGTGCCAGTACAAGATAGGCCACCAGATTCTAGTTTGGATTTCGTTGCTTGCAGTTTGGAAGCCTTGACAGTGTATCGACCTTTGCCGTATTCCTCATCAACCCAGTCCTGAGCCACTTGTCGCTTTGCTGTGTGAATAAAAATGTAGTCACCCATTGCATTCTGAATAAAAAATGTGGCTGGCGGGACGAATGCGAGAGAAGAAAACTCAATAAAATTGACTACAGTAATCTTCTGCTTGCTCATAGATCGACCTCCAGTTCACGAACGGTATAGTTGTGTTCTTTGCTTTGGTATAGAATCGGATACTTTGGGTCACTAGCTACTAAAGCTTCGTACACGCCACGGGCTTCAGCTTCTTCTTCTGTCTTGTAACCCGGCTGGAAAATCTCATTATCCTCTGGGAACATAGGACTCACGAACTCTGCGAAGTAAAATTTCATACGTTGAACACCAACACAGGAGTGGACTGGTTTGCAGCACCAACAACGTACTCAATCAGTTTCAACTTACCCTCAAGTGTGGGCACTGTCGGGCTTTTCAGGATGCTCTCAATAGTCAGCAGGGCAATCTCATTCAACATACTTTGTGTGGTTTTTTCTTGGCTCATACATCCTCCGAATTCAGGCGTAAAAAGAGCCGAGAGGCAATCACGCTTCTCGGCTTGGGGTCCATCTTACTCAGGTTGATCTTCACTGTCAAGCTCAATTTGAGCCAACATGTCAGCGTGTGCTGCTTCTTCCAGAGCGTAGCGATAATCAGCGAAGTCTCCGAGACGTTTAGCAAGCTCTTCACCTTCGAAGTAGACATCACGACCAGCCTTGACAATCTCCATTTCTTCTGTGGTCAAGAATCCTGTGTAGGTGTTCTCGACGAAACGGTTGATCATCTTATCAAAGTGCTGGGCACATGCAGCTACGTTCGGTGTGGACTGATGACCAACGCCGTAAGACGCTGTATGCACCATGAATGAGCTGTACTCATCAATCTCCCATTCGTCACAGGCCAACGCAATCGCTGTCCCGGCACTGGCACACGTCCAGCCGATGAAAGCCTTTGTACGGGCTTCACAGGCTCTGAGAGCTTTGCACAAGATCAGGGCTGTCTCTAGACTACCACCCGGTGTATTCAGAATCAAGGTGATTGAGTCGTTAGGTCCAGCGCCAGCCAGCACCTGCAATTCATCATCGAAGTCATCGACTTCAGAGATATCTCTTGCGATACGGATCACGTAATCACGCGACACGTTCTCACGCATCATGATACGGTTTGGTTTTTCTTCGCTCATGCGTTGTCCTCCTTATTGATTGCGATAATCCACTGCTTACATGCTTCACCACGTTCAATGTCATTGACATGGTTGAAGTCAACGTAGCCCACTTGTAGCTGGCTGTACTTCTCAGTCATACCAGCGATCCACTTAAGACCCGAACGTTCCTTCAGCTCGCTCTGAGACACGTCTCCAGAGATAACCATCTTACAACCATTACCTTGACGGGTAACGATCTTACGAGCTTCGTCGATTGTGATATCTTCGCCTTCGTCTACGATGAAGAAGCACTTCTCAGCACTGTAACCCTTTACAACTTCCAGAGGCATGAAGATGATGTTGCCATTCTCGATTGCAGTTTCAAGTCCACCAGTTGTCAAACGATCACGCAGAATGTTGATTACAGGCATCAACCACATTTCCATCTTCTCGATGGCAGAACCTTTGAACATACCCAGAGACTTACTGTTCGAAATGTTTGGTCTTGTAAAGACGATCTTGTCAATCTCACCTTTGAGGTAAGCATCACACGCCATCACCGTAGGGATGTAAGTCTTTGCTGTCCCTGCGAAGCCTGTAGCGACTGTCAGAGGGTTTTCCATGATTGACCGGATGTAAGCCACCTGTTTCTCGTTGCGTGGCTTGAGCGGCGTTGTGTTGTGCTTCTGAGTACCTTCAGCACGAGCCTCTACAAACTTAGGTTGCACAACACGGCCACGAACTTCTTTCTGGTCTTGACGGGCTGCTTTTACTTGTTGTTGGTTACGCTTTGCCATTTGTCACCTCCATGAAATAGGGGACCGAAATCCCCTTGAGATTATTATGCCTCTTGTTCGTTAACACCCGGCAGCAGCGAAGCTACGAGTTCAATCAGTTGATCGTTGATGCTGTTGGACACTTCAGTAGAAGCAACAACAACACTCACAGCGTCTTCCGACTTCAAGAACTTATCCACTTTCTTCAGAGTGGCGAAGTCAACACGTTCCAAAAACTTCTGCCCGATGATCTGAGTAAGCTCAGTCAGGTCTGTGTCTTGGACTTTACCAACCAAGTCCTCCACTTCAGCAGCGCTGTCATTCATTTCATGAACAGCTACCAGCAAGCCTGTTACAGCGTTGAATGCGAAAGCTCCGAAGAACTCCTTCTGGGCTTTGGTCAGTTTGATTACTTGTTCGGTCATATCTTATGCCTCCTTCGATTTGGTTTGTTTACGTTGTGTTGTAGCTTTAGGCTTGGGAGCCTCTGTAACGCTCTCTGTGGCTTTCTGTGCGATATCCAGTACCACGGCACCCTTTTGCACAGAACGTCGCATAGACGCTTGCTTAAGGCCCACAGGATCGATGTTTGTACCATTGTCCTGAACACTGAAGCCTTGCTGCACAGCAGACTGGAAATTCAAGATGAAAACGATTGGATCGTACTCTTGCACGAAAGCTTGTTCGATTCCTTCGGCCAGATTGAATCGTAGCTCAGGAGCTTCGCCTTCAAACATACGCACCTGAAGCGGAAAGCCAAGCTGCGGGTAACCTTCAATCGAATCATTTGCATAGTGGCCATCTAGAATTGCTTCTTCAATTGCCTGTAGGAAGTGAAGAGCATTCACCTCGGTAATCTGTGTAGAGTTTACTTGGTTCACCTAAAATCTCCTTTGGTTATTTGTTTGTAAAAGCATCTTAACACGAAAATTCTTTTTGTCAAGCCCTATTGACAACAACAAGATTCTTTGTTACACTGCACTTATCAACAAGAATACTTCTTTTGATTTATATACTTATTAGTTATTACTAGTATTAATAATTATATAATAACTACTTAA
>Ga0065714_10002396_pt1 | contig 27566 bp, 25 predicted proteins | sample MisRhiReplicate2_FD_59101 | JGI IMG/M metagenome (GOLD analysis project Ga0065714, IMG submission 59101) | Miscanthus rhizosphere microbial communities from Kellogg Biological Station, MSU, sample Rhizosphere Soil Replicate 2: eDNA_1 v2... | ecosystem: Host-associated > Plants > Roots >... | reverse complement strand
TTTTTTTCATTTAGATTTATTTTTACACAATAATAATAAATTAAAATTAAATGAGAAAAAACACAATAAAATTAAAATACTTTACGCCCTAATTAAAATACAGCTTCAATAAGTATATTATCTATAGTTGGAAGGTACTTAAACAACAAAAGGGAGCCCTCGCAAGCTCCCCCTTTAAGAGTTAATTTGAATTCTAATTCCCTATTCCGATTACTTTATAACTAACCTTGTCGCCTTCAACAATCTTTTCGTAATACACACCATCTTCCGAAACATAGTATAGCGTACCTTTAATCACCACGTCTCTTACATTGGCAGGCAATTCATTTACGATGTCACCTTCCTTAGGTAAATTACTGTTTTCCTCAACGGGGGCATTTTTATCGGTATCTAAAACCCCATCTTTACCAGCAACAACATACACTGTCTTACCATTAGCATCTAAGACAGTGGTATAATAAACACCTTTATACTCGTAGTAAGTTTGCCCGTTAATTGTAATAGACTTCGCTTCCGATGGAATACTTGGTACCTGTGCTCCTACTGGTGGCACAACAACTTTGTACCCATCATCATATTGTTTGTAAAAGAACCCTCCCGAGTAATAAAACCTGTCCGGTCCAAAATAGAATGGATAATATCCATATGGTAATACATTTATTCTAACGCCTAAAAAAGGTCTGTAAAAATTGTAGTACCCATAATATGGTCTGTGATAAAAAGGTCTGTAATGATAATTAGGCCAGTAATTAGGTCTATATGATGGCGGTCTTACACCGGGTCTGTTTGGTCTGTTAGAACTTGGTGGTCTATTCGCACCAGATGATGGTCGGGATGGCCTGGATGTACCTGTCCCCGGAGATACTGTAGAGCCAGGACGAGTAGGTCGTTGACCTAACACGTCATCTACAGTAAGTCCGCTGATCATTACCACAGTCCCTACTATAGCTAACCATTTAAGCTTTAACGTCTTCATAATCTTTTGTCAATTTGGTAGTTTGACTAAGTATACATAAAAAAGATTATTCTGCTTAACTTACAGGGCCTAAACTGACAAAATGATGATAAAATCCAAGCAACAATTATCGTGTAAAAAACGGTTAACGCTGATAGATATTTTTTAATTAGCTTTGCGGCAAAATCACTATGCATGCATAACTATTTTTATAAAATATATGGCTAAATACTCGCTTAATCTTATCCGGAGTGAGTACTTTTCTGACGCTCTTCGCACTACCTTAAGCATCATCATACCTTTTTGTGCACTTTATTATTTTACAGATCCACATACAGCGATAGCTGTTGGTGTAGGAGCACTATTAATTAGCTTGACTGATATGCCCGGCACTTTAAAGGATAAACTGGTTATTTCCGTATGCAGTTTGTGCATCTTCTTTGTTGTTTCTCTATTAACCGCAATGATGATGAAACACCTCATCCTTATGGGACTGATGATTATGGTGTTTTGCTTTATATTTTCTATGTTTACGGCCCTTGGACCCCGTTTTGCACTGTTAGGGACCATGGCCCTGATCATCATGACCTTTGTGCAAGGACTGAGGCCAATACATCCCCTATCCTTTAGTCTGTACATTGTAATCGGCGGGATATGGTATTATACCATCAGCTTGCTGCAGACTAAATTATGGCCATTAAGTTCGGTACGTCATGCCCTGGGAGAATGCATCATTTCTACCGCAGATTTTTTAAGGGCAAAAGCCAATTTTTACCAGGCGGACTGCGATATAGAAGCCAATTACCTCCAAATTATTAAGCTCCACAATAAAGTAAGTGAAAAGCAAGAGCAGGTAAGACATCTTTTATTAAGAGATAAGCAGTTGATGCAGGAGGACCATGATCAGGGACAGCGTTATTTATGGGTAACCACTCAAATCATTGATCTTTACGAGCTGATCAGTGCTATTCAATATGACTATGAATCCCTGCACAAGAACTTTAAAGATACAGGCTTGCTACAGTCGATCACAGAAGTGATTAAGCACCTGGCCAACGACCTGCAATTGGTTGGCGCAGCTCTTTTTGCCAAGTCGCGTATAAAATCTGTTGATACGTCTGGCAAAGAACTGGAACAAATCAAACAGCAAATTGCTAAACTAATTTCAGGAGAAAAAGCTACTTACACTACAATCCTGTTGAAACTGCAGGACAACATTGAAGAAATATATACCGGATTGCGGGGAATCATCCATACCCTAAGTAGCAAGCGCAGTGAGATCAACTTCCCTGAAAACCTGCCTACTTATCAGTTGTTTACAGAGACAGATGCTATTAGCTTCGACCTGATCAAAAAACAACTGCACTTAAAATCTCCAATTTTCAGGTTTGCATTGAGGTTAACACTTGCCTGTATGATTGCATATGGCTTTATGCTTACACCCATTGGCTTTTACAGTTACTGGATCCTTCTTACAGTAATTGTAGTGATAAAGCCTGGGTTTGGGCTTACCAAAAGAAGAAACATCCAACGTTTACAAGGGACATTTTCAGGGGTATTTATTGGGATTGTTCTACTGGCATTAATCAGTAATATACAAGTTCTGTTAGTTCTTGCAGGGTTTTTCCTTTTAGGTTATTTTGTATACCTACGCATCAACTACGCGCTCTGCATTTTGTTTTTAACCCCAATGGTTATCATTTGCTTAAGTATTTACGACCACCATAATCCAGTTATTATACAGCGTGCTATGGATACGATTATTGGCTGTGCCATAGCCTTTGCTACCGCTTATTTTTTCCCATCCTGGGAGATCAAGAAACAATCTCAATACATTAAGGATGTGATTAATGCTAATCTAAATTACTTGCTGGAACTACATAATCAGGCTGCAGGAATTCCTTCAGATACCACTTCGTTTAAATTAGCCAGAAAAGAGGTGTATACCAAACTGGCTGTATTTTCATCAGGTTTGCAAAATATGCTGCTAGAGCCTAAACAGGCCCAAGGTAAAATCCAACATCTTTATCAGTTTCAGATATTAAGTCATCAGCTATCCTCAATAATTGCATCTTTCTTCCCTTTTAGCAACGCGAACAACCATCTAAAAGAAATCAAAGACAGGATTAGTCAGGCTATGGAAATACTCCAATCGGGGATTGAAATCCTGGATGGTTCAAAAACAGAAAAACTGCAAGACATCAATATTGAGCATACTGCGGTACTGGATATTAATACACCAGGGCATTTAGAGTACCATAAGATTCAGCAGATTTTACTGATCTGTAAAGCGATTAAAAAGGAGACACTTTACCTGAGTGAGCCCCCTATTAAATTACGGACAAAGCCAGGATTCACAAATGAAGATAGATAACTTAGTTAACCGTTCAAAAGAAGAAATCATTGAGGTATTTAATAACTCTTTTGCTGATTATCTCGTCCCATTACAGCTTAATGCTGAACAATTCGATTTGAAGTGTAAAACAGATCAGGTTGATTTAAATTATTCTCTGGGTATTGAGGATAAAGGACGTCTGGTTGGATTTATCTTAAATGGATTGGACGATATCAATGGCAAAGGGGTATTGTACAACGCTGGTACAGGGGTAATTCCCGAATATAGAGGCATGGGCATTGTAAAACAGCTGTACAACTACCTTATTCCTAAGTTAAGCAATATTGATTACCTGAGTCTCGAGGTTATCACCGACAATATCCCCGCAATTAAAGCCTATGAAAAAGTAGGCTTCGATATTTACCGACATTTACATTGCTACAAAGGTTCATTACCATTACTAAATACAGTTCCAGAGGTTAACATCCTGGTATCCGATAACTATGATTGGGACCTGTTTAAGTCCTTCTGGGATTGGGATCCATCATGGTCGAATAGCATTTCGGCACTAAACCGACTTAAATCCAGTAATATACTGATCGTAGCACAGCATGGCCAAAAAGTGATTGCCTACCTGGTATATAATCCTTTAACTAAAAGAATTCAGCAATTTGCGGTCGACAAAACCCAGCGGAATAAAGGAATGGGTAGTGCTCTATTGGCTTACTTAGCTGAACACTATGATAAGCAGGTAGGTATAATCAATGTTGATGCCCGTTATGATGAAAGTAACGAATTTCTGAAAAAGAAAGGTTTCGAAAAATACATCAGCCAATACGAGATGGTAATGCCATTACTATAAAGATTCTATTTCTTCTATAGGGAGACCTGTGGCTTCAGCAATGATTTCCAAGGCAGTGTTTTTACTTTTCAGATTACGCGCAATTTCTCTCTTTTCAGCTAATGCTTTAGCACGGTCATTGAGCTCAGCCAGCGCCGCAGCAAAATCCAAAACCTTACCATTTTCAGACTCAGACTTCTGTTTTAAACTCTTATTAAACATCTCTTTCTCCTTTGTTATACCAGGTAAAGCTGACAAATTTTGGGCCAATAAACAAAAAGAAACGGGGATAGGTCCTAAGACTTACCCCCGTTAAATTAACGCTCTCGAAGTAAATATACGACTTATTTTCTATTGTACAAAAAAACTTAAAGAAATCGCTGTAAAACATTGATAAAAAACTCAATGCCTGAATTTCTCTTTCAGAGCCCTTAAATATAGACATTCAACTACCCCGTGTTTAGCGCATAGCCGGTGAGATTCAGAAGATTCACTTATCATGTATGATTTATTATGAATTGCTATGAGTTTATTAAAATATTATTACATTTAGGTTGCCATATAACCAAAATATTACATCCGGTAATGCTAAAGAATAATGATGAGGAACTTCTTAATCGTTTGAAAAATGACGATCGCTTTGCGTTCGATGTAATTTATAATAAATATTGGTCTAAGCTCTACCTCTCCGCTTACAACATTTTAAGAAATCGTCAAATTTCAGAAGATATTATTCAGGAAATTTTTGTTGCGCTTTGGCTTAAACGATCAACATCCCGGATAGATAATTTGAATAACTATTTATTTACTGCAGTGAGGTTTCAGGTGTTTAAATCGATTCGAGACGGAAAAGGACGAGCAGGTTTGTTCGAACAAATAGAACAATTGAATGCCAGTTGCGATATAGAAAGCATGCTTTTTGAAAAGGAAGTTGCTAAACGCCTGGATGAAAACATTGCCTTATTGCCTGAAAAATGCAGAGAAATATTTATTCTGAGTAGAAAAAAGCACTTGTCTGTGAAAGAAATAGCCGAACAATTGAATATCAGCCCTAAAACAATAGAAAATCAAATTGGTATCGCTTTACGTCGGTTACGTTCAAATATGGGCGACCTTCTTTTCTGGGTAGCAATTTTGCAAATTACCCATCTTAAATAATGAACACCTTGTTTCCAGTTGTCTTTTTAATGCATGCTCAAAAATAATTTGATGTTTTTTTAATTTTCTTTGGGGGTAAGCAGCTGTTTATGGTACATACATTAAAATCAAATACGTGAAACAAACAGAATTTACGAAATTACTTGATAAATACTTAAACGGAACTGCGAATGATCAGGAGCAGCGTACGCTTATAAACTATTATGATGCTTTACAAGGGGAAGGACTTCCCTGGGACAATCTGGAAATGGGTGACCAGGATGAGGTTCAAAAAAGCCTCTTGCATAAAATAAACAGCAGTATTAAAGCCACGGAGAAAAAGTTTAAACATATAAAAATGCAATGGTTAGCTATTGCAGCCTCTTTATTTATAATTATCGCAGCCGGAAGTTATTTCTTTGTTCATTCTTATATGAATCCAACGACTAAGCAACAGCAACATGTCAACATTAAACCTGGAGGAAATAAAGCAACATTAACGCTAGCCAATGGTAAACAAATTATTTTAAATGAGGCTCAGAATGGCGAAATCGCGCGCCAAAATGATATCATCATTACCAAAACCGCCGACGGAAAATTGGTTTACGATGAGCTCGAGGCTCAAAGCGCTATGACGAATGGAGCAGTTGCCTATAATACTATAAAAATACCAAGAGGTGGACAATATGAGGTGACTTTACCTGATGGTACTAAAGTTTGGTTAAACGCCGAATCGTCATTAAGCTACCCTGCTAAATTCAGTAACAAGGAAAGAATAGTAGAATTAAAGGGCGAAGGGTATTTCGAGGTTGCAAAGAATAAAGCTAAACCATTTATAGTAAATACAGCAAATCAAAAGATAGAAGTTTTAGGAACGCACTTTAACGTAAACGCATACAATGATGATCCTTCTGTTAAAACCACTTTACTAGAAGGTAGTGTGAAAGTTTATCCATCTGCTTCGTGGAGCGCTAAGTTCCTCAAACCTGGCCAGCAGTCGGTATTAACCGATCAATCATTTACTGTCGAAAATGTGGACGTAGAAGAAGCGATAGCCTGGAAGAACGGAGTTTTTCTATTTCATAACGAAAACATTAAAACAGCATTACAGAAGTTAGCACGATGGTATGACGTTGAGGTAAGCTATGAGGGCAATTTTAACGATATCAATTTCGGCGGGTCATTCTCAAGATTTTCTGACCTTGAAGAATCCATTCAAATATTAGAATCAACCAATAAATTAAAATGTAAAATAATAGGAAGGAGGATTTATATCAGTAGGTAACATTTACTTTAACTCATTATAATCCATTAAAAAACCCGAAGTGTTAGCGCACTCCGGGTGTATACGAATGGATTTTAAAATCAGCAACGAACCGATAAAACCAGACATAGTTTAAAATAAGCTACGTCCTTATTAACCCAAACTAATCAAATGTATGAAAATTTACAATTTTAACTCGTATGGGATTTCCCATATGAAGGATAAGCTTTTATTGACCATGAAATTCGCAGCCTTCCTATTGTTATCAACCTGCCTACAGGTAAGTGCGGCAAGCTATGCACAAAACAAGATTACACTTTCTGAAAAAAACGCGACTCTAGATAAAGTTTTAAAATCGATTAAGATACAAAGCGGATATAATGTCTTTTTTATTCAAAGCGATCTCCAGAAAGCAAAACCAATTAATATTAATGTTAAGGAAGCTTCATTAGATGAAGCACTTAAAATTTGCTTCATTAATCAGCCTTTAACCTATAGCATAGAATTAAAAACTATAATCATTAAAGCGAAAGTCACCCCTACTGTTAAAAAAGCCTTTTTTATTAAAATTTCAGGAGTAGTACGAGACGAAACGGGCTTACCAATTCCAGGCGTTACGGTGAAAGTTATAGGTACATCAAAGAAGACAATTACAGATGTTTTAGGTAAATATACCATCGACGCAGATTTAAAAGAAATAATCGAATTTTCATTTATAGGCTATAAAACCAAACCCATAGAAGTTAAAGGGCTTGGTAATATTGATATTGTTTTAGAACCAAGTGAAGATAATAAGTTAGACGAAGTTGCAGTCGTAGGTTTCGGTAAGCAGAAAAAGATAAGCGTTGTAGGTGCATTAACGTCTATTAAACCGGAAGAATTACGAATTCCAACAAGTAATTTATCAAACGCCTTAGCTGGTAAACTAGCAGGTGTTGTTGCCTTTCAACGTTCAGGAGAACCGGGAGCCGATGGCGCTTCATTTTACATTAGAGGTATCTCTACCTTTAGTGGTGCTACTAATCCCTTAATCATTTTAGACGGGGTAGCTGTTTCTTCAGGTGATTTAAATGCCCTGGCACCGGAGGTAATAGAAAGTTTCTCTATTTTAAAAGATGCTACAGCAACTGCAATTTATGGTTCAAGAGGTGCAAATGGCGTAATGATCGTCACCACTAAAAGTGGAAAGGACTTAGATAAACCCAGAATTAACTTTAGAATAGAAAATTCAGTTTCAGCTCCTACTTCAGTCCCTAAATTTGCAGATGGAGCCAGATTTATGGAACTATACAATGAGGCCGTAATTGGACGAAGCACAGGTGAGATCCCCTACTCAAAAAATAAAATTGACGGAACCCGTGCAAACTTAGACCCTCTAGTTTTTCCAAATGTAAACTGGTACGATGAAATGTTTAAATCTTCATCTCAGAACCGTAGTGTAAATTTTAATATCCTGGGGGGAGGTAAGCGTATCGATTATTTTATGAGCGGTACCTTCAATCAAGATAATGGCATGCTTAAGAAATTTGATTTAAACAGCTATGATAACAACATTTCGGTAAAAAGATACTCATTTCAAAATAACCTGAACGCCAACTTATCCAGTACAACTAAGCTATCGTTAAAAATAAATACACAGTTAAGGGATTACTCCGGGCCTGCCCGAGCTGCAAGTGATATATTCGCAGATGCAATGAATGCGAATGGGGTTGATTTTCCCCTTCTTTTTCCAAGTGTAGCAGGGAGTACAGGTATTCGTTTTGGAGGTAAAACAGGCGGACGTACAAATGGCGGTTTTATTAACCCCTTCGCTCAAATGGTTAATGGCTACAGCAATAACTTCCAGAGTACTGTCATTGCAACAGTAGATGGCGAGCAAAAATTGGACTTTCTAACTAATGGACTATCATTTAAAGCTTTAGCTTCATTTAAAAATTGGAGTAGCACCAATACAAGCAGATCAAGAGGAGTTAATAATTTCGAAATTAACCAAAGCTCATTGATTCAAAAACCAGATGGAGCTTATACGTATACACTTTCACCTGTAGGCTCTACTCTAAATGAAACATTAGCTACTACAAGTACATCAACCGGTGACAGAAATCTATATTTTCAGGCCTCATTTGATTATAGCAGAACTTTTTCCGGTAAACATACTGTATCGGGTTTATTATTGTATAACCAGCAGGAATACAACGTCAATTTACCTGCCGATTTTATTGCGTCATTACCTAAAAGATCCCAGGGATTTGCCGGACGCGCCACTTATTCATACAATAATAAATACTTAACCGAATTCAACTTTGGCTATAATGGTTCTGAAAATTTTGCCCAAAGTAAAAGATTTGGCTTCTTCCCTTCCGCTGCAGTTGGCTATGTATTAAGTAACGAATCCTTCTTTGAACCATTAACTAAAACCATCAGTTACCTAAAGTTTAGAGGATCATGGGGCCTAGTTGGTAACGACCAGATTGGAGGTGCCCGTTTCGTATATTTATCTGATGTAAACTTAACAGGACAAGGCTATACGACCGGTCTTTCGCAAGATTATACCAGAAGTGGACCGGTATACAATCGCTTCGCAAACCCTAATATCACCTGGGAAGTAGCAGAAAAGCTGAATATCGGTATGGACTTAACCATGTTCACAGATTTAAACTTAACTGTCGACGTGTTTAAAGAGAATCGTAAAGATATTTTCCTAACCCGCCAGCTCATTCCGGATTTCTTTGGAACTACAGGTACAACGGTGTATAGTAATTTAGGGAAAGTTTTAAATAAAGGGATTGATGCTTCATTAGATTATACACATAATTTCGGCGGCGACTTTACAATGAGCTTAAAAAGCACATTTACCTTCGCAAAAAACAAAGTTATAGCCAATGATGAGCCTCCTTTTACGAAATATAAAAATCTTTCACTGGTAGGTCATCCGGTAAACTCCTTATTAGGTTATAGCGCAGACCGTTTGTTTATTGATCAGGCAGAAATTAATCATAGTCCATTACAACAAATTGGCGGTTTTGTACAAGCAGGCGACATTAAGTACAGAGATGTAACCAACGATATTGACGGCTTAAATATGGTAAACAGTGACGATCGTATCCGCATGGGTTACCCAACTATCCCGGAAATAGTTTATGGTTTCGGACCTTCATTTAAATTTAAGCGACTTGATTTCTCCTTCTTCTTTCAAGGCGTAGCACGTACATCATTCTTTTTAAGTGGTTTTCATCCATTTGGAACAAGTGATCAGCGAAATGTATTGAGTTTTGTNGATGANAACCATTGGAGTCCNGAAAATCCAAATATTTATGCTGCTTATCCNCGTTTAAGTAAACTGGATAATGCGAACAATACTGCAAACTCTTCGTATTGGTTAAGAAATGGCTCATTCTTAAAACTGAGAAATGTAGAAATTGGATACACCTACAAGTTTGCCCGTATTTATGCCAGCGGACTAAACGTACTTACCTTCTCTAAATTTAAGGAATGGGATCCTGAGCAAGGTGGTGGTAACGGCTTATCCTACCCAACGCAAAGAGTATTCAATATTGGTTTACAAATGGGCTTTAAATAATTAAGATAATGAAGAAATTAACATATATTATATTGGTTACTTTATTGATTTCAATAACCAATAGCGGATGTCAAAAATTCCTGGACGTAGTACCAGATGAAAGACCAACAGAAAAGGATGCATTTAAGGATGTATTTGCTGCAGAGAACTTTCTTTACTCTTGCTATTCGCCATTGCCCAACCCAAGGATTGGACAAACTGCGATAGATTTAATGACAACAGATGAGGTTGTTACAGCTTTCGAACACGAAACATTTGCCCAATTCCCTAAAGGAACCTTTACAGCCTCAAATCCGGTTATTTCGTATTGGGCCACGCTCTACAAAGGGATAAGACAATGTTACATTCTAATTGACAATGTTGATCAAACGCCCGAATTATCCGATGCGAATAAAGCATTATATAAATCAGAGGCCAAATTCTTAATTGCGTATTATCACTTTCTATTGATACGCATGTATGGTCCTGTTGTAATTGTTAAAAGCGTAAAAGATATTGAATCCGATGCCAGTACCTATGATGCACGTTCCAACTATAATGAATGTGTAAAATTTATAGCAGATATGTTTGATGAGGCCGTAACAGGTTTACCTCCCGTACAAACCGGATCCGCTTATGGTCGTGCTACCAGCACAACGGCGAAGGCAATCAAAGCAAGAATGTTGTTGTATGCTGCGTCACCATTGTTTAATGGAGGTGGTGGTACAACCCCAAGCTTTTATACCTCATTTAAAGATAAAGCAGGTAACTTGTTAATTCCTACAACATACGATAAAGAAAAATGGAAAAAAGCTGCCGATGCTGCTAAAGAGGCGATTGATTTTGCTGAGGCACAAGGTTATGCTTTATATAAAAATTCAGCAATTGCCGGTCTGCCATCTAACGCTGTTGAAAAGGATTTACGTTACACATTCGTAGATAAAAATTCAACCGAAGTTATTTGGGCTGATACCAGAAGGGAAGGCATTTACGATTTCCAAAATAAATCAACCCCTTACTTCAATGCAGGTGCTTACAATGGTGTTGCCCCAACACTCACTATGGTTGAGCAATTTTATACTGTAAATGGTTTGCCTATTGATAAAGATCCCGACTTCAATTATGCAAATAGATATGGTGTAGGAACTTCTCCCTTTGGAGGTACAACGCTAAACCTGAATTTAAAACGTGAGCCACGGTTTAATGCATGGATTGCTTATCACAATAGTAATTATGAGATTAAAAGACCTGGTGCTGAGTTCGTAAAAGTACTTTTCAGAAAAAATGACAATTGCGGTATTCAATCAAGAAGCAATAACTACTCTCCTACCGGCTATCTAAATAAGAAAGGTGTAAACCCTCAATTCGGATCTGGCCAGGCTCAGGAACTGCAACCTACAGTAGCCGAATCGTACCCTTGGCCAGTAGTAAGATTGTCAGAATTATATCTGGATTATGCGGAAGCTTTAATTGAGTATGGAGCTGATTTTACTACTGCAAAAACCTATATTGATAAAGTTCGTACAAGAGCAGGTATTCCAACTGTTGACGCTTCCTGGACACCCATTGGCGGTGCCAATGACCAGGTAACCTTACGCTCAATTGTTCGTCAGGAACGCTCAATTGAATTGTATTTAGAAAATCATCGCTTCTGGGATTTAAGACGTTGGATGACCGCTGAATCTTACTTGGGTGTAAAAGCTAAAGGCATGAACATCCAGGGAACTGATGATGCCAATTTCTTTAGAGTAACTGATGTTGTATTTGCAAGAGCATTTCGCTCTCCTGCATTTTATTTAATGCCTATTCCAATAGCAGAAATAAATAAGGATGTTAATCTCATACAGAACCCAGGTTATTAATTAATAATTATTTAAAGAGATGAAAAAAATATTGTTTTTATTTTTTGTTGGGTTTGCATTTGTAGCCTGCAAAAAAGAAGTAGATGAAATAAATGCACCATCAACTATTTCGAATGTAAGTGTACAACCCACTGTGGGAGGCGCTTTAGTAAGCTGGACAGTTCCTGCTGATAGCAACTACACCTATTTAGAAGTGAGCTATTTGAAGAATGGTAAAAAGGTGACCACAAATGTAAGTAAGTACACCAATTCAATTGAGATAACCGGGTTACTTAATAAGCTTGATTATACTTTCGAAATAAGACCTGTGAACAATAACGGGAAAGCCAGTTCTGCAGGTTCGGTATTAACTACGGCCTCAGTAAAGCCAATCAGACGACCAATTACAACAGCTTACATCAAAATACCCGTTACCGATGCTATGATCGATACCTATACACAAGAATCGAGTGAAGGGCCAAAGAGAAACTTAGTGGATGGAGTTGTATCCAGTGCAAGTTACTGGCATTCTGCCTGGTCGGCCGGTGTACAGCCTCTTCCACATTGGATCAAGGTTGCTTTACCTGCTGCAACCGACTTAACAAGGTTTGGTTATGTATTTAGGCAGAACACGACAATAAACGGCAGACCAAATCAAATCGGTTTAGAAACNAGTAATGATGGAACAACATGGACACGCGTTTGGACNTCGGCTCCAGGTCTTTCTGTNGGTACAGCCGCTGTTATTCCTGCAGAAAATGTAGTNACTTTTGATAAAACCTACACTTCTAAATACTTTAGAATTATGTTTTTAGCCACTCAGGGTAATACAACATTTGTAGTATTGAGTGAAGCTTCCTTTTACAAAGCAGAGTTAACCGATTTAGAAGCTCTTGCAGAGCAGAACTATTAATTTACCGAAGCTGAAAAACAATAGAGGGATTAACCCTCTATTGTTTTTTTAAGGCTATTATATTTGAAATACGATGAGAAAAACTTTGATGATGCTAGCTGTAGTGTTTCTATATTCTTCATGTAAAAAAGAAGAAAAAATACCAGCCCCTATCCCCAATCCCGTAGTGCCTCCGGTTACAACGTCAAAAGTATCAGGTCCAACACCAGGAACCTTTACTTCTGATCGTCAGTATAATCTGAATCTGGTTTATTTTGTACCGACAGATGCTCCAGCCATTGCTGATTATCAAAAAAGATTAAGCGATCTAATGCTTTGGGGACAAAACTGGTTTAAGACACAAATGGGCTTAAATGGTTATGGGAATAAAACTTTTGGATTATTTACAGATGCTTCAAAAACCGCTGTTAAAATCATAACTATTTATGGGACTAAAGGGAAAGCTGATTACCCTTATTCAGGTGGAGCTGGCGCTATGCAAACCGAAATAAACGCATACTTTTCCGCTAACCCAGGTCAAAAAACCAGCGATCATACCCTGGTAATTATTCCCCGTTATGGTTTTAATGCCGATGGGGTTACGCCAACCGGCGGACCATTTTACGGATTAGGTAAATGGTGTTTCGCTTTAGATTATGAAGGTTTAAACATTTCAAACTTAGGGAAAACTACTGCTGAGGGTAACCGTTTTAGCGTTTGGTTCGGAGGGTTGATCCATGAGCTGGGACATGGCTTAAACCTGCCCCACAACAGGCAAAAAGTTTCTGAAAACAGTGATCCTAATAAAGGCATGGCTTTAATGTGGGCAGGCAATGGTACATTAGGAAACGCTCCTACTTTTTTAACTGCAACAGATGCTGCGATTTTAAATGTGAATCAAATATTTAATACGGATACAAAAGTGTATTATGGCACAGTTACAGCCGGAATAACAACTATAAAAGCTGAATACAATGCTGGCAGGAATGCTATTGTTGTTTCGGGTAAATTTACAACCAGCAACCCGGTAACCAGCATTGTTTATTATAACGATCCTAATTACAATGCAGAAGGTACAGGTGTAAATCGTGATTACAATGCAATCACCTGGGAATCTAAAGTAATTGGAACTGATGGTTTTAACGTAGAAATTCCAATTAGTGAATTGGTGTACACTGATAATGCAACTCCTTATGAATTAAAGGTAAAACTGGTGCATGAAAATGGCAATGTAACAGAAACCAATTATAGCTATCACTTTGTAAATAATATTCCCATACTAAATTTCAGTACAAGGAGTGAATTAAATAAAACCAATTGGCGGGTAACAGATTTTAGCTCTGAAGAAACATCGGGTGAAGGTACAACTAGTGGCAGGGCTGCTGCCGTTATAGATGGTAATGCGAGTACCTATTGGCATTCCAGATGGGCTAGTTCAGCAACCAATTTCCCACATTACTTAGTGGTTGATATGGGTACCAGCCAAACTGCATCAGGATTTAGCTTAACAGAACGAAGTGGTTTGCAAAGAGCCGTGAAAGATTTCGAAATTTTAACGAGTACTGATGGAACCAACTTTAGTACAGCAGGCTCTTTTGTAGCAGCAAATAGTAACGGTCCTCAATATTTTGATTTCGCTGCACCAAAAACCTTTAGGTATTTTAAAGTAATTGCTAAAACGGCCTGGGATGGTTTACAATTTGCAGCAATTGCAGAAGTAGGTATGTATTAATTGAAATTAATTAACGCTCTCATAATAAACTATAAAGTTTTAAAACCCTTTAATCTAATAAATCATCATCAACGTCATCTATATCATAAAGGTCCTCACTCCCCTCTCCTATATTCCTATCTACAAGGCCATCTGAAGGTATAAAATCGTCAGCATCTTCCTGATCATCCCCAGTATCGTCGCGGTCGTGTTCAGCATTCCGCGGTCTTTTTTTATTCCATTCAGGGTCATTTGGCTGTTGGTCATGTTCTTGATTTTCCATTTTAATACAGTTTAAATTATTATACTCCTGTTCCCAGTTTAACAATTAATATCATAACAGCATTAACTTATAATAGTTTAACACGCTTATAAAACGGCACACAGTAAACGTCCGGTTTATATTTCAAAACCTTAAACCAGCAAACTTGTTATTTAATCTGTGAGTTTAATTACATGATATGAATTACGACCAGCTTTCCTCCGAATTCTATTGGATATTTATTTTAGCCCTACCGGTGGCATGTATAGCATGGACAGTAACTAAGGAGGAAATATTCCATGAGCCTAGACAATTCTGCATTGAAAAGTCAAAAATGTGCAACCATATTTTACAACGAAAATTCTATTATGTTTTCACCTGCGAATATTGCTTCAGCTACTATGTTACAATACTCGTCTTGATTATTACCCGTTATCAATTATTATATCCCGATTGGCGGGGATACTTTCTTGCTGGATTTTCTATTGTCTGGATAGCCAATGTCTATATGAGTTTATATAATCTTCTCAGAATAGATCTTAAAAAAGAAAAAATCATTGCCAAAAAGGAAGAAGAAAAATTAAAGCATCTCTAATTTCTCACCCGTATAAATTTTAACACCCCAGATGAACTATTCAATACGAAAATTGTTAATCAATCATGAAGCAATTTAGATTAGAAGTCGCCAATGAAGGCCGGGCAAAATTTTACGACATTAAACCTTTGGGGAATGCACGTTACGAAATCTTTGATGATGGTCAAACCATTGGGAATATCCAACTTGACGAACAAGATCACGCCCGTTGCGAAAGCCAGGGTTGTGAATTAGATTTGCCGATTTTAAATTCCATCAGACAGGGCATCCAGTTCCATGAGCAATGGAATAATGGACATAGCCATACCTAAAAATTTGTATCTTCCTTCAACGTATCAACATTTGTTTTATCGGGAATACCAATACTCATTGTTGCAGTAATTTTCAAAAAATTAAATCTATATCCTCCTTAACCTGTTGTATCATCATCATTCCTCTGCTAAAACATTTTAACAAAAGAAAAATGCGGGTTTTAAAGAAACACCTTAACCTACAATCTAAGGGGCAGAAGCAGGATGTAACTCAATTTTATAGCAACGTACTGGAAATACTCAACCAGCAACCTATTAAATTCATGATTGGCGGAGGGTTTGCTATGGAATACTATACGGGAATTCTACGGGATAAAAAGGACCTCGATATTTTTTGCAAAGCTTCACATTATCCAAAAATATTGAAAGTGCTGGCAGAGAAAGGTTATAAAACAGAATTAACAGATGTCCGCTGGCTAGCAAAAGTTTTTAATAATAAGGATTATATCGACATCATTTTTGATACTGTGAACAATATTTGTACGGTTGACGACACCTGGCTTGAGCACGCAGCTTCAGGCACTTTTCAGGAAATCCCCATTAATTTCATACCCCTGGAAGAATTAATCTGGTGTAAGATATACGTTCAAAACAGAGAACGCTATGATGGCGCAGATGTAAACCATCTGTTGTTAAAACAAGGTCAGAAAATTGATTGGAACCGCTTAATCGCTCTTCTGGACAAGGATTGGCATTTGTTACTGATACAAATTTTACTTTTTCAGTTTGTCTATCCGGCAGACTATCACCGTATCATCCCCAGATGGATTTTTGACACCCTGATGGAGCGGGCCAAAGAGCAATATGAAATACCAGCCGCAGTTGAAAAAGTGTGCAGAGGGCCAATAATAGATCAAACACAATACGAGATAGATATCAAAGAATGGAATTATAAGGTAAGCACCATCAAAACTACATGAAATGATTAAAAAAGTAAAAATTGCAGCAATGGCAGATATTCATATCCATGAGGCCGATTCAGGAAGGTGGTCTGACTGCTTTAAAAAGATTTCAGCAGAAGCAAAAGTATTAATTATTGCCGGCGACCTGACCAATACCGGTGACGAAGCGGAAGCTCATATTCTTGCGAACCTTTTAAAACAATGTACGATACCTGTTGTTGCTGTGCTTGGCAATCATGATTATGAAAAAGGAAGAGAGAAATTAATCAGGCAGGCTCTGCAAAATCAAAATATCCACATCCTTGATGGAGAATCAGTAGTTATTGAAGGAATCGGTTTTGCCGGCATTAAAGGATTTGGGGGGGGATTCGATAATCATATGCTTTCTATGTTCGGGGAAAACACCATGAAAGATTTTGTTCAGGAAGCCGTAAATGAAGCGCTTCAATTAGATCGGGCCCTTGCACGACTGGACCAGGAGCATGAACATCTAAAAAAAATAGCCATCATGCACTATTCTCCAATTTCAGCAACAGTTGTTGGAGAGCCCCCGGCGATTTACCCATTTCTCGGCTGCTCGAGACTTGCAGAACCGCTTTTGCGACGAAAAGTATTGGCCACTTTTCATGGTCATGCCCATCTTGGAACAATGCAAGGGCGAGTTGGGAACGAATCAATGGTTTATAATGTGGCGATCCCTGTTCTGGAAAAAAACGGGCATTGCGGCTATTTTACTATTGATGTCTGATATTCCTACGCCTCATCCACCCCCTGCTGTAAATTGGATATTTTCCTACCAATTTCCTGTACCGTAGCATCATCCAGTAAAATATCCTCATGACCGGAATTCTCGTCATACTCATATATAGGACGCCCCCGAGGTTCCAGCTCCTCAGCAGTGATGGCTTCCCAGTTTTCACCCTCACTGCCCATAAAAATTTCGCCAAGCAATGCGCCATGAAATACGACTTTATAAGTACCTGCCTCCTGCGGATGGATATTAAGGTCAATTTCTTCCCCACCAACGGTGATAATAATATTAAAAGGATCCATAATAATTGTTTTTAGTTAAACTTCAGGCTGCTTTTTAACTGCATCGCGGTCGTTTAATGACAACATAAGTCGAATGGAATAGTTTTCTCAAACTTGATCTTTACCTGAAATTCCTCCCACCATGAAATGCCTCATTTGGAACTTCCGCATGCGATAATGTCAATACAGGCAAATCATCTGCCTCCCGCTGTACCAGTTTGCCCAACATCCTGGTTAAATCGACACATTTACTAACAATCACATGTACTACCAGCCCTTCACGCTGTAACCTGCCTTCTACCATTAGTAACCTCGAATGTAGAATTTCCTTACGGTAGGTTTCAAACAATTTTTCAAATACTACTAAATTCGTAAACCCGGTTTCATCCTCAATGGTAATAAAACAAACGCCACCTGCAGTACCCGGCCGCTGCCTTACCAATACCAATCCCGCTACTTTTACCAGCTGCCCGTTGGTAGCATCGTTATTAATAGAATGGGTCGACAGGATACGCAGCATTTCAAGCTCAGGCCGTACAAAACTTACAGGATGCGCTTTCAACGACAAACCAACAGTAGCATAATCCTGTACCACATGTTCGCCCTGGGTCATTAAGGGCAATTCTACCTGGGTTTCCAAAACACTCTCTGAAGGCTGCCCCTTGAATATTTCCACCGGCATATCCTGCAAAGCGGAAACTTCCCAAAGTGCCTTCCTGCGGTCAAGGCCAATCGAACGAAACGCATCTGCATCTGCCAGCCGCTCCAAAACCCCAATACCTATACCAGCGTCCCTTAACGCAGTTATTGTCTTATAACCTTCACCCCTTTTATCCACTAAAATATCCATTTCATCTTTCCTGAGCCCTTTCACCTCCCGAAAACCCAAACGCAGGGCATAATATTTTCCTGATTTTTCTTCCAGCAGGTTATCCCAGGTGGAAGAATTAATGTCCGCCGGACGAACCTCCACCCCATGTTTTTGTGCATCGATAACAATCTGCGCCGGCTGGTAAAATCCCATTGGCATACTGTTTAGCAGAGCTGCAGCAAACACATCCGGATAATAATGTTTCAGCCAGCAGGAAACATACACCAGCAAAGCGAAACTCGCAGCATGGCTTTCCGGAAAGCCGTAACTGCCAAACCCTTCCAGTTGCTTGAAAATCCGCTTGGCAAACTCATCAGTATAACCTTTTTTCAACATGCCATCTATCAACTTCCGTTCGTACTGGTTCACCAACCCTCTGGACTTAAAAGTTGCCATGCTACGACGCAAGCCGTCCGCTTCAGCTGGCGTAAATCCGGCTGCAACAATTGCAATCTTCATCGCCTGCTCCTGGAAAAGTGGCACACCTAAAGTTCTGCCTAAAATCTCTTTAAGTTCAGCTGAAGGATAGACAATCGGCTCTTCACCATTACGTCGTCTCAAATATGGATGCACCATATCCCCTTGAATTGGCCCCGGCCTTACAATAGCAACTTCAATCACCAGATCATAAAACACCCGTGGCTTTAAACGCGGCAGCATCGACATCTGTGCCCGGCTTTCTATCTGGAAAACACCAAGCGTATCTGCCAGACAAATCATGTCGTAAACTGCGGGNTCATCCTGAGGAATGTTTGCCAATGTAAGATTCAGCCCGTAATGCTGTTTNCATAAATCGAAGCCTTTTCGGATACAAGTCAGCATCCCCAACGCAAGTACATCCACCTTCAAAAAACCCAGCGCTTCAATATCGTCCTTATTCCATTCGATATTAGTACGATTCTCCATTCTTGCGTTCAGTATCGGGCATAAATCTGTCAGCTTACCATTTGTCACCACAAATCCTCCGGTATGCTGGCCTAGCTGCCGGGGGAAACCCATCATTTGTGAGGTCAGTTCCAGTGTTTTCTTGAGGTGCGGATCCTGGGGATTCAGGCCTTGTTCGGTCACCCGCTTACCCTCAAACCATTCGTCGGTAAACTCCCATATTGAATTGGACAGACGATTAATCGTATCTACGGATAAACCCATGGCTTTACCTACATCACGGATCGCCCCTTTCTGGTGGAGCTGAGTAACTGTGGCAACAATTGCGGCGCGGTCGCGCCCGTATTTATCATATACATACTGAATAATCTCTTCACGGCGCTCATGCTCAAAATCTACATCAATGTCAGGAGGCTCATTTCTTTCGGGTGAAATAAACCTTTCAAACAGCAGATCAAACTTCATCGGGTTTACAGCGGTAATGCCCAGGCAAAAACAGATTGCGGAATTTGCAGCCGACCCACGTCCCTGGCACAAAATACCCCGACTTCGGGCCTCTCTGACAATATCCTCCACGAAAAGGAAATAATTCGCATAGTCCATCAATTTCACAAAATCCATTTCATGGTTAACCATGTTCACAACTTTGTCCGGAATAACAGGTCCATAAAACTCATGCGCACCCTTCCATGTCAGATACTCCAGCTCTTCCAGTGGCGTTCTGTTACTTCGGTTAATTTCCGATGGATACACATATTTGAGCTCATCCAAAGAAAAGCTGCAAGCCTCAGAAATCTCCAATGTACTGCGCAAACACTGCGGGTATTTGCGAAACAGGCGGTGCATCTCTTCAACCGGTTTCATATATCGCTCAGCATTCATATGCAAACGGAAACCAGCTTCCTGTATCGTGCACTTCTCCCTAACGCAGGTTAGCACATCCTGCAATTCCCTACGGGAAGGATCATGATAATGCACGTCGCCAGTGGCNACCATTGGAATCCCGAAACGCTCAGAAAGCTGCTGGATACGAAACATTAGCTTTTCATCATANCCAGAATAAGACCTGCTGGCCGATAAATATAGCTGACCAAAAAGCGCCTCCCGGTACTGTTCCAGCGCAGCTACAAAATCATCATCAAACTTAAACCTTCTATCCAACCGGCCGGGCATAACTATAGTGAACAACATCCCTTTACCGTGTTCATACACATCCGCACGGGAAATATGGCATTCCCCTTTTTCCGCTCTTAAATTGCCTTTTGTTAATAAAGCCGACAGCCGACCGTAAGCTTCCCTATCAGTCGGGTAGGCCAGCAAACTCGGCCCATCCAGTAAATCCAGCCTNCATGCCGGGATAAAACCAAGCTCTTTTTCTTTNGCTGCTGCATGCGCCCTTACAANCCCAGCCAGCGTATTGCGGTCAGTCACCGCTATTTTCCGGTAACCCAAGGCNGCCGCCTGGCCCACCAATTCNTGNGCATGTGAAGCTCCCCTTAAGAAACTAAAATTCGAGGTAATCTGTAACTCACTATATTCCATAACCCATCATGCAAAAAAACCATGAACAAACCATTGAAAAGGCTGGTTGCTACCATAATGCCCCGAGCGATACAGCCAGTATCGCCGCCCGTTAGCGTCCTCTACCCTGTAATAATCCCGGTGCTCACCTGCATCCAGCCACCATTCCCGTTCAATACGTTCGGGACCGTCGGCCTTCATCACCTGGTGATGCTCACCCTTATAAATGAAAAATTTCGGAGGATGGTCCGGGATCAAAGCCATCACCTGTATAACCTCTGGGCGGGGCAATAACTCCGTTGGCCGCGGCTTATCTATACACCAATCCCTGGTACGTACCTCAGTTAAAGAACCGGCCTGAACTACGGCCCGCTCCGGCCAGTAGCGAGCCTCCGGTACATAGCGGTGTACCGCAGCTGCACCAAGCTTCCCACTCAACCTGTCAATCAACTGTAAAACACTTTTATTGTCAAGTCCGGGTTTACAGTTCCAAAGTGCTTCCTGCGGAACGTCTACAGGGGCCACCTTTAAAGCTTCCAACTCAAAAAGTTCAATACCCAAGGCTGGCTTAATCTGATCAATTTTCAATTGAAACAGCTTAAACAAATGAGCAACACTGTGCGAGGCAGCGCTGGTACCGATAACCACCTGCACAATTTTACCATCAATCCGATAACCGGTCAACACGCCTGAGCGTAAGCCCTGGCCTTCCACCTGCAAGCGCTTACACAAGGCTTCCAGCAGTTTAGTAATGGCGATCTCAATTCCTGTCCTCGTTTTAATCGGCTCCAGGCAGGCCAGTCGCTCACGGAAGGGAACCGGCTGTTGCAAAGCCTGCAACTGTTCTGGCTCCGTTCCCAGTGCCTGCGCCAACCGCAGCAAAAACGCCTCACCAAAACGCCTGCGCAAGACTGACCTGGGCATCCCCATAAAACTTTTGATCTGGTAAAAGCCCAGCTTTCTAAGTTTAGAAAGTGTCAGTTCTTCCAGGCGTAAAGCCTCAGGAGGTAAAGCCTGCAACGTTTCAACATGCCCCCCAGGTGCAACCAGCGGAGTAACCTTACCAAAACGAGATACTGCCCAGGCAGCACCCGGCGTATCAGCAATGGCCAGGCGAACAGTATAACCTTTACTCTTTAATCTTGAAACAATTTCTTTTAAATATTCACGCTCTCCGCCCCAAAGGTGCGCACAACCACTTACATCCAGGATCAGGCCATCCATACTAAATTCATCAATAGCCACAATTGGCGCGTACCGTATACAATATTCTCCCAAGCCTTTCAGCAATTTCTTTGCACGCCCGGGTTTATCATCCAGTACCTCCAAACCCGGGCAGATCGCTTTGGCGTCAGCTGCAGCCATTCCTGTCTCTACACCCTGCTCAGCGGCAAGCGGACTAACTGCCTTAACTAACATCCGGCCATGATCAGGGGCAGCAAAAACAAAAGGCAGTCCACTAAGTTCCGGACGGCGGATCAGCTGCCAGTCGGCCAGTAAATGACGAAACCATATGGAAATAAACCTGCTGCGCATCGCTAACTAACCTTTGCCTGTACCGTTTGAACCAACACTTTTTGCGGAGTAATCTGCACAAACCTGTCTCCCTCCCATTCAAGCGTCCAGCTGCCTGGCATACCGCTTCTAACTTTCAACAATTGTACCTGCCAGCGTGGAAAACCAACACCAGGCATGCCTTCTTCACTGGCACTTGGGACTGGAGAAATCTTCCAGCGTGCAGTCGACACACCTGCCACTAGCCTTTTTAGATCTTTACGGATAATCAAGCCCGGAGTGCCTTGCTGCTCGACAGCCAACTGGAGGCGCCGTGATTCCACCAGGCTCACCCCATCCACTTCGGCCACCACTGCGGCCAGGCCTTCGCAGCGCAGCGCTTCTTCCATTACCCAAAGCACCTCTTTTTCATTTCGCACATCTACGAAAATGATGTGGTCAGCCTCGACATTAAAGGCAGCCAAAGAAGGTGGAAAAAGTCTGCGTGCCGTACTGATCCACACACAGCCCGCGCCATCTGCCATCAAGACAGACAGTAGGCCGCCGATAAATCCATCCGTGGCCGCCGCCTGGTCCGGCTCCGCGCAAATAAATTCATGTATGGCCTTCCTCGGAAAAACCCCGCCCGGAAATGCAGCCTCAATCTCACCAAGGCCGATACAATCCGCAACTTCCCCTTCAGCAGGTTTAAAGCCTTGCCAAAGTAGCAAATCCTGCTGCAGCTTCTTAAGAATTTCCAGTTTAGCTTCCATATTCCCCTCCTATCTATGTTTACTAAAATATTTAGCGCACACTTATTAATACAACAAAATTAATACTAAAATTGTTAGCAAACATTAAAATATGAAAAAGAAATTATTTATGGGCTTAAGGGATCAGCTGCCACTTTCGCTGAGCTCAATCCAGACCGGCGCATGATCGCTGGTTTTCTCCCAACCGCGAACCTCTTTATCTACCCCTCCCGACATAAGCCGCTTAGCGAGCTCGGGTTTCAGCAGAAAATGATCCAGGCGCAAGCCCGCATCTCTGCCATATGCATTTCGCATATAATCCCAGAAAGTATAAATCCTTTCTCCGGGATAAAGTTGGCGAATTGCATCTGTCCAGCCTTGAGAAAGTAGATCTGCATAGGCCTGCCTGATCTCCACACGAAATAACGCATCGTTCAAATACTTTTCCGGCTTATATGTATCCAACTCCGTTGGCATCACATTATAATCACCTACCAGCATCGCTGGGAGCCCTGTTTTCATTAAAGTTTGCGCATGCTCAGCCAAACGATCAAACCACCTAAGTTTATAATCGAACTTAGGCCCGGGATAAGGATTACCATTAGGCAGATAAATACAGCCAATTACCATTCCCATAGTAAACCCTTCGATATACCTGCTGTGCGTAAAAGACTCATCTTCACCTGGAAGGTCTTCACGTAATTCTCTGATCTCAGACCTGGATAGAAGGGCTACCCCATTCCAGGATTTTTCACCTTTCCAAATAGCCTGGTAACCCGCGTCATTGAGAGCCTTTTCCGGAAAACGCTTACCTTCTGCTTTGAGTTCCTGCAAACATACCACATCCGGTTGTGCCTGATCCAGCCAACGCAAAAGCACCGGCAGCCGGCCAATTATTCCGTTGATGTTAAAAGTTGCTATCTTCATACGCTCCTGGTATAACAAACTTAAGATGTGTAAGTTTACATCATTTAGATAGTGTTAAAATATACTTATCGATATATAATTGTTTATCTTTTGATTTGTATTGTTGTATATAACGTGGATGCTCCAGGACTACCAACTTGCCAAATAACTTCGCTTCATTGTTCAACTTTTCAATAAACCTTGCATTTTTCTTTCCCAATATGAAGACCTCTGACGTATCAAGCCCTAAGCTAATATGTTTTCGCAAAGACGTAATCATAAAATCTTTAACTAATTCAGTAAGCGCTGGATCATCATAATAGTTAGCATTTACCCATTTGCCTTTTATCAACCTAATTATGGCTAAGGGAAATGGTGAATTGATATAAAAATGCTTATAAAAATTCTCAGGACCGCCATATGCGGCAATCATATCGTAAATATAAACGGACGAAATTTCGTGTGTATGCGCAGATTTCATTTCAATATCACAAATACTCTGCAAGCGCTTGGTATCGGTAAATGGCACCCCAGTTATCCCTGCCCCGTGTCTACTCGGATTAATACCAATTATAAATTTCCGCGTGTGATTGTCACTATAATACTTTTGGTAAAACTGCTCCATTACTTTTAATGTTTCAGGATTGTCAAGGTAAGGGTTCAACACCCGAAAATCTACTGGCAGTTTTCCTGAATAATGTAATCGACGATTGAAATCAATTACTTTATCTGCAAAGGTTTTTAACATATGAGCCATAATAAGAAAATTACCCCTTTTGAGGCCTGTTCATCATGTGGCGGGGCGGGGGTATTTGATTTGAACCTCCCCGCTTGTAAAAGCTCTCCTTATCAAAATGATGATGCTCATAAAATGTATTCTGATCAAACTCAGTAATCGTGTCTTCTATCCTCAGCGCAGCGGGGCTTCCTATAATCCAACGAATTTCCATTTCCATTTCCGGTCCGAGCTGGTCCTTATCATAGTTAGGAAGCGCATTGAATTGATCGATGTGAAGGCCGGGTAGCACCACCTCATCATCACTGAGATGGAGATGCGCGATGCCCAGCGGGATTACCACTTTTTTATCCTCCAGGTTCATTCCATTATCACTCAGATCGATAATCAGATAACGAACTGCATTCGTATGCGGGTCGAACAACAATTCAATCACTTTACCTACATACGTTCCATGTTCTGTCTTCACTTCCCAGCCGATAATATTAGGCTCTTCATCCACAATTTTATAGTGGCTGCCAGTTAACTCTTGCAGGGGTCTATACGTTTTTTCTTCCATGTCAATCTTATTAGGAGATTAATGGATTAATGTTAAGTTACTTAGCAGATACATTGTTGGCAATGCTTCTTGCGTAATCCGGACTACATGTGTTCAATAGCAGGCCAGTCAGCAAAATTACCAGCAGGGCCACCAACGCCCAAATCCACCAGGGCCGTGATTGTTTTGGTTCTACTTCCAGATGTGCCATATTTTTCGTTTTTAGGTTAATCGGTCCTGATTCTAAACCGAATGTAGAACACCTGCTATATAAAAATGTTTTGAATTCTGCTGTCGGGCACAAAAGTAAGATGTAAAATATTTTCGAAATCTTTTGTTTTGGATAAAAGCGAAAAGACCTGATCGAAACACAAGCAACCAGATAATTATTTTTTTAAATCAGACTCTGTATGCATGGCACAGATCCAATTTTGATTTTCCCTAACCCACGTTGATGTACACGCGCATTTTCCTGACGATTTCTGATTTTCCGCACCATATTCTAATTCCACAAGGTAGGCTATAATTGCGCTATCTTCGCCTAAAATTGCGCTTTGTTCTTCAGAAATATTCAGAACTTTAAGCTTACTACCTTCACCTGAATCAAACATTTTTTTGAAAGTAGATTCATCTACGCTCCTTACTCCATCCCTTCCAGCTACGATGCAGGGGAAGCGGGTAAGGCTTTTTACAGTATCAAAATCACGGGTTTCCATTGCTTTCCAATACTTTTTCTCAAGTTCAAGAATTTGGTTTTCCATTATATCAAGTTTTGATAGGTTATAACAAAAGTATTGGAATATAGTTTGTACTAATGGTTAAGCTAGTTAGCCAATTTGACCACCACCGGATAGGCTGTTCAGTTATCCAAATGGATTCAAAACATGGATAAATGATCAATTGGCCGTAAAGGATTACATGCCAATAGCTCCTGCTGAACGCTATTTTATGCCTGATCAGAATTTACATTATTGCATAATGCAGGCTTACTTTCAATTAGCGACTGCAAATGATCCAATGTTTCGACAACACCAGTAACAAGCTTTAATCTTGCCTGATCACCTAATTGCTCAAACAAAGGAACTAAACCTTCAGTAATCTTTGATTTTGTATCGGTAATATTCTCCAACAGACTATCTAGTTTCTGGCCTCCAATTTGGCTATCTGGATTAGACTGATGATTAGCAATTGCTTTAGAAATCGTTTGTTTAACTAGAAAAATGCGTTGATTAACAGTTGGATATAATTTTCTTTTATAATCCGAAATTTCGCTTAATAGTTCGGTCAGCGAGCCAAATGCCGCTCCCTCGTTCTCATACATATTATATTAAAGTTAGTTGCCACAAACCTAAATATTAAAAGTCAAATCAGTCAAATAAAATCTGATTTATCTTAATAATAAAACACCTTAAATTTACGCCGTTAAAATTCATTAAATTAGTTTCAATTCACTCGTAAAATATTAAAAGGACAATGGCGAGACCAGCAATTTTATATATCGCAACAACCTTAGATGGTTACATTGCGAAACCCAATGACAACCTGGATTTCCTATCAATCGTTGAAAAAGAGGGAGAAGACTATGGCTACGCTGACTTTGCAAAAACAGTTGACACCGTCATAATGGGCCGAAAAACCTATGACTGGATAATGAAGTATGCTCCAGATTTTTATCATATTGATAAAACCTCATTCATTATAACAAGAACAGCAAGACCCAGTATTGGTAATACACACTTCTACACAGGCAACATTAAAGAGCTTATTTTAAGGCTCAAAAGTGAGTCGGGCTCAAATATTTTCATTGAGGGCGGGGCTGAAGTAATAGATGAACTCTTAAAAGAAAGCTTAATTGATGAATTTGTAATTTCAATAATTCCAATCCTGGTTGGTGATGGAATAAAACTATTCAAAGACGGCCAACCGGAGCAGAAATTAAAGCTCATTTCAACCAAGCCATTTGACACAGGACTTGTACAACTTCATTACAAAGTTGAAAGGGATTAGTCAATATTTATAAAGCCTCTATTTCTTCTATAGAAAGTTCCTGGTATATGGTGGAATCCACCATATACCAGGAACTTTACGAAATACAATATCCTAAAAGTTCTCCTTGTTCAACTCTGCTAAGAACCATACGTACCAATTTCTTACTTCGCTCATTATTGCCAAGCAGTATCTCCTCTAGTGGTTCAAGATTTGTGTCCTGTGGGATTTTTAATTCAC
>Ga0065714_10002290_pt1 | contig 27568 bp, 24 predicted proteins | sample MisRhiReplicate2_FD_59101 | JGI IMG/M metagenome (GOLD analysis project Ga0065714, IMG submission 59101) | Miscanthus rhizosphere microbial communities from Kellogg Biological Station, MSU, sample Rhizosphere Soil Replicate 2: eDNA_1 v2... | ecosystem: Host-associated > Plants > Roots >... | reverse complement strand
CCTTGCTCCCACAGATTGAAATGGCCTGTGGGAGCAAGGCTTGCCCGCGATAGCGTTGTCAGTCGTGGTGAATTCTTTTAAACCAACTCTTTCAACCGATGCCACAACATCCCCAGCGCCAACAGCGGCGAGCGCAGGTGCTTGCCGCCAGGGAAGGTCATGTGCGGGACCTGGGCGAACAGATCGAAGCCGCTGCTGTGCTGCCCGCTGATGGCTTCGGCCAACAATTTGCCAGCCAGGTGCGTGGCATTCACCCCATGGCCGGAATAGGCCTGGGCGTAATACACATTAGGCTGATCCTTGAGCCGGCCGATCTGCGGTAAACGGTTGGCGCCGATGCCAATCATCCCGCCCCATTGATAATCGATTTTCACATCTGCCAGTTGCGGGAAGACCTTGAGCATCTTTGGGCGCATGTAGGCGCCGATGTCCTGTGGGTCGCGGCCGGAATAGTGACAGGCCCCGCCAAACAGCAAGCGTCGATCCGCCGAAAGCCGGTAGTAATCCAGCGCCACACGTTGATCGCAGACCGCCATGTTCTGTGGCAACAACGCCTGCGCCTGGGCCTGGCTCAAGGGTTCGGTGGCGATGATGTAGCTGCCGGCGGGCAGCACTTTGCCGCCCAGTTGCGGATTGAGTCCATTGAGGTAAGCGTTGCAGCCCAGCACCAGCGTCTTGGCGCGGACCGAGCCCTGTTGGGTGTGCACCTTCACTTCAGGGCCGTAGTCGATACGTGTGACCGCTGATTGCTCGAACTGCCTGACCCCCAGCTGTTGCGCGGCGGCGGCTTCGCCCAGGGCCAGATTCAGCGGATGCAGATGCCCCGAGCCCATGTCGATCAACCCACCGACGTAGCGATCCGAACCCACGACGCTGTGCATTTCGTTGGCTTGCAGCAGTCGGGTCGGATGGCGATAACCCAGGCTGCGCAGTTCTTCGGCGTCTTCGGCGAAGCCTTCCAGGTCGCTGGGCTTGTTGGCGAGGTCGCAATAGCCCCAGGTGAGGTCGCACGGGATCTGGAAACGCTCGACGCGCTGTCGGACGATCTCCACGGCCTCAAGGCCCATGAGCTTCATCTGGCGCACGCCCTCGGCGCCGATGATCGGCGCAAACTGATCGAGGCCATGGCCGACGCCACGAATCAATTGGCCGCCGTTGCGCCCGCTGGCGCCCCAGCCGATCCGGTGCGCTTCCAGCAGCACCACGCTCATGCCGCGCTCGGCCAGTTCGATCGCCGTGTTCAACCCGGAGAACCCGCCGCCGACCACGCAGACATCCGCCCGCAATTCACCCTGCAGCAGCGGATGGTCCGGTTGCGGCAGGCTGCTGGCGGCGTAATAAGAGGCGGCGTGCGCGTGGCTCGGGACAGGTTGCTGAACACGGGCGTTCATGTGCGTAATCCTGATTTTTGTGTTTGAGAAATTTTACGGAGCATAAGCTGGCGATTCCTTACTGGGCAACACCGGTCGGCTGGCGCTGTCTGGTGCGCGGCTTTTAAGGCAGAATCCTGGACCATCTCCCTCGGTAATCGCCTCAATGAGCTGCAACAGTCAAAAAATCCGCACGCTACGCCAGCAGATTCCCTCGTTCGAGTGCGTACCGGGCTGCCATGACTGCTGTGGTCCGGTAACCACCTCGCCGGAGGAAATGGCCCGTTTGCCCCGCAAGACCCGGGCCGAACAGGACGCGGCCATGGAAGCGCTCGACTGCGTGCACCTGGGGCCCAACGGTTGCACCGTCTACGACGAGCGCCCGCTGATCTGCCGGCTGTTCGGCACCACGGCGACCCTGCCGTGTCCCAATGGACGGCGGCCGGTGGAATTGATCCATCCGCGGGTCGAGAAGCAGATTCATGAATACATGGCCAGCACTCGTCAGGTGTTGGTCTAGCGGTCTGAAATACCGAGTCGCAGCTTTCGCGAGCAGGCTCGCTCCCACAATGGATCTCCGTTGCCCACAAGAAGGTATTCACCACCGCGCGATGTGGGAGCGAGCCTGCTCGCGAAAGCGGCCGTCCAGACGACCCTTGCCTTGGAAACCGTCATCAATCCGGAATCGGCAGGTTCAAGCTCTCCTTCACCTCTTCCATCACGATGTAGCTCTTGGATTCGCGCACATGGGGCAGCTTGAGCAGGATGTCCCCCAGCAGCTTGCGGTACGAAGCCATCTCGGAAATCCGTGCTTTCACCAGATAGTCGAAGTCCCCTGACACCAGGTGACATTCCAGCACGTGAGGCAGTTTCAGCACGGCGCGTCGGAACTCTTCGAACGTGTCGCCGGACTTGTAGTCGAGGCTGATCTCGACAAACACCAGCAGGCTACCCTTCAAGTGCTGCGGATTGAGCCGGGCGTTGTAGCCCATGATGATGCCCTCGCGCTCCAGGCGCCGTACCCGCTCGGTGCAGGGCGTGGTGGAGAGGCCGACCTTTTCCCCCAGCTCAGTGAAGGAGATGCGCCCGTCCGCCTGGAGAATGCGCAGGATATTGCGGTCGATCTTGTCCAGCTCACGTTTGGTCTGGGTGTTGGTACGCACAGGTGATGCGCCTCCGTGAAAAGGGTTTTTGCCGAGAATTCTCGCCAAATATAGGCGTTTATATAGTGAAAAGCACTGGCTAATCTTTTTTACACTGCGACCATCAAAGCTATGTACAACAAACGTCAGCGGTTATCCGCGATGAGGGCATCAACATGCGCGTTCTGGTCTTGGGTAGCGGCGTCATCGGCACCGTCAGTGCTTATTATCTGGCCCGTGCCGGGTTTGAAGTGGTGGTGGTCGACCGTCAGCCGGCGCCTGCCATGGAAACCAGTTTCGCCAACGCCGGCCAGGTGTCGCCGGGTTATGCCTCGCCGTGGGCCGCGCCGGGCGTACCGCTCAAGGCCATCAAGTGGCTGCTGCAGCGCCACGCGCCGCTGGCGATCAAGGCCACTGCCGATATTGACCAATACCTGTGGATGGCACAGATGCTGCGCAACTGCACCGCCAGCCGCTATGCCATCAACAAGGAACGCATGGTGCGCCTGTCCGAGTACAGCCGTGACTGCCTCGACGAGCTGCGCGCCGAAACCGGCATTGCCTACGAGGGCCGTAGCCTGGGGACCACCCAGCTGTTCCGCACCCAGGCCCAGCTCGATGGCGCGGCAAAAGACATCGCCGTGCTGAAAGAGTCGGGTGTGCCGTTCGAAGTACTCGACCGCGCGGGCATTGCCCGGGTTGAACCGGCCCTGGCGAATGTCACCGATATTCTGGCCGGCGCCTTGCGCCTACCGAACGACCAGACCGGCGACTGCCAGATGTTTACCACGCGCCTGGCGGAAATGGCCGAGAAGCTCGGTGTGCAATTCCGCTTCGGCCAGGATATCCAGCGCCTGGACTTCGCCGGTGATCGCATCAACGGTGTCTGGATCGACGGCAAGCTGGAAACCGCCGACCGCTACGTCCTCGCCCTGGGCAGCTATTCACCGCAACTGCTCAAGCCTCTCGGGATCCGTGCTCCGGTGTATCCGCTCAAGGGCTACTCCCTGACCGTGCCGATCACCAATCCGGCGATGGCGCCGACTTCGACCATTCTCGACGAAACCTACAAGGTCGCGATCACCCGGTTCGACAACCGCATTCGCGTGGGCGGCATGGCGGAAATCGCCGGTTTTGACCTGTCCCTCAACCCACGCCGGCGCGAAACCCTGGAGATGATCGTCAACGACCTTTATCCTCAGGGCGGCGACCTGGCCCAGGCCAGTTTCTGGACCGGCTTGCGCCCGACTACCCCGGATGGCACACCAATCGTGGGGGCCACGCCCTTCAAGAATCTGTTCCTGAACACCGGCCATGGCACCCTCGGATGGACCATGGCCTGCGGTTCCGGTCGCCTGTTGGCCGACCTGATGGCGAAGAAAAAGCCGCAGATCAGCGCCGAAGGCCTCGATATTTCCCGTTATGGCAGCAAACACCAGGAGTCTGCAAAACATGTCAATCCAGCGCCAGCTCACCAATGACCGCATGAGCCAGGTTGTCGTGCACAACGGCACCGTTTACCTGGCCGGACAGGTCGGCGACGACATGAACGCCGGTATTGAACAGCAGACCCGCGAAAGCCTGGCCAATATCGAGCGCTTGCTGGACCTGGCCGGAACCGACAAGAATCGTTTGTTATCGGTGACGATCTACTTGAAGGACATCGAGGCCCACTTCGAAGGCATGAACGCCGTCTGGGACAAATGGTTGCCCAAGGGTGTCGCCCCGGCCCGTGCCACGGTGGAAGCCAAGCTGTGCGAACCGGAGATTCTGGTGGAGCTGTCCGTCGTGGCCGCGTTGCCTTAAATACCGGCCCAAACGATCCCTCTCCCGGTGCTGTTGGTGGTTCATGCTGTCAGCCAGCACCGGTTTTTTATTCATGACCGCCTAGAAGCCTGCCGCCATGCGTCCTGCCCGTGCCCTGATCGATCTCCAAGCCCTGCGTCACAACTACCAATTGGCCCGCGAAATCACGGGGGCCAAGGCCCTTGCGGTGATCAAGGCCGATGCCTACGGGCACGGCGCGGTGCGTTGCGCCGAGGCGCTGCAGGACACGGCGGACGGGTTCGCCGTGGCCTGCATCGAAGAAGCCCTGGAACTGCGGGCTGGTGGGATCCGAGGGCCGATCCTGCTGCTGGAGGGTTTTTTCGAGGCCAGTGAGCTGCCGTTGATCGTCGAGCACGATTTCTGGTGCGTGGTGCATTCGTTGTGGCAGCTCGAAGCGATTGAAAAAGCCGCATTGAGCCAGCCGATCACGGTCTGGCTCAAGCTCGATTCCGGTATGCACCGGGTCGGCCTGCATCCGGCGGATTACCAGGCGGCCTACCGTCGCCTGCTCGCCAGCGGCAAGGTGGCGAAGATTGTCTTGATGAGCCACTTCGCCCGTGCCGATGAACTGCACGATCCCAGCAGCACTGAGCAACTGGCGATATTCGACAAGGCCCGCCAGGGCCTGGTGGCGCAGATCAGCCTGCGCAACTCACCGGCCGTGCTGGGTTGGCCGCAGATACCCAGCGACTGGGTGCGCCCGGGCATCATGCTCTACGGGGCCACGCCCTTTGATGAGCCCAACGCCGTCGCCTCGCGCCTGCAACCGGTGATGACCCTGGAGTCGAAGATCATCTGCGTGCGTGAATTACCCGCTGGCGAACCGGTGGGCTACGGTGCCCGTTTTGTGACCACGCAACCGACCCGGGTCGGCGTGGTCGCCATGGGGTATGCCGACGGCTACCCACGCCAGGCGCCCACCGGTACACCGGTGCTGGTGGATGGGCAGCGCAGCCAACTGGTCGGACGGGTGTCGATGGACATGCTGTGTGTCGACTTGACCAATGTCCCCCAGGCCGGGCTCGGCTCGACCGTGGAGTTGTGGGGCAAGAACATCCTTGCCAGCGACGTTGCCAAGGCCGCCGACACGATCCCTTATCAGATTTTCTGCAACCTGCGGCGGGTGCCACGGCTCTATTCCGGGCATTGACGCGCGGCGTCAGCTACCGAAAGTCGCTTCACCGAACAGGATTCGGGTCAAAGTGTTGTAAATACTGAACGCTGTCGCCATGATAACGCTCACTTTCCTCACAACCTGATTCCCTGGAGGCTCCAGCATTGGACGTCGGTGAACGACTGCAATCCATTCGTAAACTCAAAGGCCTTTCCCAGCGTGAGCTCGCCAAGCGCGCGGGTGTCACCAACAGCACTATTTCGATGATCGAGAAGAACAGCGTCAGCCCCTCGATCAGCTCGCTGCGTAAGGTCCTTGGCGGGATTCCCATGTCCATGGTCGAGTTTTTCTCCGAAGAAATCCTTCAGGAGAAACCGACTCAGATCGTCTATAAAGCCAACGAACTGATCGACATCTCCGACGGCGCCGTGACCATGAAGCTGGTGGGCAGGGCACACCCGAGCCGGGCGATTGCCTTCCTCAACGAAATCTATCCGCCTGGCGCCGACACCGGTGAAGAGATGCTCACCCATGAGGGCGAGGAAACCGGGATCCTGGTGGAAGGGCGGCTGGAACTGGTGGTCGGTGTCGAAACCTTCGTGCTCGAAGCCGGCGACAGCTACTATTTCGAAAGCACCAAGCCCCACCGTTTCCGTAATCCGTTCGACGTGCCGGCGCGACTGATCAGCGCAGCCACACCGGCCAATTTCTAGAAAAAGCGGCGCCGGCCCCGCACGGCAAAGGCGCCCAGGGAACGAGTCGTCACTGCAAACAAGACCCTTGCGACTTTGGGGTTGTTTCAGTGTGACGGGCTTACCGCTATACTTGCGCCCGCCTGCAAACCGTGGCCGCAGGCGTGACTAGCCACCATTGAGGGTGTACGCGTGAACCTAATTATGAAAATGCTGGCTGCACCAGCAACCGTATTGGCCCTATGGGCAGTCAGTGCCCAAGCGGCGACCACCGACGAAATCGCCAAGCGCCTCGAACCCGTTGGCCAGGTCTGCGTCCAGGGGAAAGAATGCAAAGGTATGGAGGTTGCCACTGCCGCTGGCGGCGCGGGTGGTGCCAAGAAGCCGGCTGACGTGATTGCAAAGCATTGCAACGCTTGCCACGGTACAGGCCTGCTGGGTGCGCCGAAAATCGGTGACAAGGCGGCTTGGAAAGAGCGCGCCGATCACCAGGGCGGCCTCGACGGCATCCTGGCCAAGGCTATTACCGGCATCAATTCCATGCCGCCTAAAGGTACTTGCGCCGATTGCTCGGATGACGACCTCAAGGGCGCCATCAAAGAGATGTCCGGCCTGTAATACGCCGATATCTTGCGCAAAAAAGCCGCTTACGAGCGGCTTTTTTGTGCCTGGGGTTTTTCCAGGGCTGTTCATCGCAACCAAGACGCGGCAAGCTCGGTCCAACCCACATTCATGGAATGTCCAGGAGGGTCCGATGGTGCAGTTGTGTTCAATCGAACAGGCGGTGGATGACGTGCTCGAGCGCCTGCCCGCGCATATTCACCTTGGCATGCCCCTGGGGCTGGGCAAACCCAACCTGTTCGCCAACGCGCTGTACCGGCGCATTGCACAACTGCCCGAGCGACAGTTGACCATCTACACGGCCTTGAGCCTGGGCCGACCTAAACTGGGCGATGGTCTGCAGAAGCGCTTCCTCGAGCCCTTTGTCGAACGGGTCTTCGGCGACTATCCCGAACTGGATTACCTGGCCGACCTGCATCAGGACAGCCTGCCGCCCAACATTCGGGTCGAGCAGTTCTTCATGCAGCCCGGCAGCCTGTTGCACAGTGCCTCGGCCCAGCAGAACTATGTCAGCAGCAACTACAGCCATGCCGCCCGGGACATCAACGCCGCCGGCTTGAACCTGGTGGCGCAACTGGTGGCGAGCGATCCTGAGCATCCGGATCGCCTGAGCCTGAGCTGCAACCCGGACATCACCCTCGACCTGCTGCCGATGATCGCCAAGCGGCGGGCGGCCGGGGAGACCATCCTCCTGGTCGGCCAGGTGCACAACGATTTGCCCTACATGCCCGGCGACGCGGAAGTCGGCATCGACGCTTTCGACCTGTTGATCGACGAGAAGGACAGCCACACGTTGTTTTCCACGCCGAACATGCCGGTGGGCTTCCAGGATCATCTGATCGGCCTGCACGCCAGTACCCTGGTGCGCGACGGCGGGACGCTGCAGATCGGCATCGGCGCCATGGGCGATGCGCTGACGGCGGCGCTGCTCGCACGCCAGGCCGATAACGCCGGTTACCAGGCGTTGCTGACGGACCTGAACCTTAGCCAGTGGGCGCAACTGATCGAGCGTGAAGGTGGGCTCGAGCCGTTTGCCAAAGGGCTGTACGGTTGCAGTGAGATGTTCGTCAACGGTTTGCTGGTGCTGGCCGAGGCCGGAATCATCCGGCGCAAGGTCTACCCCGACGTTCCGACCCAGGAGCGGGCCAACGCCGGCACCCTCGATGAGGCGGCGCAACCCGACGGCATCTGCATACACGGCGGATTCTTCCTCGGGCCGCGCAGTTTTTATGAGCGCCTGCGCGAGTTGCCGCAAAGCCGCCTTCTCGAATTCAACATGACGCGCATCAGTTACATCAACGAGCTGTACGGCCAGGAACAGCTCAAGCGCCTGCAGCGCCTCGACGCCCGCTTCATCAACACGGTCTTCACCATGACCCTGATGGGGGCCGGGGTGGCCGATCAACTGGAAGACGGGCGGGTGCTCAGCGGCGTGGGCGGGCAGTACAACTTCGTTGCCCAGGGCCATGCGCTGGAGGGCGGGCGTTCGATCCTGCTGCTGCGCAGTTGGCGTGAGGCCGGGGGCGAGATCAGCTCGAATATCGTCTGGGAGTACGGCCATTGCACGATTCCCCGGCACTTGCGCGACATCGTGGTGACCGAGTACGGCATTGCCGACCTGCGAGGCAAGACCGACGCCGCGGTGATCGAGGCGTTGTTGAACATCAGCGATTCACGCTTCCAGCCCGGGTTGATCGAGCAGGCGCAAACCGCCGGCAAATTGCCGAAGGATTTCCGCCTCGATCCGCGCTTCGCCGACAACACATCGGAACGCTTGCAGGCGATCCAGGCACGCCATCCGAACCTGTTTCCCGAATACCCCCTGGGGTGTGATTTCGATGAGGTCGAGCGGGACCTGTTGCGGGCGCTGAACTGGCTCAAGAGCAAGTTCAAACTCACCGAGATCCTGGAATTGGGCAAGGCCGCGCTCGATGCGCCGGAGCCATGGGAGTTTGCCGGGCATCTGGAGCGGATGCAGCTGGCCAGCCCTGAAGGGCTGAAGGATGAGTTGTTTCAACGGTTGTTGCTGGCGGGGCTCAAGGCGACTGCGCCTTGGCGACTCACCTGAAACCCCTGTGGGAGCGAGCTTGCTCGCGATAGCGGTGAATCTGGTACACAAAATGTGTCTGACAGACCGCTATCGCGAGCAAGCTCGCTCCCACAGGAGGCACAGGGTCAGTCGATAAAGGTCACGACCCCACCGGCCAACGACTTCACCCGCGCCAGGGATTCAACCCGATAGCCCTGGGCATCCAGTTCCGCACGACCGCCCTGGAATGACTTCTCGATCACGATCCCCAGCCCGGCGACGGTGGCGCCGGCCTGCTTGATGATAGAGATCAGCGCCTGGGAGGCTTTGCCGTTGGCCAGGAAGTCATCGATGATCAGCACTCGGTCGCTGCTGGTCAGGTGACGCGGGCTGATGGCGACGGTGCTTTCGGTTTTCTTGGTAAACGAATACACGGTGGCCGACAGCAGGTTTTCCGTCAGGGTCAGGGACTGTTGCTTGCGGGCGAAGATCACCGGTACGCCCAGGTTCAGCCCGGTCATGATTGCCGGGGCAATCCCTGAGGCTTCGATGGTAACGATCTTGGTGATGCCCGAGTCCTTGAACAGCGCGGCAAATTCATCGCCGATCAGCTTCATCAACTGCGGGTCGATCTGATGGTTCAGGAACGCGTCGACTTTCAGGACCTGATCGGAAAGCACGATACCTTGCTCGCGAATTTTCTGGTGCAGGGCTTCCATGAAGCCTCCTCTGGTGACGCCTTCAGCGTCTGGATTGGGTAAACAACCTGGTGAAAAAAAGTAGTCGATTCTAACGCTTCAACATCGCGCGTATATCGGCCAGGGCACTGTTGCCGCGAACGACTTTGACTTCCGTCGGCGTGTCGTCGTTGCCTTCCCAGGCCAAGTCATCCGGCGGCAGTTCATCGAGAAAGCGGCTGGGGGCACAGTCGATCACTTCGCCGTATTGCTTGCGCTTGGCGGCGAAGGTGAAGGCCAGCGTCTGGCGGGCCCGGGTAATCCCGACATAGGCCAGGCGCCGTTCTTCCTCGATGGTGTCGGCCTCGATGCTGGAGCGGTGCGGCAGGATTTCTTCTTCCATGCCCATGATGAATACGTAGGGGAATTCCAGGCCCTTGGAGGCGTGCAGCGTCATCATCTGCACACCTTCGGCACCGTCTTCCTCTTCCTGCTGGCGCTCGAGCATGTCGCGCAGCACGAGTTTGCCGATGGCGTCCTCGACCGTCATGTCGCCGTCTTCGTCTTTTTCCAGAGTGTTCTTCAACGCCTCGATCAGGAACCAGACGTTGCTCATGCGGTAGTCGGCAGCCTTGTCGCTGGAGCTGTTGGTGCGCAGCCAGTTCTCGTAGTCGATGTCCATCACCATGCTGCGCAGCGCCGAAATCGGATCTTCCCCGGCGCACTGTTCGCGAACCTTGTCCATGAAACGCTTGAAGCGCGCCAGGCGGTCGGTGAAGCGGCTGTCCAGATGTTCGCCCAGGCCGATTTCGTCGGTGGCGGCGTACATCGAGATCTTGCGTTCGGTGGCGTAGTTGCCGAGTTTTTCCAGGGTGGTCGAACCGATTTCCCGGCGCGGCACGTTGATCACCCGCAGGAAGGCGTTGTCGTCGTCCGGGTTCACGATCAGGCGGAAGTAGGCCATCAGGTCCTTCACTTCCTGGCGTCCGAAAAAGCTGTTGCCCCCCGACAGGCGATAAGGGATCTGGTGATGCTGCAGTTTCAGCTCGATCAGCTTGGCCTGGTAGTTGCCGCGGTACAGGATCGCAAAATCACTGTATGGCCGGTCGGTGCGCAGGTGCAGGCTGAGGATTTCCATGGCGACGCGTTCGGCTTCGGCGTCTTCGTTGCGGCAACGGATCACGCGGATCTCGTCGCCGTGGCCCATCTCGCTCCACAGTTGTTTCTCGAACTCGTGGGGGTTGTTGGAAATCAGCACGTTGGCACAGCGCAGGATGCGGCTGGTGGAGCGGTAGTTCTGCTCCAGCATCACCACTTTGAGCGACGGATAGTCTTCCTTGAGCAACATCAGGTTTTCCGGCCGCGCGCCGCGCCAGGCATAGATCGACTGATCGTCGTCGCCTACCACGGTGAACTGGTTGCGCGTACCGATCAGCAGCTTCACCAGCAAGTACTGGCTGGCGTTGGTGTCCTGGTATTCGTCCACGAGCAGGTAGCGGACCTTGTTCTGCCATTTTTCGAGAATGTCGGCGTGGTCCTGGAACAGTTTGACCGGCAACAGGATCAGGTCGTCGAAGTCCACCGCGTTGAACGCCTTGAGCGTGCGCTGGTAGTGGGTGTAGACGATGGCGGCGGTCTGTTCCTTGGGGTTGCGGGCGTTTTCCAGAGCCTCGGGCGGCAGGATCAGGTCGTTTTTCCAGGCGCCGATCATGTTCTTGATCTCATCCACGCCGTCGTCGCCCGAGTATTCCTTCTGCATGATGTCGGTCATCAGGGCCTTGACGTCGGTCTCGTCAAAAATCGAGAAGCCCGGTTTATAGCCCAGCCGCGCGTGTTCCTTGCGGATGATGTTCAGGCCCAGGTTGTGGAAGGTGCAGACCGTCAGGCCGCGGCCTTCGCCAGCGCGCAGCAGGCCGCCGACCCGTTCCTTCATTTCCCGGGCGGCTTTGTTGGTGAAGGTCATGGCGACGATGTACTGGGCGCGGATGCCACAATTCTGGATCAGGTGCGCGATCTTTCGGGTGATTACGCTGGTCTTGCCGGAGCCTGCACCGGCGAGCACCAAAAGAGGGCCGCCGACATAGTTCACGGCTTCTTGCTGCCGGGGATTGAGTCGGGACATGACAGAGTCAGGGAGTCGTTTGCGAAATGGGCCGGCATTTTAACAGGCTCAGAGAATTGTGCTGCTCTGTCCGACTTGTGACGCACAGCGCATTGTCATTTGCCGCTTCTGCTACTTTCACGCAGGATGTGGGGCCAATTGCGTCCAGCGCAGGATTTGAGGGGAAAAAAACCACCAAAACCGCGTGTTTGAGAACCATTGGCATTGGTCATTGCCCATCGGCGCGTCATAATGCCCGGCGCCTACCACCTTGCAGAGTCTAGGGAGTCAGCTTGTCAACGCCTGTCGAACCCTTGCGTTTGCTGTTATTGGCCCAAGAGCCTGCGTGGTCAGCAATATTGCGCGAGTGCCTGGCGCCCTTGGGGCCCTCGGTCGTGTTGATCAGCGCCCCGAACTGGGAGTCAGTCAGCAGCCTGTTCGAAGATAATCGCAACGCGGTGTTGCTGACCGTTGCGGCATTGCAGCCGGCGCCGGGCCGTTGCAGCCTGCCGACGATCCTGTTGCTTGAGCACGAGCCGGCGGTTGCCCCCGACGGTGTCAGCGACTGGTTGGTGCGCGATGTCCTCGACAGCGCGACCCTGCGTCGTTGCCTGCGCCATGTGCGCGAACGCGGCGTGCTGGAAAACACCTTGCAGCGCCTCGCCGAACAGGACCCATTGACGGGCATCGCCAATCGCCAGGGTTTCCAGACGCTGCTGGCGGCGCGCCTGGCGGAAAACGACGGCCGTGGCCTGGCGCTCGGTCACCTGGACCTGGACAACTTTCGTCACGCCAACGACGCCCTCGGCCACCAGGCCGGTGACCGCTTGATCCTGCAAGTGGTGTCGCGGCTCAAGGGCTCGCTCGAGGCCGGCGATCAATTGGCGCGGTTGGGCAGTGATGAATTCGCCCTGCTGATCGACACCCGCCGCGCACCACAGCGGGCCGAGTGGATGGCCGAGCGTATTACCGAAGCCTTGGCCGAACCCTATTGGGTGGATGGTGAAAGCCTGCTGATCGGCTGCAGTCTGGGTGTTGCCCACGCTCGCGCCCAGGCCGGTGCCGATCCGCTGATGTGGCACGCCCACATCGCCATGCAGCAGGCCAAGAGCACCCAGGGCTGCACCTTTCATATCTTCAACGAGCGCATCAATCGCAATGCCCGCAGCCTCGCCGACCTGGAAAGCGAACTGCGCCGGGCACTGCGCCGTGACGAGCTGGAACTGCATTACCAGCCACGGCTGAACCTCGATGGCGGCCACATTGTCGGCCTCGAAGCGCTGGTACGCTGGCGTCACGGCGAACGTGGCTTGCTGCCACCGAGTGAGTTCGTGCCGCTGGCCGAACAGAGCGGCCTGATCGTGCCGCTGGGCTATTGGGTGATTTCCCGGGCGCTGCGGGACATGCAGGCCCTGCGCGAGCGGGGGCTGGCGCCGTTGCACATGGCGGTCAACCTGTCGTTCCGACAGTTCCAGGACAGCCAGTTGCTGCCGACCTTGAGCCGGCTGATTGCCGAGCGGGGTGTCGAGGCGCAATGGCTGGAGTTCGAACTCACCGAAACTGCCGTCATGCGCCGCAGCGAGCTGGTCAAGCAGACCATGGATGCCCTGGGCCGCCTGGGAGTGCGCTTCTCCCTGGACGACTTCGGCACCGGCTTCTCCTCGTTCGTGCACCTCAACAGCCTGCCGATCGCCTTGCTCAAGATCGACAAGAGCTTCGTCGGTGGCATGGAGCAGCGCGAAGAGAACCGCAAACTGGTGCACGCGATGATCAACCTGGCGCACAACCTCAACCTGGAAGTGGTGGCCGAAGGTGTGGAAACCCAGGAGCAACTGGACCTGCTACGCGGCTTCGGTTGCGATCAGGTGCAGGGTTTCCTGATCAGCAAGCCGTTGCCGTTGCCGGAGTTGGTTGAGTACTTGACCTTCGAAGGTGATCAGCAATCGATGCTGGAAATCAGCTGACACAAAATCCTGTGGGAGCGAGCTTGCTCGCGATGGCGATCGGTCTGTCCCATTTATTTTGACGGACACACCGCTATCGTGAGCAAGCTCGCTCCCACAGGGGGATACATCTCAATCGGCCTGGATGGCCTCGAAACGCCGCCGCCCGGGCTCACTGCGAATCATCCGCTTCATCTTCCATTCAAACGCCGCAGTCAGGCTCACGGCCGCGCAGGCCAGCCCCAGGGCCAGGCCCCACCAGACGCCAGTCGGCCCCCAGTTCAGGTGAAACGCCATCCACCACGCCGCCGGCGCGCCGATCAGCCAATAGCAACCCAGGCCCACCAGGAAGGTGGTCTTGGCGTCCTTGAGCCCGCGAATGCAGCCCATGGCGATGGTTTGTGTGCCATCGAACAGCTCGAACCACGCCGCCACGGCCAGCAGGCTCACCGCCAGGTTGATCACCTCGCGGAACGCCGGGTCGTCGTGGTCCAGGAACAAGCCGATCAATTGATGGGGCAGCAGCCAGAACACCATGGCGAACGCCAGCATGGCAGCCGCGCCAAAGCCAATCCCGACCCGACCGGCCAGGCGTGCCATCAGCAGTTGCCCGGCACCGTAGTGCTGGCCGATGCGCATGGTGATGGCGTAGGACATCCCGGCCGGCACCATGAACGCCACCGAGACGATTTGCAGCGCGATCTGGTGGGCTGCCAACGGCGTGCTGCCCATGGTGCCCATGCACAGCGCGGCGAACGCAAACAGCCCGACCTCCACCGCGTAGGTGCCTCCAATCGGCAGGCCCAGGCGCCACAGTTCCTTGAGGTATTGGCGATTGGGCCGCGACAGGCCATCGAGCAATGGGTAGGCACGGTAGGCCGGGTGCCGATGGATATGCCAGGCCAGCGCCAGGGCCATGCAGTTGGCGACGATGGCCGTGACCAGGCCGATCCCCATCAAGCCGAGTTTCGGCAGGCCGAACATACCGGTGATGAGCGCGTAGTTGAGCAGGAAGTTGGCCACGGTGCCGCCAAGGCTGATCACCATGACCGGTGTGGCCCGGCCGATGGCGCTGGTGAAGCCGCGCAGGGCCATGAAGCTCAAGTAGCCAGGCAGGGCGAACGGCAGCGCCAGCAGGAACTGTCCGGCGGACAGCACGTTGGTTTCGGTCTGGCCGAACATCAGCAGCACTGGCTTGAGGTTCCACAACAGTAACCCGGCCATAAGCGCCATCAGCCAGGCCAGCCATAACCCGGCCTGAGTCAGCCGGGTGGCGCCTTCGACATCGCCTGCGCCCTGGCGGATCGCGACCAGGGTGCCCACCGCGGCGATCACGCCAATGCAGAAGATCGACACGAACGAATAGGTGGCCGCCCCGAGCCCGCCGCCGGCCAGGGCTTCGGGGCTCAGGCGCGCCATCATCACGGTGTCGGTGAGCACCATCAGCATGTGCGCCAACTGCGAGGCAATCAACGGCCCCGCCAGCCGCAGGATGGCCCAGAGTTCGGTACGCACTGGATGCTGCATGATCATCACGCTCCATGTTCAAACAAGGCAGTAAAGCAACGATTCTCGGCGCTCTCGGCGGATTGCACAAAGGGATAAAAAAGATCGCTGGCATGATTAAAACTCATGCTGGAGGCGTTTCTGGTAGGGTTTGCAAACAACGCCATGGAGCTTTTGCGATGTCTCGTCGTCTTCCTCCTCTTTATGCGCTGCGGGCATTCGAAGCCGCGGCGCGCTACAGCTCGTTCACCCGCGCCGCTGAAGAGCTGTCGATCACCCAGAGCGCCGTCAGCCGGCACATTCGCACGCTGGAAGATCACTTTGCCTGTCGGCTGTTCCTGCGCAGCGGCCGCAACCTGCAATTGACCGAGGCGGCGCGGTTGCTGTTGCCGGGCGTACGTGAGGGCTTCATGGCGCTGGAGCGGGCCTGTCACACTTTGCATGGCGAGGATGGCATCCTGCGCATGAAGGCGCCTTCCACGCTGACCATGCGCTGGTTGTTGGCGCGCTTGAGTCGCTTCCGGCACTTGCAGCCTGGCAACGAGGTACAACTGACCAGTGCCTGGATGGACATCGATTCAGTGGACTTCAACGTCGAGCCCTTCGATTGCGCCGTATTGCTGGGCAACGGGCATTTTCCGGCGGATTGGGAAGCCAGTTTGCTGTTTCCCGAGGAATTGATCCCGGTGGGCGCGCCGAACCTGTTGAACGACCAGCCCTGGGATGTGGCGCGGTTGGCCAGCGCTGAACTGCTGCACCCCACGCCCGATCGCCGGGACTGGCGCAATTGGCTGCAACGCATGGGCCTGTCCGACAAGGTCTCGCTCAAGGGGGGGCAGGTGTTCGATACCCTGGAGCTGGGCATGATCGCGGCCGCACGTGGCTATGGGGTCTCCATGGGTGATCTGTTGATGGTGGCCGAGGATGTCGCCCAGGGACGCCTGAGCCTGCCATGGCCGACGGCTGTCGCCAGCGGTGAACACTATTATCTGGTCTGGCCGAAAACCCGACCGGGAGGTGAACGTTTGCGCCGGCTTAGCGACTTTCTCCAGGGTGAGGTGAAGGCCATGCAATTACCCGACGTGCAGCGTTTGGGCTGAAACGTTGCAGTTGGTGTGCTAGCCACTTGGCATTAATCCTTGCGAACCGCTCAAGTATTTGGCTTTGCCGCCGAATTTGTGAGGATGGAACCTTCGTTCAGAAAGGTCAACTTACACCTCACCCGAATAGAATGCCGAGCGTGCGAGCGTGATCAGGATGATCCGGTCTCTCGGCCAGGAGCCGTCATGTCTCAACCCCGTGCCCGGATCGCCTCACAGCTAGGCCTTGCCCTCGCTGTGATATTGGCGGTCGTGATCTCCGGCAGTACCGTCTTTGCCCTGCGTTCGCTGGATGCTGCCAACCTCGCCACCCGTGAAGAACACCTGGCCAGCGAAGCGCGCCTGATGGCCGATCAGCTCAATACCTTTCACAGCACCCTGCGCGAGAGCACCCAGCGGTTGGCCGGTCTGTTCGAAAAACGCTTCAGCGCGGGCCTGAGCGTGCATCCGGACCAGCCAGTGACGGTGGCGGGCGTACAAACCCCAGGCTTGAGCCTGGGCAGCGAAGTGTTGAACAACAACTTCAAGGAAGTGGATGACTTCAAAACGATGACCGCCGGGGTTGCCACGGTTTTCGTGCGCAGTGGCGACGACTTCATCCGCGTCAGCACGTCATTGACCAAGCAGGACGGTACGCGGGCCATTGGTACCGTGCTCGACCGCGCCGGCCCTGCCTATGGTCCGGTGGTCAGCGGGCAGAGTTACATTGGTCGAGCCTTGCTGTTCGGACGTTACTACATGTCGCAGTACACGCCTGTACGCGACAGCAGCGGCAAGATCATTGCCGTGCTGTACGTAGGCTTCGACTACACCGATGCGCAGAACGCGCAGTTCGAGAACCTCAAACGCTTCCGCATCGGCCAGACCGGTTCCCTGGCGCTGTTGGACGAACAAAACAAGTGGCTGGTGCCACCGGCCGGCGTCCAGGCGCTGGACCAGGCGAGCACGACCATCGTTGGCCTGGTCAAGAAACCGGGCAAGGGCGCGTTCTGGACCGATACCGCCGAAGACTTCTACAGCGTTGCCGTACCGTTCGAAGGTGGGCCGTGGGCGGTGGTGGCGAGCATGCCCAAAACCGAGATTCGCGCCGTGACCTGGAGCGTCGGTACGCAACTGGCCATTGGCAGCCTGCTGGCGATGTTGTTGGCGGTCGGCTCGGCGATGTGGTTGCTGCGCAGCAAACTCGCACCGCTCGGCGATCTGGTACGCCAGGCCGAAGCCTTGGGCGCCGGTGACCTGAGCGTGCGCCTGAACGTGTCCAGCCATGATGAGATCGGTCAGTTGGCCCGTGCCTTCAACCAGATGAGCCAGGCCTTGTCGACCATGGTCGAGCACATCCGCAAGGCCTCCCAGGAGGTCAACAGCCGTGCCCAGGCGCTGTCCGGGTTGTCCAGCGGGGCGTATGAAGGCATGGAACAGCAATCCGGCGAAATCACCAGTATGGCCGGCGCAGTGGAAGAGTTCAGCGCAACCTCGTTGAACATTGCCGACAACATGGGCAACACCGAGCGCCTGGCCCAGGAAAACGCCCAGCAAACCCGCATTGGCCGGACCTCGATGGACGAAGCATCGTCATCCCTGGAACAAATTGCCGGTGCGCTGAACAGCACGGCCACGGTCATCAATACCTTGGGCCAGCGTTCCCAGGAAATCGGCGGCATCGTGGGTGTGATCACCTCGATCGCCGAGCAGACCAACCTGCTGGCCTTGAACGCCGCCATCGAAGCTGCCCGCGCAGGCGAGCAGGGCCGTGGTTTCGCCGTGGTGGCCGATGAAGTCCGCAGCCTGGCTTCTCGCACCCGCCAGGCCACTGACGAAATTTCCAGCATGATCAACAGCATCCAGCAGGAAACCGGCAATGCCATCAGCACGATGGAGCAGGGCAACCTGTTGATGCAGGAAGGCCTGTCGCGCAACGCCAACGTGGCCACGGCCCTGGCCCGCATCGACGAGCAAAGCCGCTCGGCCGGTCAGCAATTTGCGGCGATCACCACCGCCACCCAGGAACAAAGCAGCACCGCGACCCTGCTCAGCAGCAACCTGCAAAGCATCGCCATGGCCAACAGCGAACAGCGCCAAGTGGTCTCGAACCTGGCACTCACCGCCAAGGAACTGGAAAANCTGGCCCAGGACCTGCGCCAAGAGGTTGATCGGTTCCGCTGAGGCGTCCCGTCACGAGCAAGTTCNCCCACACCCCTGTGGGAGCGAGCTTGCTCGCGATGACGGCTTCCCGGCCAACATCATCTCAATCTGACCCACCGCTATCGCGAGCAAGCTCGCTCCCGCAAAAGCTACCACCCTGGTGTCGTTTCTTTTTTAGGAATATTGCTGTTTTTAAGCTTGCTGAAACGTTTCTTCAAGTCTATAAAAACCGCACAACTCCAATAAAAGGTCGTGACCATGACTCCGCTCAAACTCCTCATCACCCTTGGCGCCTTGGGCGCTGCCTCCCATGCGATGGCTTGGGACTACGTCCTGCTGGATACGGATAAAGCCGCTCAACCCTGGCAAATCACCAGCCAGCAACTCGGCGTGAAGACCGGCAAACCCTTTTCCGTGACGATGCGCACCCTGCACGGCGGCCGCCAGGAAGGCGTCAGCATCGTCGACATCGACAATGGCACCCTGAAGCTGTCAGTCGTACCGACCCGTGGCATGAACGTGCTGCAGGCTTCGGTCGGGAATGTGCGCATGGGTTGGGATTCGCCCGTCAAGGAGGTGGTCAATCCGGCGTTCATCGAACTCAACGGCCGAGGCGGGCTGGGCTGGCTCGAAGGTTTCAACGAGCTGGTCACCCGTTGCGGCTACGAGTGGGTCGGCCATCCCGGCATGGACAACGGTGAGCTGCTGACCCTGCATGGCCGCGCCGCCAACATTCCAGCCAACAAAGTCACGTTGCACATTGATGAAAAACCGCCTTACGCCATCACCCTGCGCGGCGAGTTGAAGGAGCAGGCGTTCAAGAAGGTCGACTTCTCGGTGCAGACCGAACTGGTCACCGAGCCCGGCAGCGTGACGTTCGCGCTCAGCGACACGCTGACCAACAACGGTGACTATCCGAAGGAGTACCAGGCGCTCTACCACAGCAACTTCAGCACGCCGTTCCTGGAGCAGGGCGCCCGTTTCGTGGCACCGGTCAAGCAGGTCTCGCCGTTCAACGACAAGGCCAAGGGCGATTTGTCCGATTGGCAAACCTACCGGGGTCCCACCAAGGATTACGACGAAACCGTCTACAACGTCGTGCCATACGCCGACGCCAAGGGCGACACACTCACCGTGCTGCACAACAAGGCCGGTAGCCTCGGTGTGTCAGTGGGCTTCAACACCAGCACGCTTCCGGTGTTCTCCCTGTGGAAAAACACCGACACCCAAGGCCAGGGCTACGTGACCGGTCTGGAGCCAGGCACCAGTTTTTCCTATAACCGTCGGTATCAGCGCCCCTTGGGTCTGGTCCCCACCATCGCACCGAAAGAACACAAGCAGTTCCAGATCCACTACAGCCTGTTGGCGGACAAGGGCGCTGTGGATAAGGCCCTCAAGCGCATCGATACCATCCAGAACGGTCAGAAAACCGAGGTGCGGGAAACGCCGTTGGTGGACCTGAGCAAACCATAAGGCGGTTCAGGAGCTAGTCGGCCGATACTGCAGTGCTTCGGCCAGATGTTCGCGGCGGATACACGCCGCTTGCTCCAGGTCTGCCAGCGTCCGGGCGACCTTGAGCAAGCGGTGGGCGGCGCGCAACGACAGGGTCAGCCGTTCGCAGGCGGTTTCCAGCCAGGTTTCATCGGTTGTGGATAACTTGCAATGCTGACGCAACCCCGGCAAATCGAGGAAGGCGTTGGCGCAGCCCTGGCGTCTATGCTGACGCTCCCGGGCCTCGGCCACCTGCTCGGCGACCGTGGCGGTATCGTCTCCGGATTCGCTCCTGGGGTTCAACGCCGTTGCTTCCCGGGCGACGGTCAGGTGCAGGTCGATGCGGTCCAGCAGCGGGCCGGAGAGTTTGTTGCGGTAGCGCTGCACCATGTCCGGTGTACAGCAGCAGCGGCCGCTGGGTTCGCCAAGATATCCACAGGGGCAGGGGTTCATCGCCGCCACCAACTGGAAGCGCGCCGGGAAGCGTACTCGGTCACGGGCGCGAGAAACCACGATGTGCCCAGATTCCAACGGCTCTCTCAGGACCTCCAGCACCCTGCGGTCGAATTCCGGCAGTTCATCCAGAAACAGCACGCCATGGTGGGCGAGGGTGATCTCCCCCGGTTGCGGTTTTGACCCGCCACCCACTAGCGCGGGCCCGGAAGCCGAATGGTGCGGCTGTCGAAATGGACGCTGCGGCCAATGGCTCAACGGCACGCAACTGGCCACCGACTGGATGGCCGCGACCTCCAGCGCCTCACTCTCGGCCAGCGGTGGCAACAGCCCCGGCAGGCGGCTCGCCAACAGCGTCTTGCCGGTGCCCGGTGGCCCGCTGAACAACAGGTTATGAGCCCCCGCGGCGGCAATCAGCAAGGCCCGCTTGGCCCCGGCCTGGCCTTGTACTTCGTTCAAGTCGGGGTAGGGCTTGCTGGCCGAAAGCAGCCCATTGGAAACGAAAGGCTCGACCGGTGTGTGCCCATTGAAGTGCGCCACCGCTTCGAGCAGATGGTCCACGGCGATCACCTTCAACCCCGAGGCCAGGCAGGCCTCCTCGGCATTGGCCCGCGGTACCACCAGGATGCGCCCGGCCTTGCGCGCCGCCAGCGCTGCGGGCAATACCCCGCGCACCGGTCGTACCGCGCCGGACAATGCCAGTTCACCCAGGCATTCCACGTCATCCAGCGTCAGGGTTGGCACCTGCACGCTGGCCGACAGGATCCCCAAGGCGATGGCCAGGTCGAAGCGCCCGCCGTCCTTTGGCAGGTCCGCCGGCGCCAGGTTCAGGGTGATGCGCCGTGCCGGGAAATTCAGCCCCGAATTGATGATCGCGCTGCGCACCCGATCCTTGCTTTCCTTCACCGCCGCCTCCGGCAGGCCAACCATCGTCAGCGACGGCAAGCCATTGGCCAGGTGGACTTCAACGGTAACGGCAGGAGCCTCGACCCCTACTTGGGCGCGACTGTGGACGATGGCAAGCGACATGAATCGTTCCTTGAGTGAATAGGGCGCCGCGTCCTGCGGCTCTGGAAGATTAGTCGTGGGGATGAACTTGGGCGGGGAAATTGAAGGGAGAAAATTTGGCAGGATGTTTCGAGGGCAAGTGACAGCCGAGGGGCGCCAGGCGTGATGCGGTAGCGGATATCACCGCCTCACCTGGCCACGCAAAATGCCCGGAAAGGGCCCTCTGCTAGACTGCGATTTGCCCAGTCGGCACTTGGCGGTATCAACGGCACAGCGAGGAAGTAGCCATGAACGATCTGCTGGCTCTGTTAACCGACAAGCGCTTCATGCCCCACGGGCATTGCTACATGTGGCGTCCGGATCTGCTGTGGACCAATGTGATCGCCGATGGCTTGATCGCCCTGTCCTACGTCACCATCCCTTTCACGCTCCTGTACTTTATCCACAAGCGCAAGGACGTGCCGTTTGACTGGATGCTCGCGGCCTTTGGCGTGTTTATCCTGGCTTGCGGGACCAGCCATGTGATGGAGATCCTGACCATCTGGCAGCCTTATTACTGGCTGACAGCGCTGGTCAAGGTGATCACCGCGATTGCCTCGGTGATTACCGCCATCCTGTTGGTCCGGCTGGTGCCGGCGGCCCTGAAGATCCCCAGCCCGCAGCAATTGGCCAAGGTCAACGACGAGTTACGCGAGGCCCAGGCTGAACTGGTCACCACCGCGCGCCGCGCCGGCATGGCAGAGATCGCCACCAATGTGCTGCACAACGTGGGCAATGTGCTCAATAGTGTCAATGTGTCAGCCCAGGTCCTGTACGAGAAGGTGCACACCTCCAAGGGGCCAGGGGTGGCCAAGGTAGCCCAGTTGATGAAGGAGCATCCCGATGACCTCGGTGACTTCATCAGCAGCGACCCGAAAGGTCGGGCGCTACCGGACTATCTCGACAAGCTGGCCGACGCGCTGGCCGTCGAGCAGCAGGGCATGATCGCCGAGTTGGCGCAGTTGACCCGCAGAATCGACCACATCAAGGAAATCGTCGCCACCCAGCAATCCTACGCCGGCAACGCCAGCGTGCTGGAGCCGGGTTCGCTGCGAGAACTGGTCGAGGATGTCGTGCGCATTTGCGATGTGTCCCTGGCCCGCCACCACATCACGCTGATCAAGGAGTTCAGCGATGTTCCGCAAATGCCCCTGGACAAGCATCGAGTGCTGCAGATCCTGGTCAATCTGATCAACAACGCGAAGCAGGCGCTGGATGCCGGGGCGAACCGGCCGCCGCAGATCATCCTGCGCCTGAAGGTCGTTGACGAGGGGCGCGTGCGAGTTGAGGTCGAGGACAATGGCGAGGGGATATCGCAGGACAATCTTGCGCGGGTGTTCGAGCACGGTTTCACCACGCGTGTCGACGGCCACGGTTTTGGCCTGCACAGCTGCATTCTGGCTGCGCACGAGATGGGCGGCGATCTGACCGTGCAGAGCGCCGGGCCGGGCAGGGGCGCGCTGTTTATTCTGGTGCTGCCGCTGGCGTCGACTCCGGACCGAGTGGTTGAGCAGTCGGCATGAAGTCTTTCTCACGAAAGTCCAATTCATTCGTTTTACACCGACCAGACTCTAGAGCGAGGTCCGATCAGCGAGGCGGAGAAGCTTGATGTCGTCGAGAAACTCCGATGAGCACAGGTCGCAGATCAATACCAGCGCCACAATTTATGAAGTTAACATCGCGACTACCTCCACTTGTTGACCTTTTCGAGATAGTTAGACCGATAGGGCCCTCCGCCAATCCTACCCAGCGTGCAAAGCGCCTCCCCAACCCCAGGCGAGTAAGGAAGTTGTCTGCTAAAAATAACTCAGACGAAATTTCTCTGCTCCCTGAAATAGGAGAGGCGCATGCCGGAAATAACCTTGACAACTGCTGATACAAGCGGATGGACAAACTGCGTCAGACGCGATTTGCCTGAACGGTCGATTAGCCGATTGATACCCGATGGCGAGCGGAGCAATAGGCCGCTGGAGCCTCCCGGGGCGCTGGACGGAAATTATTGGAAAAGCAGCGTCCCCGCCATTCGCAATCTGCACTACACGTACGTCGATACGGGGTATTCGCGCGTTGAGCAAAACGACGTTCTATGGTCGGACTCGGCCTCCTGGTGCACGATGCTTTCTGTATGGTCGCCAGGAAAAGCAGGACTGGCGCACATCCCACCCAGCCCGCTTGTCAGGAAAGATGTTGATACGCTACTCGAGAGTTTTCATACCATTCCCACCGAAATTCACATGGTGACCATGCCGGTACATCGCGACAGGGCTGACGGCTTTGCAATGGTGCGTCAATGCGTCATGAGTTACTACGGGCACAACTACGCCGGCATCAAGGTTTTCCTGATCACTGGGTACAAGGGGAAGGAATGGGAGCAGCGGCACCAGATTGGAGTGGACCCAAGGAGTGGCGCGTTTCCGGTTTTCAACTGAGCCAACTCGAAGCGCCGTACCAGTGGTTACCTGCAGAATTATTTCGCCCCGGCCACGTAAACAATCATCGTCACAGCCATCCCGAGCATGCCGCGGCTGATGTGTTCGTCAAGTAAGGTGGTCACCAGCGCCAGACCCCAAAACGGCTGCAGCAACTTAAAATATCGCTGCTCTCGGCAGTTCTACGGGGACACTCGTTATTCGATAGGTGGACTCATCTTTGCCTCAAGCTCGGCAACCTTGGCCTCCAGGCTTTCGAGCCGCGCCCGGGTCCGGGCCAGCACAACCATCTGGCTGTCGAATTCTTCCCGGCTTACCAGGTCCAGTTTGCTGAAGCCGCTTTGCAGCAGGGCCTTGAACTGGCTTTCGATTTCGCTTTTGGGCAGCGGCGTGTCGCCACTCAAGATGCGGGAGGCGTGGCCGCTCAGGGCGTCGAGGAGGTCTTTGGGCGCAAGCATGGCAGGTGTCCTGAAAACAATGGCGGGCAGTGTATCACGCAGTGTCTATAGTCAATTCGCAAGCCAGGGATGCACGCTTTTCGCGCATAGGCCCGGGCGTGGCTGCACTGTTGTTGTGCGTATCGCTGCGGTTCTTGGCGCAACGCACGTCGAGCAGGTGGCCAAGAGACTGAAATCAGAGGGTTTGGTGCAGATGGCAAGGTTTCTGCTTAGAGGCTGATGACCCATGCACTGATGCAGTCGCTGTGACGAATGCAGTGCAGCAGGCGGAACGGGGAGTTTCGTCAGGATCGGTTAACTGGCACCTGTCGGGCAACTTGGGCCGACGACGCGTTACAAAGCCAGGCACTGCGCTTAGACTTGAGTCGGGTTTGTTTTCCTGGGGCAAGTCCACCAATTCGGGAGAAAGTTTCATGAAGCTAGTCACTGCCATCATCAAGCCGTTCAAGTTGGACGACGTGCGCGAGTCGTTGTCCGAGATCGGCGTGCAGGGCATTACCGTTACTGAGGTCAAAGGCTTCGGTCGGCAGAAAGGTCACACCGAGCTGTATCGCGGCGCGGAGTACGTGGTCGATTTCCTGCCCAAGGTGAAGATCGATGTCGCCATTGACGACAAGGATCTTGATCGGGTGATCGAGGCAATCACCAAGGCCGCCAACACCGGCAAGATCGGTGACGGGAAGATCTTTGTGGTCAATCTGGAACAGGCTATCCGCATCCGTACCGGCGAAACCGATACCGACGCCATCTAAGCCGCCAAACCCAACGCCCCAGGAGAAAACAATATGACTCTGCGTAAATTCGCAGGGCTAGGAGCCCTGTTGTCCTTCGCAATGCCTGGCCTGGCCATGGCAGAAGAAGCGGCAGCCCCAGTCCTGAACTCCGGCGACACCGCCTGGATGCTCACGGCCACGATTCTTGTACTGTTCATGACCATCCCTGGCCTGGCGCTGTTCTACGGCGGCATGGTTCGGTCGAAAAACCTTCTTTCCGTGATGATGCAGTGCTTTGCCATTACCGGTCTGATCAGCATCCTGTGGGTCATCTATGGCTACAGCATTGCGTTCGACACCACCGGCATGGAGCAGGGCGTCGTCAACTTCAATTCCTTCATCGGCGGTTTCGGCAAAGCGTTTCTGGCAGGCGTCACGCCAGCCAGCCTGACCGGCCCGGCGGCGCTGTTCCCTGAAGCAGTGTTCATCACCTTCCAGATGACCTTCGCCATCATCACCCCGGCCCTGATCGTCGGCGCATTTGCCGAGCGGATGAAGTTCTCCGCCATGCTGGTCTTCATGGGCGTGTGGTTCACCCTGGTGTATGCACCGATTGCCCACATGGTCTGGTCCGGTAACGGCGGCCTGCTGTGGGACTGGGGCGTGCTGGACTTCGCTGGCGGCACCGTGGTGCACATCAACGCCGGTATCGCAGGCCTGGTGGCGTGCCTGGTATTGGGCAAGCGCAAAGGCTTCCCGACCACGCCAATGGCGCCGCATAACCTGGGTTACACCCTGATGGGCGCGGCCATGCTGTGGGTCGGCTGGTTTGGCTTCAACGCCGGTTCCGCTGTCGCGGCCAACGGCACCGCCGGCATGGCGATGCTGGTAACCCAGATCGCGACCGCTGCGGCGGCGCTGGGCTGGATGTTTGCCGAGTGGATCACCCACGGCAAGCCAAGCGCACTGGGCATCGCCTCGGGCGTGGTGGCGGGCCTGGTTGCTATCACCCCGGCTGCCGGCACCGTGGGCCCGATGGGCGCTCTGGTCATCGGCCTGGCAGCAGGCGTGGTGTGCTTCTTCTGCGCCACTACCCTCAAGCGCAAGCTCGGCTACGACGACTCCCTGGACGCCTTCGGCGTACACGGCATCGGCGGTATCCTCGGCGCGATCCTGACCGGTGTGTTTGCAGCACCGGCCCTGGGTGGCTTCGGCACCGTGACCGATATCGGTGCGCAAGTGTGGATTCAATTCAAGGGCGTGGGTTTCACGGTGGTCTACACCGCGATCGTCACCTTCATCATCCTCAAGGTCCTGGACGCCGTCATGGGTCTGCGTGTCACCGAGGAAGAAGAAGCCGTGGGCCTGGACCTGGCCCAGCACAACGAGCGTGGCTACAACCTGTAAGCGCACGCAATAAAAAAATGCCCGGTTCGCCGGGCATTTTTTTGTCTGGAATTTGTCATTGCTCACAAGGTGCAGCGGTTTTTCCGACGCCTTTTGTTGTGGATGCGACACAGGTTTTTATACCGCCAAAGGCTTACACCGAAGCAAGAATATTAGGCCCTTTGTTTTTTCCCAGAGCGCGCTAGAATGCGCGCCGAACGTGCGGAGATCTGTATGTGGCAACAGACGCTGATAACCCTGCGGGCAAGGCCCCGGGGCTTTCATCTGGTGACGGACGAGTTGCTTGCCGGCCTGCCTGAACTCCAGGCGTGTCGTGTCGGTCTGTTGCATCTGTGGCTGCAGCATACCTCGGCCTCGTTGACCATCAACGAGAACGCCGATCCGGCGGTACGTCGAGACTTCGAACGATTTTTCAATCGGTTGATCCCACAAGGAACCGCCGACTATGAGCACAACGACGAAGGCCTGGACGACCTCCCGGCGCACTTCAAGGCCAGTGTGCTCGGCTGCCAGATCAGCCTGCCGGTCACGGCGGGACGGCTGGCATTGGGTACCTGGCAAGGTGTTTATCTGGGCGAGCACCGTGATCACGGCGGTGCTCGTAAAGTCCTCGCCACCTTGTACGGTGATGGGGCGTAACCGCTGATTGCCGGCGGATGTTGAATTTTTTCTGGCAGCCTTCGAACAGATGGCGAAGCTGGGCTATAACTAATCTGCTTTTCGCAAGTCATGAGGTAGAACATGAGCGACGATGATCTGGAAAACGACGACCTCGAAGTAGGCGACGAAGACGAGACCGAAGAAGGCCTTGAAGCGGCGGCGGAAGACGTTGCCGACGACGATGGGGCCGATGTTCCGGTTCCTACCGCCAAAGGCAAGGCGAAGGCGGCCGTTTCGGTCGACGAGTTGCCGAGCGTAGAGGCCAAGAACAAGGAGCGTGATGCGCTCGCCAAGGCCATGGAGGAATTCCTGGCCAGGGGCGGTAAGGTGCAGGAAGTGGAGGCCAACGTGGTCGCTGATCCGCCCAAGAAGCCTGACAACAAGTACGGCAGCCGCCCTATCTGAGTATCGGCTTCATTGCTTGCTGAAAAAGCCCGCCGTCGCTGCGGGCTTTTTCATGGGTGCGATTCCATTCCCAGACCAGGCGCAGTCCCTGTGGGAGCGGGCTTGCTCGCGAAAGCGGTGGGTCTGTTGGCATTGATGTTGGATATGCCGCCGTCATCGCGAGCAAGCTCGCTCCCACAGAGGGCTGTAGTGGCTACCGGGCGGGGTTCAGCGTTGGCTATGCCAACCTGCCAATAACCCC
>Ga0065714_10064627_pt1 | contig 27603 bp, 27 predicted proteins | sample MisRhiReplicate2_FD_59101 | JGI IMG/M metagenome (GOLD analysis project Ga0065714, IMG submission 59101) | Miscanthus rhizosphere microbial communities from Kellogg Biological Station, MSU, sample Rhizosphere Soil Replicate 2: eDNA_1 v2... | ecosystem: Host-associated > Plants > Roots >... | reverse complement strand
ATACTTTAAACAGAATCACGCTTTTTGCTTTGGTTTTCGTGGTGGGAATTGTGGTGGACGACAGTATTATCATTGCGGAAAATATGCACAGGCATTTTCATATGAAGAAATTACCCTTCAAACAAGCGGCAATTTATGCGATCAATGAAGTCGGAAATCCAACTATTCTAGCCACTTTTACGGTCATTGCTGCGATTTTACCAATGGCTTTTGTTTCCGGAATGATGGGTCCTTATATGTCGCCAATGCCTATTGGAGCATCGATTGCGATGTTGCTTTCGCTGTTTGTAGCTTTAACGGTAACGCCATATTTAGGTTTTCATTTATTAAAAGTAAAAGATACGCAGGAACATAAAGAGAAACAGGGATTGGAAACCGGTTTAATTTATAAAATTTATAAAAAAATAGAACAGCCATTGCTCGACAGCAAATCCAAAAGATGGACGATGACGGGCGTTACGGTGGTACTTTTATTGATTTCGGTATTGGCATTTTTTACAAAATGGGTTGCTGTGAAAATGCTTCCTTTTGATAATAAAAATGAAATTCAGTTAGTGATTGATATGCCGGAAGGAACCACTCTGGAAAGGACAGCCGCTGTTACCAAAGACATTTCTCAATATCTGAAAACCGTTTCGGAAGTCGTGAATTATCAAAATTATGTAGGTTCTTCTGCACCGATTACATTCAACGGTTTGGTGCGTCATTACGATAGGAGAGGAGCGAGCAATACCGCAGATATTCAGGTGAATCTTTTGCAGAAAGAAGACCGAGATGCGCAAAGCCACGATGTAGCCAAGAAAATCCGTCCGGAAATTCAGAAAATTGCAGCAAAATACAACGCCAATGTAAAAGTGGTGGAAGTTCCGCCTGGTCCGCCGGTTTTATCAACTATTGTAGCCGAAATTTATGGCCCTGATTATGATGGGCAGATAAAAGTTGCCAAACAAGTAGAGGAAATTCTACACAAAACCGATGATGTTGTGGATATTGACTGGATGGTAGAAGCACCTCAAACAGAATTTAAAATTATTCCGGACAAAGAAAAATCAATGCTGAACGGTGTTGCACCACAACAGATTGTTGGTAATCTATCATATTTGATGGGCGAACATCCGATTGGAAATTTGTATGACGAAAAATCCAACGATCCTGTTGATATCGTAATGAAACTGAATAACGGCGACAAAGCCAGCATCCAAGACGTGACCAACCTGAAAATAAAAGGACAAATGGGAATGGTTCCTGTAAGTGATTTGGTGAAAGTAGAACAGGATACGTTGCAGAAATCCATTTACAGAAAAGACCAGAAAAGAGTGGTGTATGTAATGGCAGACATGGCGGGAGGTCTTGAAAGTCCGGCGTATGCGATCTTGGGAATGGAAGAAAAACTGAAAAAAATACAGCTTCCGAAAGGATATTCACTGAACGAACTGTATATGAACCAGCCGGAAAGCGAAGATAATTATACCGTAAAATGGGATGGAGAATGGCAGATTACCTTAGAAGTATTCCGCGATTTGGGAGCAGCGTTCGCAGTCGTGATCATCATTATTTATATGCTGATTGTTGGGTGGTTCCAGAATTTTAAAACGCCGCTGGTAATGATGGTAGCAATTCCGCTTTCGTTGATAGGAATTGTGTTCGGACATTGGTTATTAGGCGCTTTCTTTACGGCAACATCTTTCATAGGAATGATTGCTTTGGCAGGTGTAATGGTAAGGAATTCGGTTTTGCTGATTGATTTTATAGAAATCCGTCTGAACGAAGGAATCCCAATCAAACAAGCCATTATAGAAGCAGGAGCAGTGCGAACTACGCCCATTTTATTAACAACTGGAGCGGTAGTAATCGGAGCGGTAATCATTCTTTTCGATCCTATTTTCCAGGGATTGGCGATCTCACTGGTGTTCGGGGCCATAGTTTCCACCATTCTGACATTGATTGTTGTTCCAATTATTTATTATATGACGGAAAAACATAAATGGGAGAAAAAAACAGAAGTTGAAAATAAAGTTTCCGAAGAGTAAAAAATAACCATACCTCATAGGTTTCAAAAACCTGTGAGGTTCAAATAAAGTTCAAAATTATGAAACTATTATTGATAACAGCAATAGAAGAATTTGAAAAAGAAGTGAAAAATATTCTTAAACATTCCGGAGTGAAAGCCTTTTCCTATCAATCGGTAAAAGGATTCAAAAACAACGGTGATGAGCTCGGAAATTGGTTCAGTTCGGACAATGTTGAGATTGATTCTTTGTTATTTACCGTTTTTATAGAAAGTAGATATGTTGACGAAATTTATAGCCGTGTAGGAGAATTCAATTCAAGACAAAAAACACTTTCGCACGTTCATATCGTAACCTTACAATTAGAAAAATCAATTTAAAACAAGAAATATATGCATACAAGAATCGCACACGCAATAGCCGGAATTTTAATTCTGTCCAGTCTTTTTTTAGGAATTAAAGTGAATGAGAACTGGTTTTGGCTTACAGGTTTTGTAGGTATCAACCTTTTACAAAATGCTTTTACCAATTGGTGCTTGATGTACGTAATTCTGAGGAAATTAGGTATTAAGGATGATGGAAAAAGCTGTTCCAGATAAATATTATTTTAAATCTTGCCCTTTCATTATATTTGTGAACACAAGTGATGAGGTCGAATATGAAGAAATCAAATAAAATCCAAAAAAATGAATAAATTTCAAGAACTTATCAATCAGGATAAACCTGTTTTGGTAGACTTTTTTGCAGAATGGTGTGGTCCGTGTAAAATGCAGGCTCCTATTCTTCAGGACCTAAAAAAGAAAATAGGAGACTCTGCCAATATCGTCAAAATTGATATTGATAAAAATCAGGCGGTTGCAGCTCAGTTCGGAATCCGTAGTGTTCCTACTTTGATGATTTTTAAAGCAGGTGAAGTTAAGTGGAAACAGTCCGGTGTCTTTCAGGCAGATGAATTGGAGAGATTAATAAAGCAAAACAGCTAAGAGCTGAATGTTTCTGCACTTCTGGTTTTGAAGTTGTACAACAATAACAAGGTAGTCTGGGAAAACCTTGGTTTTATCAAAATATCACTTGCGAATAGGGATGAAATATAAACTACGATTCCAACCAGTCTTTAAAAGCAGTAACTTTCAACCTGCTTACAATTAACTTTTCTGATAGGTTGAACTTTGTTTGAACAATGACTTTTCTGTTGAAATATGGCTCAATAGACAATATTGCTTCTCTATTAATCAAAACCTGCCTGTTGATACGAAAAAACTGTTTAGGGTCACAAACTGATTCGATGTACTCCAGATTTTTGAACAAGGAAAATTTTTCGCCGCCAATGGTGTATATATAAACAGTCTCAAATTCAATGTAAAAAAGAGCGATGTCTTTTACATACTTCACCAGTGTTTTATCCCGATATTGTGTCAGAAAGCTTTGCTGGTATTGGGTAGCATCGGGAAATTGTAAAGGGGCAGATGATTTGCCCTTAAAAGTTTGAACCAGCCTTTTGTATTTGTTTAGTGCGGTGTGAATGTCTTCCTCCTTGAAAGGTTTGAGGATATAATCAATGCCGTTGTTTTTAATGGCTTGTAAAGTATACTCATCATAAGCGGTACAAAACACTACGGGAACAGTAACGTCAATATGGTTAAAAATCTCAAAGCTATGCCCGTCGGCTAAATGAATATCCAGAAAAATCAGGTCTAATTTTTGCTGGTGTTTACTTAAATATTGCACGGCTTCGGCTACCGACTCCAAACGTTCGGTTACCAAAAAATCTTCATCCTGCTCAATTATTTCTTTCAGCAACTTGGAAGTATGTAATTCGTCTTCTACTATCAGTACGTTCATATTATTTCAGTTGAGAATTTAGATGGCATCCTCCATTAAATAAGTTTAAGTCTTACCAGAAAGTAATCATCTGTCGATTCAATATCAACTCCGTTTTCGATGTTTAGCAACTCATACCTCTTTTTCAAATTTTCCAATCCATAGCCGGAAGATGAACTGTTGGTCATCCTGGGTTGAAAATTATTTTTAATTTCAATATAATTATCGGCACTTTTGATCTCAATATACAAAGGCATTTTCGATGTCATCATATTATGCTTAAAACAGTTTTCTACCACGGTTTGCAATGCCAATGTAGGAATTTGGTGTTCGTACAATTCTTCAGCAATCTGGATACTGATTTGTACAGCTTCCTCATTTCTGTTCTTCATTAGAAATAAATAGGATTCCAATACCTTTACTTCATCAATCAGTTTAATCAATGTGCTTTCGTTGTACCGTAAAGTTTGCCGGTAAAAATCGGAAAGACTGAGGATAAACTGTTCAGATTTCGGGTCTCGATGCCGCACCATTGTACGAAGGGTATTGAGTGAATTAAATAAAAAATGCGGGTCGGCTTTGGTGCGTAATGCTTCTAATTGAACCTTGTAGTTTTCTGTTTGTATCTGCTGTTTTTCCAGTTCCAGTTGTGCTACTTTTTTGTTGGCACGAAAGGCATATTGAATTATTAAAAATGGAATAATGGCAATAAAATACCTCACCACAAACATCCATTTCAAATTCTTATTTTGAAATAGCGGTGTGAGCAGAAATATATTGTAAACTATAATAAGTAACGCTGTCGCTGCAATAATTGATTTAAGAAATCTGTACGTTTCTGCTTTTCTAGAAATATAATCCAGCAAGATCCAAAGCAGGTAAAGCATTGCAGAAACAGACGCCCACCGAAGTAATATCAAGGAATCAACATCAAAAATATTTATAATCCCCCTCGTAGTAATCGCATTTAATGCCGGAAATACGATACATAAAGCAATGGGCAATATTTTTTCTATGGGTAATTTCATTTTTATGATAAAGTTACAAAAGATAAGGTCTTCTAGAACGGTTTAAATAAAATACCCAGTTGAATATTCCATCCGTTGTTGTCTATTTCATAGATGGGGTCGGGCTTTTCACCTAAAGGCATAGTAATAACCGTCCAAGGTGTAGTAGCTGTATCATCATAAAGTTTGTAGCTCTGTCTAAAATTTCTACCGACCCCAATATTCAGTTCCCAGTTTTTTGCAAACTGATATTCCAGCTTTGCCAAACCAGTCCATTGATTGACCTGGATAAACTGATTGTCACTTTCCGTTGCTGAAAGCCTGTAGCTGGATGCATCTGCGGATACTTCAATCCCGGCACTCCATTTATCATTAAAATGGTAAAGCACTTTTGGTTTGATGGGGAACTGCCCCGTAATGCTCCATTTATCATTGGGTTTGTAATCTACATCAATGAATGGGATAATCTGGTTACCGAAAAACTGTCTGGAATAAGCCAGACCCCAACCTGTACGCAACTTTTCGGAATGTTTTACCCTGTAACGCAAGCCTGCAGTATACCTGAAATCTTTGCTACTTATATCCTGTAAATCTGAAAACAATCCTGCTTGTGCAAAAAAGGTCAGGCTTTTTCTATCGGATAATTTATAGATCCAGGCTCCCTGAAAAGTAATGCCGTGTAAATTGCCGCCATAACCTGCTGGGAAACTCTGTAACCATAGATTTTTGTACCCCACTATTCCGACAATGGTATATTGTTTTTTTTGGAATACCGGAAGTTTGAGTTTTACATCAAATAATTTGGTATTAGCAACAGTGTCGTTATATTTTAAGGTCGAAACTGCATAGTTGACATTCAATAAATCCCTATCCTGAGCAAGTAAGCTATTTGCAAATAAGAATGTCGTTAATAGCAGCAGGGTATTGTGTTTTATCATTCTTAAAGACTTTTATTTCTAATTAACAACTGAAAGTCTATTCTCAATTTGCTACTATTTTCCCATCTACCATTTCAATAATCCGGTCGCAATTGGCAGCAAATTCGTCATCGTGGGTAACGGCAATGATGGTTTGCCCTTTTTCCTTGGCCAACTGGCGAAAAATATCAAACACAATTTTGGTGTTTTTACTGTCCAGGTTTCCCGTAGGCTCATCGCCCATAATGATAGCAGGTTCGTTTATCAAAGCTCTTGCGATAGCAACTCTTTGCTGCTGACCACCCGATATTTTGGATGCCTTTTTGGTTTCGTGACCTTTAATATCAAGCAATGTCAATAGTTCCATTGCTCTTGTTTCTATTTCGTCTTTAGATTTCTTTTTGAGCTTCAAAGCCGGCAGCATTATATTATCCAATACGGAAAATTCCGGCAATAAATAATGAAACTGAAACACAAACCCGATATGCTCATTCCTGAACTTGGCTAACTGGTTTTGTGTTAACCCGGTAACCATAGTGTCATTGATAACGATGTTTCCTTCGTAGGATGTATCCATTGTAGAGAGTAGGTAAAGAAGGGTAGATTTACCCGAACCGGATTTACCAACAATGGCAACAAATTCACCTTTGTTTACGTCAAAACTCACGTCTTTCAATACCTGAAACGTTTCAGGGTCGTGAAAGTATTTTGTAATTTTATTTGCAGTTAATGCTTTCATTTTTAATTTTTAATAACATCCATAGTAATAATAGTAATAGCAATAACACTCGCATTCATAACCGTACTCGTAATAATAATTGCAGTACTGGTAGTAATAGTAGCAATCCAGGTAATAAATAGATAGAGTTAACAAACCAAAAAAAACTGTCAGCCAAATGAATTCCGAGCCTTCATTTGGTAATAACTTCTTCTTAAAATTATTCTGTTCCATTATCCTCTTAAAATTTCTACAGGGTCTACTTTGGATGCTTTTCTGGCAGGTAAATAGCCCGCAATAAACGTGATGGCCAAGCCAAATACCATTGCCAAAATATAATCAGAAGGCAGATAGGTGATGGGTAATGTGTCAAAAGATGCAATCTTAAATGGAATGCTGTCTACAATAAAAGCAACAGCAAAACCTAATAACAAGCCTATAAAACCACCAATTAAGCCGATAATGACAGATTGGACCAGGAAAATGTGTACGATGTCCTTTCCATCAAAACCCATTGCTTTCAGGATGGCAATCTCCTGTATCTTTTCACTCACGGTCATGTTCATAATGTTATAAATTCCAAAACCCGCAACAATAAGTATGGTAAGTGAAACAGCAATCGCTATGATGTCCCGCAGGGTATTGGCAGATTCTAATTGGGCATTGCCTTCCTGCCAGGCTTCTGTTTTGTATTTAATATCTGGACACACTTCATTGGCAATAATTTTGGCATCGTTGTAGTCCTTTACATTTGCCATCACATCTGTTGCATAACTTTTATTCTTAGACAATAACTGTCGTGCCGTGTTGATAGAAATAATTGCACGGCTCTTATCAACACTTCCGCTCCCGGTTTCTAGTAATCCCACGACCTTAAAAATTTTATTTACACCATCGGATGTAGTAAGCGATATATTGTCACCCATTGATGCACTTAACTTATCTGCCAATCCACTGCCCAGTACCACAGCATCCGAACGCTTTTCTAAATCATACAAATTACCATCTGTTATATACTCCGTGGTGTTGAACATCTGGATTTCATTCACTACATCAATGCCAGAAAGTGAACCGCTTACTTTGGTCACGCCATTTCTGAAAAATACGTTTTGATTGACCTGCTCGGTAATGGCGACAATGTTTTTGTTTTTTTGCAATACTTGTTTTACTTCATCGGCATTGAGTATACCTTCCGTATAATTGATGTGCCTGGCATTACTAACCATATTCAATGTATCCGAAGCGTTCTTTTGGGACAGCAATATTCTGGATACTCCGGCAGGGTCATTATATACCCTTATGTGTGACATTGAGGTAAATGTGATATCGGTTTGGGCATTATTTACACCGTTCATAAAGCTGTTCATAAAAACGTACATCGATATCCCAAATGTTACGCTTAGAACTGCTACAATCAACTGTTTTACTTTGGAAGTAAGATGTGTCCAGGATATTTTGTTATTTATATTTGTCATTTCTTTCTTTTTTTAAATTCCAGTTTAATCCTACAAAAAATCCATTGCTGTCGTGTGCAGGATTTCTTTCTGCTCCTTTTGTATTGCCATTAGAGATATGAAGATGTCGTACGCCAAATAATAAGTCCAAATTGTTGAGATGTATTGATGTCCCGATGCCGTACTTGGTTGTTCCATTCCAGTAGGTGCCAAGGCGATTGTCTTGCGTGGTGGGCTTTGGAAAATTATCTACAAAATATATCATGCCACCGCCTGCCTCAAACCATAATTCCCAATCATATTTGTTCACTGCATAAAATCTTGCAAAAGGTCTTATCGCAAAACCTACGGTATTGTTGTAATCATCGAAAGGTGCTGTTGTACTAAACTCTGAACCAATGGACATCCATTTTCGCATCATCAGGTTTACACCCGTACTGTTTTGTACCAAGGTGCTGTAAGGATATTTGTAGCCAAATGTTACACCCATCTCTGAATAAATACTCAATCTGTCTTGTAGTGTACTGTCTTTTTTAGTAAGCAGTAAAGCAGTACCTACAACTGCTGCCGGAACGATAATACCCATACTGGTATGGAGCTTCAAGGGTTCGAATCCCAATGGATTTTGATACCATTTGTCCCCTTGCGGAAATTGTGCAAAGGATTTATCCATCATTAAAAAGAATAAAAAGATAAACGGATACCTGTTTACAATTATCATACACCTATATCTTTTCTATTCAGTACTCGGCATTGTAACACCCTCTTCTGTATGCTTTCCTTTTGGTAAAAGGATGATATCTTTTTCGGTCAAGCCTTGTTTTACTTCAACCCAATTGCCTGATTTTTGTCCGATCTTTATTTCTTTTTCTTCACCATTTTTTAACTCTACATATTTGCCACGGATGACCGCTGCTGATGGAATGACCAAAACCTTCTTTGTGCCTTGCTGCTTAATATTTGCTTGTAGCTGTGTGCCCGAAAGTAAAAGCTGTGGTGGATTTACAAAGGCTGCCTCTGCTGTGAATGATTGTTCCGCCTCGTCAAATGCCGGAAGTATTTTTGTGATCGATGCCGTAAATGTGGTGTCGGGATAATTGTTCATTTGCACAATCGCTTCTTGACCTATGGAAAGTTTTGCAATATCATCTTCTGCAATAAATAGCTTCAGGATATTTTTACCACTGCCGATTTTGGCAATCACCTCGCCCTTTCGTACCAATTCGCCTTTCTTTTTTAAAACCTCCAGCACAATACCGTCCTTATCTGCTTGTATGCTGTAATCGTTTAAAATGGCCTGCTGTGTTTTTACCTGTTGCAAACTACGATCGGCATTTAATTGTAATGCATCCTGTGCCTGTTTGTAACTTTTCTCCAATACCTGCAAGCTACTTTGTGAGGCTTTGTATTGTAGTTCTGCTTTTTCATATTCCAACTGCGATACAGAATTTTTCTTGCGCAAATCGGCATAACGCTGATAGTTGATCTTGTCAAGATTGAGCTGAGTCTTAGACTGGTCAATCTGTGATTTTATCTGCTCTAATTGCGGTGCATTGGCCGATGAATTTTGTTTCGCATCGTTATAAACTACTCGTGCTTCCTGCAACTGCGTATTGGAAACATCACTATCAATCCGCGCCAGTAATTGTCCTTTAGAAATATAATCACCTTCACGAATGCTCAATTCCCGGATAGTACCATCGGCGGCCGCGGAAATTATATATTCATCCTCCTGCTCCATGTGTCCGCTTGCAAAAATGGCTTGCTGTATAGTCTTGTATTGTGGTGTCGTTTCCTCCTGAGGGTTGCAAGACAATAGGCCAAACATTGGAAGATAGAATAACCCAACTATTATTTTATTTGTTTTCATTGATATTTTATCATAACATTTATGATCATACTTAAAATTGCTTACGGATATAAAGCTTGTAATAGCTGATATATTGGTTGCTGAGGCTTTGCATATATTGATTTTGTACTTCCAGCAAATCCTTGAATTTATCCAGTCTCTCATCTAAGCCAATGATGCCGCTGTCGTAGCGATTCTTGGAATGTGTATCATTTTTATATTGTAATTGCAATACTTCTTCCTGTTTTCTAAAATCCTCAATTCCGTGCCTGTACTGTATTTTCAGATTGTCATCATCTTTTTTTACCATCAACTTTTTGCTGTCCAGTACCAATTGCTCTTGTTCGAATTGTATTTTCGACTGTTTGATTTTTGACTTGGTACTGAAGCCATTGAAGATGGGCACACTCAATTTTATTCCCAAAAACTGTTGTGGAAGGCTATTGGCTCCCGAAAAATCTGTAATCTTATCTGTTGCCCAATTGTAATTATATTGATAGCCCAGTGCAAGTGTTGGATAATGTAGGGATTTGGTTTGAGCCAATTGTTTTTCATTTAGTTTCACCTGTGCTTCCTGCAGCAATACCTCTGGATGAGATCCTGTTATTGCAAGAACATTATCAATATCCATTTCGTTATCGAGAAGTTCATCTTTCAAGGCAATGGGTTCATCGATGTTGAGTTGTGACTGCAATTGATTGTACAGTTGTTCCAAAGAAGTGGCAAGGCTGCTCACTTGTTGCTGTGCCTGTACCAGTTGAATCTTGCTGCGGTTCAGGTTTTCTTCCGTGAAAATTCCGGTGTCATATTTATCTTTTGCTATTCGGTAAATACTATCTGCCGCCGCAATATTTTCTTTGCTTATTGTCAAATATTTTTCCGTTAGCAAAATGGAAAAATAGGTCTGGGCCAGTTGGTTGTAAACCTGATATTTTGCATTGATGGTACTGGCTTGGTCCAATTGCAATGCAGCTTCGGAAGTCTTAATGTCAAACCATTTTTGAAAGTTCACAATATCCCAATTGGCTTGTATGCCGGTACTGTACATATATTTCCTTCCAAAAGTATATTCATTGAAAGTACCTTCCGGTGCAGTAGGATTGAATAAATTAGCCGGAACCAGGGTTGGTTGTATGGTAATGTTATCATTAAACCCGGCAGATACATTTACAGTAGGCAATAAGGCTGTTTTGGATGCTTTGTTTTTTACAGCAGCTATTTGTTCCTGATGCAACGCACTTTGGATAGAGATGGCATTTTTATCTGCATAAGCCAGCACTTCCTGCAATGAGCCAAACTGTACCTGACCCATTGCATTGAAGCTGGTGAAACCCAATAGTGCTAAAATAATAGTTTTCATTGCCTGGAATAATTTAGAGCTTGGTCCAGGTTAGGGATTTAGACATCATGCCATAGCTCGCTTTAATGTACAGCGTAGTATCCCCAGAAAGTGAAGCCGTGCATTTTGCCGTTTTCCCCTTTTTGATAATGTGCAGCGTACCATCCGCAAATGAAGTCGTACTAGTTGCTTTCAGAGCTGTGATTTGCTTTTTACCAACTATGCCATTGTCTTCGGCCTTTCTAATGATGGCATCATAAACATCACCGCTCTTTACAAATTCGATGATACGGGTTTTGTCTTCGTTTGTCCATTTGCCCAAAATTTTATCATTGGTTGTTTGGGCAAAAATATTGAGGCTGAAAAGCAGCCCGGTTACCATTAAAATAATCTTTTGCATTGATATTAAGTTTTAAATTCAATACAAAGATGCAATCGCTTTTGGCGTGTTCCTCGGTACAATTGGGTGAGTTGAACATTTTGCGGGTCGAAATGAACAGAGAAGGATTTAAATAAATAAAAGCTGGAAACCTGACCCCGATAAAAATACTAACACGTTAAAAAATTTTAATTTTTTTAATTTGTACCATAATAGTGTGCAAGATACTTGATACGTAATATTGATATTCAAAATGTAAAATTAAAATGCATAAAAAAAAATAAACTATTTAAAACGGATAAATTCAATACTATTCCTGCTGCATAAGATGCTGTAAATCCGGGTTATTCTTGATACGTTCCAATTCCATTCAATAACCTGTAAAATTTCTTGTTTTATCTTATCTTCCCCCTGCTCATTGAGAAAGGATAAAATTTGCGGTATCTTTTGATATGCTTTGGTTTCTGAGGCTACTTTTTTATTATCTTTAGGTTTTGAACGCCCTCAATCTTTCAATAAACTATTAAAATATAAAACTGAAATGCCACCGCTAGAATTCCGACAGACGTTTATTTAATGATAATTTTTACGACCTTTATCTATGTTTTTCCTGATTTTACTTGAAAATTTCTGTTTCGTTTGAAATATGACGATGGTTATCGGTAGCCCTACTCGTATATTACATTAAACGAAAAACACGTTTTTTATACACTGATTTTTTTAATGCAATAGACTAGCATTTTTTTGACTACATCAACAGTCGTTTTGGATAAATCCAACATTTAAGGTTATGCCATCTTTGTATCAAAAATAAATTTAAAATGGAAAACGATATTAAAAATTGGACAGCTTCAAATATTCCTCAAAGAAATAACGGTTTAGCTGTAATCACAGGTAGCACAGAAGGTATTGGTTACGAAGATGCATTGGCATTATCTTCTGCCGGTTGGAACGTGATTGTAATGGGACGAAACGCTGAAAAAGGAGCTGATACAATTGCTAAAATCCAACAAATTAATCCGAAGGCAAAAGTGAGTTTTGAAAAAATAGACCTTGCCGACTTATCTTCCATCAAATCCTTTGCTTCGAGAATGATTGAAAGAGGCGAAGCCATACATCTGCTCATCAACAACGCTGGCGTAATGACACCACCCAACAGGCTCGAAACAGCCGATGGTTTTGAATTGCAATTCGGTACCAATCATATTGGTCATTTTGCATTGACAGCCCAATTGCTCCCTTTGCTTCGTAAGGCACAAGATGCTCGTGTGGTTACCGTTTCAAGCATAGCCAATCGTAGCGGGCAAATTAATTTTGATGACCTTCAATCAACAGCTTCGTATGTTCCGGGGAAAGCATATAGCCAATCAAAAATTGCAAACTTAATGTTTGCTTTAGAATTGCAACGACAAAGTGAAAAGCACGGTTGGGGCATTACAAGTATTGCTTCACATCCGGGTGTTTCCCGAACCAATCTATTGATAAATGGTGCCGGAAAATGGAGTATTCCGGGAATTATGCGAAGATTTTTCCCGTTTTTATTTCAGCCACAATCACAAGGAGCATTACCCACTTTATTTGCATCCACGTCTCCAGAAGCTAAGGGAGGCTTGTATTACGGACCCAACAAAATGAGTGAGACACGTGGTTTTCCATCTGTCGCAAAAATTCCTGAACAAGCAAATGATTTAGAGGTTGCTCAAAGATTATGGGAAGTATCGCAGAAGTTAGCAAAGGTTGAGTTTTAGTATTTCGATGAAATTTAAAAGAATTCATTAAATTAGTAAAGTAAGTTTTTAAAAACAAAACGATGGTAAAAAATATAATTTCTTTGGTGTTGTTATTAGTGTCAGTTTTTCTGGCATTCAAACACGGCTGGGACACATTTAATTACAAAAAAAATCCCGAAGCAATGAAAATGATGGGCGAATTGGGTATTACCGAAACAATGATACCCATTTTCGGCGGGGTTACATTAATAGTTGGTGTATTGTTGCTTATCCCCAAAACATTTTTCTTGGGCAATGTGCTCAATGCTATTTCTATAGTAATAATTATGGCGTTGGCAATGAGGATTGGAAATTTTAAAATGGTATTGATGGAAATTCCGTTTTTAATGATGCCTTTGGTGTTGATTTGGTTGAAATATCCGTTTTTAAAAGATTAATCAAATATGCCTCATGGAAAAACCAATCCGAATAAAAACCATTTCTGAGTTACACAAATTAATGGGTTTGCCTAAACCGCATCATCCATTAATTGAGCTCATTGATTTATCCAAACAAAAAAAGGATACAGGAATTTTTGCCATACTATTTGATTTGTACGTGATTACTTTAAAAAGAGGTTGTGATAAATTATTTTACGGACAACAACAATATGATTTTGATGAGGGCGTGATGGCATTCTTATCGCCCGGACAAATTTTACGTGGAGAAAGTGATAACATTCCGGAAAACATAGACGGCTGGATGTTGTTTATCCATCCCGATTTTTTATGGAATACTTCTTTGGCTAAAAAAATAAAACAATACGATTTTTTTGGCTACACCATCAATGAGGCCTTATTTTTATCGGATAAGGAAGAAACAATGATAAATGGTATTGTTGAAAACATCAAAAACGAATATCAAACAAACATCGACCAGTTTAGTCAAGACATCATCATTTCACATTTAGAAACTTTGTTGAATTATTCGGAACGGTTTTACCAGCGACAATTTATTACCCGTAAGAAAACCAACCATCAAATCCTCGACCGGTTGGAAGTATTACTTTCAGATTATTTCAATAGTGACAATTTGGTTTCAAAAGGATTGCCAACCGTTCAATACATTTCAGATCATTTAAATGTTTCGCCAACCTATCTGCGAAGTTTACTCAAAACATTGACAGGCTTGAATACGCAACAGCACATTCACGAAAAACTGATTGAAAAAGCAAAGGAAAAATTGTCAACAACGGATTTAACGGTAAGTGAAATTGCTTATGAATTAGGTTTTGAGCATATGCAATCGTTCAGCAAATTGTTTAAAGAAAAGACCAATCAAAGTCCGTTGGCGTTTAGGGCTGGTTTTAATTAAAAAACGGCATCCATTTTTAAACTATAAACATCCCACGATTTTGTTATAATAAACCTCAATTGGGTTACAAACAACATTTTAGATAGAATGACCTTTGTTTTTCAAACATTTAAAATTAAAAGAAATGAAAAAGGCATTAATTACAGGAGCGAACAAAGGCATTGGTTTGGAGGTAGCAAAACAATTGTTGCAAAAAGGGTATTATGTTTATCTGGGTAGCAGAGATTTAAAAAATGGTAAAGAAGCCGTCGAAAAATTAAAAAATGAAGGGCTCGAAAATGTTGAATTGTTAGAAATAGACGTTACGAATCAGCATTCGGTAAACAATGCCCGGATTGAATTGGGCAAGAAAACACAGGTACTCGATGTGCTGATCAACAATGCCGGTATCAATGGAATAGAATTTAATGATGGCAAACCTGTAATGCATACTGCAACAGAAACGGATGTAGATGTTTACAAGAAAGTCTATGAGGTAAATGTATATGGCGTGATAAGAGTTACACAGGCATTTTTAGATTTATTACGAAACTCATCAGCACCAAGAATTGTCAATGTAAGTTCAAGCCAAGGATCGCTCACTTTACACAGCGATCCAAATTTTATTCATTACAACTTCAAAGGTTCGGTATATCAATCTTCAAAATCAGCTTTAAATATGTATACTATTGTTTTAGCGTATGAACTGAAGGACTTGCCCTTTAAGGTAAATGCAGTTAGCCCAGGTTCTACAAAGACAGATTTTAACCATAATTTGGGGCAAGGTTCTGTTGTAGATGCCGGTAAACGAATTGTAAAATATGCCATCATTGGCGAAGACGGACCGACAGGTAAATTTTTCTCGGAAGATATGAATACGGATACCGGCGAAATTCCGTGGTAGAAAATCACTAAATTTATAAGATGAAAAAAGACAAAAATATTCCTTACCATTACAATTCACTTACAGAATTGCATCGGATGCTTGGGTTACCAAAACCCTTGCACCCGTTGATTAGTTTTTTCGACAATACCGATAAAAAGATAGATTACAGCAACATCGCAGACCTGCGAACTTCAGTATTTTATAAGATCTCTTATAAATCAAATCTTACCGGGCAGTTAAAATACGGGCAACATTATTATGACTTTGATGAAGGCGGATTGTTTTTTGTATCGCCTAATCAGGTTACTGCAAACAGCGATAATAACGGCGACCAATCTGGTTATACTTTACTGATTCATCCCGACTTTTTATTGACTTATCCTTTAGCAAATAAGATAAAGCAATATGGCTTTTTCAGCTATTCTGCCGATGAAGCATTGCATCTTTCAGATAAAGAAAAAGATACTATTATTTCAATTTTCAAAAATATTGATGATGAATTGCAAAGCAGAATTGATGATTTCAGTCAAGATGTAATGATCTCACAAATAGAAACTTTGCTCAATTACAGCAATCGATTTTACAAGAGACAATTTATAACCCGAAAGCAAATAAATAACGACCTTTTACAAAAAATGGAGAAAATTTTGGATGAATTATTTAAAGATAAAAATCTGGCAATCCAAGGTATTCCTACAGTTCAGCATCTTTCCGAGAGCCTCCATCTTTCGCCAAGCTATTTGAGTGATATGTTGCGCTCCTTAACAGGGCAAAATGCACAGCAACACATCCAAAATAAGATCATTGAAAAAGCAAAAGAAAAATTATCTACTTCTAATTTATCGATTTCAGAAATAGCTTATGAATTAGGGTTTGAATATTCGCAATCTTTCAGTCGCTTATTTAAATCCAAAACCAGTCAAAGCCCACTTGAGTTTAGGTCTAGTTTTAATTAGAAAACACCATTTAATCTTTGCTAACTAAAAACCTTCCAGGATGTTGTTATAAACCCAGCCTAAATCACTTTTTACCAAATGGTAATTCTTTAATTAAAATTGCTTCCTAACTTTACAACAATGGAAAAATTAATTGAATATATACTGCATTTTGGCAATTTGAACCAACAGCAAATCGACTTTATCAAAAGCAAGGCAACTGAATTGGAACTGAAAAAAGATGATTATTTTTCCGAAGCAGGAAAAATTCCCAAATACATTGGTTTTGTTTTGGAAGGCGTTTTTCGTTTTTGCTATTACAATAATAAGGGCGAAGAAATCACCTATTATTTTATTAGCGAAAACAGTTTTGTTTCAGACCAGCAAAAATTTGATGCACAAGCAGCAGCAACTGATTACATCCAAGCTGTTACCGATTGTAAAATGCTGGTATTCTCTAAAAAAGATTGGGACGAAATTTTAAATACAATTCTGGATTGGGATAAGATTTCTGCTAAAATAACGCACAAATGTTTAACCGAAGCGATGGACAGAAGAAGTCCGTTGGTTTCGGAAGATGGAACTACCCGTTACCTGTCATTCCTCGAAAAATATCCAATGCTTATCAATCGTGTTCCGCTTTCATTGGTCGCTTCGTACTTGGGCGTTACCCAACAATCGTTAAGTAGAATTAGAAAAAACATCCGCTAAAAATCTCTTTTTACCAAATGGTAAATGTTTTCATTTTTAAAGTTTAGAACTTTGTATCATTAATTTAAACAAAATATAATGAGCAAAAAAATAGTATTAATTACAGGAACAAATAGCGGATTTGGATGGCTTACCGCAAAAAGCGTTGCAGCCTTGGGACACCAGGTTTACGCAACAATGAGAGATACAAATGGTAAAAATTCAGATAAAGCAAAATCTCTTTCAGAGATAGAAAACATCACCGTTCTGGATGTTGCCCTTACGGACGAAAATAGTGTGCAGAATGCCATAGATACCATTATCGCAAAAGAAGGAACAATAGATGTTTTGGTAAACAATGCGGGTTTTAGCAGAAACGGTGTGGCCGAAAGTTTTACTACTGCCGATGTGCAAGAAATATTCGATATCAATGTCATCGCACCTTGGCGATTGATGAAATTGGTATTGCCATTTATGCGTAAACAATCCGAAGGTCTAATCATCAATATCACCAGCGGATTTGGTACAGTTTCGTTTCCTTTTGCAACAATGTACAGTGCTTCAAAATTTGGTTTGGAAGGCATCAGTGAAGGTTTGCATTACGAAGTAAGACCATTGGGTGTGGACGTTGCAATCCTACAGCCAGGTGCTTTCCCGACAGAGATGTCGCAAAAATTCAATCCTGGCTCCGATGCTTCGGTTAACGATGCTTATCAAGCCATTGCGGATTATCCTAATAAAATGGGTGCTGCTGTTGGCAAGGCATTCGAAACCCTAAAACCTAATCCGCAAGATGTTGCAGACGCCGTGGTAAATTTAATCAGCTTACCCAAAGGTCAGCGTCCGATAAGAACTAATGTTGATCCTTTCACAGGACAATACATCAAAGCTGCAAATGATGCGGTACAAATTGAATATGATAAGGCGTTAATGGCCTTTGGAATGGGAGATTTGTTGAAGTAAATTATTGAAACCATCAAATTTTCATTACAGCATTAAATTTAAAACCTTCTTAAAATAGAGGGTTTTATTTTTGGCGAACAAGCTGGTTATTATTTGTTAATTTATTCTCCTTTTTTTCTTCATCTTATTGGCAAAATATTGTACCTTATAATCTTAGCCCTGTGGCAATAAACCGTCTTCGTGTCTTTCAGTAGATTTAAGGAGGGAGAACAAAGAATGTGGTTCTTGGGCAGGAAGATCCACATCATTTGTCCTTGATGTTTTCAATTGCTGTTTAGCTGACTCTTTAATGTCGGGTTTGACGTTATTGTTCCAGTTTTGTAGGTTAGTTGAAATTTGTATTTTAGGTGAAAGTTTCAACTTCGAAAGTACCGCCTTTGCCAAGGCGTTTCCAGTCATCGGTAATCCTGAAACGACTGTTCTGTACAACAAGAAATGACGAACTTTATACAGTGAACAAACAACAATGACAAAAAGAAAATCCATACCGATAAATCAACCTGCTTATGACTTTAGTTTGGCAGGTATTGGTATTGCAAAAATTTCGGTTAATGATATTCAGTCTTTATCTCTAAAGGGAATAAACCAGTCGCACCGAGATGACTATCATTTGTTTTTCTTACAGGAAAAAGGAACTACAACCATCGAAATTGACTTTAAAAAGCATACGGTAAAGCCATTTTCCATTATCTATATCCACCCAGATCAGGTGCATCGAACATTAGAAGTGAAAAATGCTACATTTAGTGGTTGGTTAATTAATAATGAAAATCTAAAGCCTGAATATTTAAAATTACTAGACACCATTACACCCGTAAAGCCTTTACTTTTAAATAAAGAAATGTTTTCCATCATTTCCGAAGCAGTAACACTCTGTATAAAATTTTCTGAACGCAAACATGACAAGCTACATCATTCATTACTAAATGACAGTTGCAATATTTTGGTCGGCATGGTGATTTCACAGTATTTAGAGCAATTTAAAAGAATCGATAAACTATCAAGATTTGAATTAATTGCCAAAGCATTCAGGACCACACTGGAACACAATTTTACCACTTCCAAAAAACCATCAGCGTATGCTGAGGTACTTAATATTTCAACTCCTTATTTAAATGAGTGTGTAAAAAATGTAACAGGTTACCCCGTTTCATACCACATCCAGGAACGGGTTATTTTAGAAGCAAAACGCTTGCTTTATTATACTGATAAATCAGTAAAAGAAATTGCCGCCGAATTGGGATATGACGATTACCCTTACTTTTCAAGACTGTTTTCCAAGGTAACAGGAATGACCGCATTAAATTTTCGTAAAAAAAACCACGATTAGTCCAATACTTACTCTGTATTGACATTGTTTGCCCTTATCATTCATTGTTCCTTTGTAACGAATTTTAAAATAGCAAATAATGATTTCAAGCTTACCAAAATGGGTTGGAGATTTGTTCGAAAGTTCACTTCGTCCCAATGTGAAAGTTTTAGACACTTCCTATATCAATCCACAGATTAAGAAAATACGTTTTGGAGGAGATATATCAAAAATGAATTTTCAGATTGGCTACGCCAATGTGATTCGTGTTAGCGAAACTGAATACAGAAATTATACTGCTGCTTATCACGACAAGGAAAAGGGAATAATTGATATAATCTTTCATATTCACGATAATGGAGTAGGAAGCCAATATATTGATACCATAAAAACAGGCGATGAATTATATATTGGCCCATCAAGAGGAAAAAAATTATATGACCCAAGTGTAAAACAGCAATTTATTTTTGGCGATGAAACTTGCTTGGGAGTGGCGAGTTCTTTTCTACCTTATTTGAAAAGGAACAATCATCAATATCAATTCTATTTTGAATTGGACGAAGAAAATAAAAATACTCCAGAACTTTTGGGATTGGAAAACTTTACAGTCTTCCCGAAAAAGGGTTTATTCAGAAATGAAAAATGGATAAATGACTTGCCATTATTCAAAACATCTGAGTGGCAAACAGCAAGTTTTGTAGTATTAGGAAATGTAAAATCAGTTCAAGCCTTCAGAAAAGTTTTAAAAAATAATATGTCGGGAAAAATTATAACACAAGGTTATTGGCTCGAAGGTAAAAAAGGATTATAGAGACTTTTATTTTACTGTGATTTATATATTTAAATGCTGTAAAAAAAGAAATTGAAGGTGAAAAAGACTTCTGAAAAGAAGAAGGTAAAGGTAAAATAGAGATAGTATAAATCTTTTCGATCAGAAAGATCGTTTCACTCATATCCGTTGTTGCTACAGGGGATATTTTTTTCATCCATTAATGATTGTTGAAGACTCCGTTCGTTGCAAAACTAACTTATAGCCACGTGTTTAATATTGTGCCGATAATTGAACATCGACAATACCAGAATCTCTAGCTGAAATTTTTCAAATTAAATGAATATGAGAATGAGGTTGCCAAGTCCTAAAATTGTTGGTTCGTCTGCAATGACCTGTTGAAAACAAGTTTCGTTGAGTTGTTTATGAGTTAATAAATTTAATTTTTCGGGTCTAACTAATTTCATTCAATGGTTGTCTTATTATTAGCGTTGAGTTTCGGAAAGGTGATGCACAACGTTTCATAGTGGGGGGGAGCACTGTATTTTGTTCGGAGAACTAAACTTTCACCTTGCACAAATGTTTCTGCGAAGCATGGAACCCCCGCTATCGCAACCCCATGTTATATGCCGTTTTTATATTCGTCATTGTGGCTTCTATTTTGAATTATTAATTTCAATTTTAAGTCGTCATATATTATTCCAACAATTAAAACTGTAGCTGCAATTGCTAATAAGTAAAGCTTTAAAGTCGAATATAGAATACCACCTAAAAGTCCACCCAAAAAGAAAAAAGTAATAATGTTCAGACGTAATTTTATTGAAGAGTAAAGTTTGTCTTTCTGGTCTTGCTGTTTGTAAAAAAACAATTGAGAAAGTTCTATTCCTAAGTCTGTAAATAGTCCTGTTAGATGTGTTGTCCGAACGGTTGCATTTGAAATTGTCGTTACCAATGAATTTTGAAACCCCATTGTAAAAAGCAAAGAGCAAGCAAGAAGATTGGGGTTTTGAGAGATTAGAAATTGTCCAAATACCGCTAAAAAAAACAAAATAAGGCTTTCGATAATTGTCGGAATTGTATAAATTAACCTGTCCTTTGTCTTTGATATAATTTCAACTATGAGGTTTGATACAAATGAACCTAAGAAGAAAAAGAAAATGTATAAGAAATAGACAAACCCTTGCCAAAAATTGAGTTTAAAAATTTCGTCCACAAAAAAAGCAAAGTGTCCCGTTACATTTGTTGTCAAGCGTTGAACAGCTAAAAAACCAGCTATATTTACAATACCTGCCACAAACGACAGTAACGAAGCAATTCTTAAGTTATGCTTTAATGTCCTCGCCTTTCCCTTGTGTCTAAACATAAATTAGTTGTCAATTTGTTCGTTCTTGCGTATCGTCCTAAAATGGCATATAACGTTTCGGGGCAATCGAAGCTGAAACTTTCAACTAAAATACAAATTTCAACCGAAGCACAAAACTTGAATTAATGATTTCTGCCCCGCTTTTGCCAAGCCCTTGTTAGCGGTAATTTTGGTTTTCGGTTCATTCTATATTTCTTTTTTTTCTCCATTATGCAAAACCCGATAATATTTATTTCCATCAACCAACAAAGCTTCTGATTTTTTATTGGGCAGAATTTTTGAGAAATCTTTTGGGTGTTTTACATCAATTCCGATTACTTTTCCGTTGTATTGTTTGTTGACTTTTGGTTGAAGCGTATGACCGACTACGATTGATTTTGCATTGAATTTATTTAATCCTCTTTCTACTTCTTCTTGGCTCAAATCATCTTTAAAATAACCTCTGTACCAAGCAATTCCTTTGTGTGAAGAAATTAACAATTGCTCCAAATTTTTCTGCGGATTTGGATAGTAAGATTGATAATAATTACTGCGAATAATTTGATTGATTTCATCTAAATTTGTTTTGTAGCCAGCTAAATCAGGATGTATTCCGCCGTGGGCAAAGAGGATTCCGTTAATTTTTTCGATTGAATTTTTGCTAGACATCCATTTTCCAAGAAACGAATTGGTGCCATATAAATCGGTTTGCTTTTTCTTTAAAATAGAAGAAACGTGGTAATATTTAGGGGAAGTATTTTCAAAATTTCCTTGCATATTTTTCAATTCGTGGTTTCCTAAAATGTAATGAACATTTCCGCCTTTTTCTTTTGCTTCCTGCTCCAATTTATAAATAAACCAAAGCACTTGTGTGGTAGAAAAATCCCTGTCTACAAAATCTCCGAGTAAAACCAAATGCCCATTTCCAAATGTCCAATTGAGCTTATTGTCAATGACTTTATTGGTAATTAAAAAATCACGAAAAGTTTTAAAACCACTTTCTATATCAGAAATAGCTAAAATTTTTGCGTTGTCTTGGTACGTATTTTTAGGAATTTCAATTTCGTTGTTAATGGTAAATTTAAAACTTGTAGAATCTAATGAAAAATGACAAAAAGCTGGAATTTTTGAACCCAAAACATAATCCTTTTGGTCTAAATAAAACCCATCATCCTGATTTCCTCTGATGTAATTTACCGAAATTAGGCTATCATTTTTATTAAAAACATAAGGCCCATCTTTGTCCCATTTCATCATCGCTGGATTTTCCGAATACCGAAAACTTGCGTCGTGATACAATCCGAATGATACAACCATCAATCCTAAAACTGTCAATGTGATAATGATATGTTTTGCATATCTTAAAATTCTTTTTTCATTTTATTTTCAATTAATTTCTGCAAACCTAAAAATGCTTTTTCCGTTTCTAAAACAATTGTGACAAACGACTTCTGGGATTTGACAAACAATATTTACACAAGCTCAAAGTGCTTTCATCACTCGTTTTCATCATTTCAAAACCTAATTTTGATTGTTGGTCAACAGGTTTGCAGAGGCTTATTTATAGTTGTAATATTGCATTATGATGATTCTGAAAAAAAATAGAAAATGGTTTGTGGTTGCACTTTTAGCAATTGCAATTGTTCCTGTAATGATTACGGCTTATGAAGTCATTTTTACAGAAAACAAATCCGTTGTGTTTTTAGGAAATTATCACCCGAAAGTTGTGATTATTGTAATTTGTTACTACGTTTTGCTTCTATGCTTGGGTGCGATTTGGTTGATTCGGGAAATTATTTTTATCACCAAACTTAAAAATGAAAAAATGAAAGCCGAATTAATGCTTTTGAAAAGCCAGGTTAGTCCGCATTTCTTTTTTAATACACTTAATAATTTATATGGATTGGTTGCGAAAGACCCTCAAAAAGCACAAGAATTGATACTGAAACTTTCGGATATGATGCGTTACAGCATTTATGAAGGTGAAAAAGATACGGTTGCTTTACGAGACGAAATTGTTTTTCTGAAAAACTATGTCGAACTCCAAAAAATACGTTACCACAAGCAGATAAGCGTCGATTTTGATTGTGAAGTTGACGAAAACCGAAAAGTTGTTCCTTTGTTATTTATCATCCTTTTAGAAAATGCTTTCAAACACGGAATCGAAAATTTGAGGAAAAATGCCTTTATAAAAATGAGTTTAACATCTTCACAAACTGAAATCATTTTTAAGATTGAAAATAATTATGAAAAAACCGAAAATCAATCAGGAATTGGTTTAAAAAACTTGAAAAGAAGATTAGAATTAATCTATCCCAATCAACACGAATTGAGTTTTTCAGTATCAGAAAATATATATCATGTGCAGTTAATTTTGAAACAATTATGATAAAATATTTAATTATTGACGATGAACCTATCGCTCACGACATCATTAAAAGTTATTGTGATTTGCTTCCAAATATGCAATTGATGAAAAACTGTTACGATGCTCTAGAAGCCTTTGAATATCTGAATAAAAATGAAGTAGATTTGATTTTTTTGGATTTGAATATGCCCGTTTTAAAAGGTTTTGAATTTTTAAAAACATTGCAAAATCCGCCAAAAGTAATTGTAACAACTGCTTACAACGAATTTGCTTTGGAAGGATATGAACATAATATTTCAGATTATTTGCTAAAACCATTTGGTTTTGAACGTTTCTTAAAAGCTATCAATAAAACGTTTAGTAATCCGTTGACTGAACAGAAAATCGCACCAGAAAGCAATCCTATTTCCAATCGAATATTTGTGCAGAGCAACAAAAAACACATTCAATTGGAAGTTGAAAACATTCTTTACATTGAAGCAACAGGAAACTACACCAAAATTATAACTACGACTGAAACCATTACCATTCGTGAAAAATTCTCTGCATTTTTAGAACAATTACCCAAAAACGATTTTGTGCAAGTTCATAAATCTTTCGCAGTTGCTCCAAAACACATTAACAGCATTGAAGGAAACATCATCGCTATCGCAGATTATAAGATTCCGATTGGTAAAATTTATAAATTGAATATTGTTCAATTGTTAAAGTAGATTCAATCTTTTTGCACATTTTTTAAAATTACCGCTAACGTTTCTCGGCTTGGCGATGTGGCGGATTTTTAGCACAAAAGTTCAATAGAATTACTACTGTTGAAACTTGCACAAATGTTTCATACAAGTACGAAACCCGCCATATTGCCAAACCAATGTTATGCCCAGTGCTTCTGTCATTCGTCTATAAGTCCGTTTCTAATTTGTGATGCGATGCAATAAGTTTTTTCTCTGCTTCTTCAAGTGTCTTGTGATAATTGTCAAGCGAAGTTTCAAATGCTTTTGCTTTTGTCTTTCTAATTGTTGCGTCCTCTTTTGGAAAGTCAAGAACTTGGAAATCTTCTTCACTTAGCCTATATCTACTTGGTGTCCCACCACGAGTTTTAGAATACATATATTTTAACATTAAGTCTGTCCGCAATACTCCTGTAATATAAAATGAATCTTTTAGGTCGTGTGGTCTTACTACAATAAATTCTGATGAAGCAACGATGTAATCAACTGTCTTTTCAATTTTAGGAACAACAACAATTTTGCGGTTCATCATACTTGGTCCAAGTCTGGCAAGTAAAATGTCACCCTCTTGAACAATTTTTAAACTGCCCTCTATTTCACTTCCTAAACAATAAATTAAATTTTCAATTTTTACAGGATTGTTTTGCAGTTCGTCCATTCGGATAAGTGCAAAATTTGAGTATTCGTTTGCTTCACTGCTTGGAGTAATTTTTATGCTAACAACGTCTGCAATGGCGGTAATTTTTTCAGTCTTTTTTTTGAAAGTTGGTTTCCAAACGTAACGTGTTGCGTTTAAAGGCCCTTCTTTCAGAATGTCTGAAAGTTTTATGGAGTAACAGTTCTCTGTTCTTTTATATTTTGCTTTGTCTTTGGAATAGAGTTTCCATTGATTAAAAATACAAGTTGGTTTGTCAGAATATAACTCGTTTTCTTCTTCTCTTCCTGTGCTGTCAATTCCAACTTGTTTAGCAACACCCATAAAAATAGTATAGTCGGCAAGTTTTTCTTTCTTGCCTTTTTTGCGTAAAAACAACAATGATGATTTTATTCCTGCACCAAAATGACTAAATGCAGATTCAGGAAGCGAAATTGATGCTTGAAGTTCGCAATGTTCTAAAATGTAATCTCTAACATATTGAAGTGATGTATTTGTCATTACTCCTTCGGGAACAACTATTGCAATTCTTCCTGTTCCTGGTTTTGCAAATTCTATGCACCGTTCTATGAAAAGTATTTCACTTTTTTGAGTTGGACGTTCTGAAGCTCCATTCATACCCAAATCAAAATCCTTTAAATATGCACTTTCTTTCTTTTTAATTGTAGCCCCGAAAGGTGGATTTGAAAGTATTATATCGTATGATTCCTCTTTGAAGTCTGCATTTAATTTTTGAAAGTCTGTAAATTTTGCGAGTGCATCGTGTCCGATAACATTTGTATGTCCATCATCGTGAATAATCATATTCATTTTGCAGACTCTTGCAATTTGGTCGTTTATTTCAATTCCAAAAAGTCGTTTTTCAGCAAAGTTGTGCCAGTGTGTAAATGCTTCAAATTCGTCATAGTTTGCTTCTGCAAATGCCCGAACTTCATCCATTGCATACAATAGGAAGCCACCGCTACCACAAGAAGGGTCAATAACTTTATGCTCTTGTTTTGGTTCAACCATTTTGACACAAAACTGAACAACTGGTCTCGGAGTAAAGAACTGTCCCATTTTACCAATGAAAAAGTCCTTCATAAATATTTCAAAAGCAACGCCCTTTGTGTCAAGGTCGGTTTTTCCTAATGAAAGTTGTTGTAAGTGTTCAACTACATTATAAACAATATCAGCCGAAAGATTTATTCGGTCTTTAAATACTTGTGGGTCGTCTTTTTTTGCTTGAGAATAAATATTTTGAACCCTGTCAAAAACTTCGTCATACGTTTCGTGTGAACCAATTTGAAACTTATATTCTTCCTTTTTCTTTGTTCCCTTTTCGTCTTTTAGTTTGCAGAATAAAAGTTTAGCAACTTCGTCAAATGCGGCAGTAGGAGCAAGTTTTCCACCTTGCCAAACTGTGCTGTGCGATTTTTTTAAAGCACCAATTAAGTCTTCTCTGAAAACAATTTTAAGGTCGTTTGTCTTGTCGCCTTTTATAAATTTATATTTTGGAGCTTTACCATATTTTACAGGAATGTCTGCAATTACATTTTTTTCTCTTTCACTTTGTTTGAAACCTGCAACATTAAATGCTGTTCTTGTATTACCAGCAACAACGATTGCAAATTTTGCTCTTTTACTGTTGGCGTTTCCAAATGCTTGTTCAATTGCTTGCGTAAATTCAGAATCTGTTATTCCGTCTCGTTTTGCCTCAACAACTAAGTAGGGAACTTTACATTCTTCGTCCTCATAGATTACAATGTCTGCCCTGTCGTCAGGAGTTCTTCTCTCTACTTTTACCTCAATGTCAATACGTTCTTTTGGATATTGATAGTCCAATACAAGTTCTACAAAGTATGATGCACGGACTGTTTCTTCTGGGTTTTTAAAGGAAGTCGCATAGTTACGAGAGCATATATATGTAATTCTACTTTCGTCCTCATTGAATTGAATAATTTTGGCTTTTAAACCTCTGTCTATATTGGTCTTAAAAATTGAATCTCTTTCTGTTGTTTCTGTCATTTTACAAAGGTAATTTTTTTATGTTTTGGTCGGTCTAAAAATTGCCGTTTTAATGTCGGTTCTTGTAAGTTTGCTCGGTCGTCATAGCATTCGGTCGTCATAGCATTGGGCATAACGTTTCGGGGCTTTGCGATGGTGGGGCAATCGAAGTACAAATCTTCAATTTTGTACAAAAGTTGAAACGAAGAACTACCGTTAAACTTTGCAGTTTCGCCCCACTATCGCAAAACCCTTGTTATCTGCAGTTTTTCTATTTAATAAATGGAAATTTTTGAAGATTTTTTATTTCCAGATATTTATTTTCAATTATTTTCATATCTTTTGTAAATAATAAATCTGTCACACCTTTTTGAGTAGTCATATTTTTATTTGTTGTTTGATGAATATATTGAACTT
>Ga0065714_10002296_pt1 | contig 27621 bp, 22 predicted proteins | sample MisRhiReplicate2_FD_59101 | JGI IMG/M metagenome (GOLD analysis project Ga0065714, IMG submission 59101) | Miscanthus rhizosphere microbial communities from Kellogg Biological Station, MSU, sample Rhizosphere Soil Replicate 2: eDNA_1 v2... | ecosystem: Host-associated > Plants > Roots >... | reverse complement strand
TTTGTGGGGAGGGGTAAAAACGACCAAAAATAAAAAAGGGTCGCGAGATAAAATCTCGCAACCCCTTGAATTATATGGTCGGGACGGAGTGATTCGAACACTCTACCCCTAGCACCCCATAAAGGTGAATACCAATCCAAAGCAATCTTAAGGAATCTAACGAAAACCTTACAACCCCTTATTTTACTAAGCCAAAGCTACTTTACAGTCCAAAGGTATCCGATAGAATTCCATAGAAGCCAATCTCAATTGGCAACCAATTGGCAACTGGAGAAACGGACTGAGAATGGCGAAGATCACGGACCGGCAGATGACGGCCAAGCCGGGCAACAATGATAAATGGCTGAGCGAGGTTGCCATCTGGGGGCATGGTAGTTTGGTAGCTCGCATCACGCCCAGCGGTGAGCGTCTTTTCTATTTTCGCTACTCAAACAGCAGCAGCGAGCGCGTCACCTACCCCATTGGCACCTATAGCCGCGATGGCTCGGAAGGCACCATGACGCTCGCCGAGGCAGGCCAGCGAGCCAAAGAGCTCGCCGGCTTACATAAGACGGGGATCCGTGATATTCGGGAGCATTTGACGGCCGAGGAATCGTCCCGCATTGCGGCACGCGATGCCGAACTTGCCCGCCTGATTTCAGAAAAAGTCGCTATAGAAGCAGAACAAGCTCGGCAGGCTGCGAGGAAAAGCGTCACTGAGCTATTCGAGCACTGGGCCAAGGTTGACCTGATCAACCGCAAAGATAAAGGCGCAGAGGTGCGTCGTATGTTTGAAAAAGACGTCCTACCGTTCTTAGGAAGCCTGGCTGTAGCAGACATTAAAAAGAGCCACATCACAATAGTGACCGACGCCATGCTAGCCCGTGGAGTCAATCGCGCTGCGAAAATTGCCTTTTCCCTGATGCGCCAAATGTTCCGCTTTGCAGTGGATCGCGACTTGATCGAATACGACCCTACCGCCAGCATTCGCAAAGCGAAGATCGGTGGCAAGGATGTCGAACGCGACCGCGTGCTGAGTGATGAAGAAATCCGCACATTGACTAAGTTAGCCCCCAAAGCCGGATTGCTGCCTTCCACCGAGGCCGCTATCTGGATTGCTCTTTCCACCTGCTGCCGTATTGGCGAGCTGCTTGGCGCACGCTGGGAGCATCTAAACTTGATCAAGGGCACTTGGCTGATTCCTGCCGAGAACAGCAAAAATGGCAAACCCCATAGCATCACTCTGTCACCGTTTGCCGTCAGACAGTTCGAGTACGTTCGAGAGCATAATGGCACCTCTGCCTGGTGCTATCCCAACACCGACGACAGCGGTCCTGTCTGTTCCAAGACAGTGACTAAGCAGTTAGGGGACAGGCAGCGCCAGCCTGATCAAGGCACCATGAGCCGCCGCAGCGCCAAAGCACAGGCTCTACTGCTTCCTGGCGGCAAATGGACACCACATGACTTAAGACGCACCGGCGCCACAGTCATGACTGCATTGGGTGTTCTCCCTGAAGTGGCAGAGCGCTGCCTTAACCACACAGAAGAAAACAAGGTAAAGCGCACTTACCAACGCCACAGCTACACAAACGAAATGTCGGAGGCCTGGAACAGACTTGGTGAACACCTAGACCTAGCCACCCGAGGTACCTAGTCTGACGCTCTCGATAAAAAACGGTAATTTGAAGTTGCCTTGGCTTTTTATAGCCGGCGACCTCAAATGACTGTCATGATTTGTGAGCCTACGATCAAAAAAAATCATTACAACTGGGGCACCCCGCATTTGTAATCTCGGGCAGCAACCTCTACAGAGTACGTCGGGTACAACCGCCGCATATGAGCATCACCCTCAAAACATGATCACAGCCTTGATTCTGGCCAAGAGGTATTTTCAGCAAGCGTCTGGCAATCCCTCCTTCCGGATCACTAGAATTGTCACAGGGCCATCTGTGCAGGGGGCTTGCTAACAGATAGTCTTGCGACTACCAATGAAAAGCCACCACCTGAGGGATCGAATGGACGTTCACGCCGCAATCGCTTTTTGCGTCAAGGTCACGGACCAGGAGTATCAACAAGCCTATGCGGACTGGGAGTTCGAGACTCCTGCCATCAAATTGCCAAATCCTCACCTAGTGAAATACGTGGTATTTGTTTCCGAGAAACTCAAGCCTCTTTGCACTTTTGAGATTTACAAATGGAGCACTGAGATAGTTGACGGAGAGCACTTATGGAAAGTATTTTTTTCGAAGCGGTGGCTCAAGGTCTGGCCGCTTGACTCGGTCGTGAAGTGTAAGACTGCAGGGAATGGGTTCATTATGCCTTCCATCTTGAATGGCTATGATCAAGAAGCGCTAGATCAGTGCGTAACTGATCTGGATTATGTAGTACGAAAACCGGACATGAAGGTCGGCATGGACCTGGATGCAGCGGTTGACGCAGTTTGCACTCGATATTCAGTTGACCCAAGTCAAGTAACGATCTCAATAGTAAATAGCAATGCAAGATCTCCCCGGCCCGGTTCTACTGGAGCAGCTCCGTTGCTGTTACAAACGTCGGAATAGGCGCAGATGAGGAACGGGGCTCACATACCCCGCGGGCATTTGGATTTACCCCGCCATAAACATCGCTTCTACTCTGCCGCTCCAATCCACAAGATAGGGATGTGAACGTGTCATTCAGGAATAACGCGCAGCCGATGCCAGCAGCGCCTTGCATGGGTACAGTGGCGGCGCTACTCACCCAAGCAAAAAATGTCGTGCAGCAGGTGTTTGATCTGCAAGGAATCGCTCCACCTGCGCAAAGACAGCACTTGCAGACACTGTATGAAAGGATGGAAAGGTTTGAGATCCAGCCTCACCAAGATAAGCAGGTCGATCTGATCATCCGTCAGGGAAAGGTCGCGATTGAAAAGCAGCTGTCAGAACATGCCGACACGGCCCTGCGCCAAGCTGTCTATGTACTGTTTGTCCACGACAATCACATACAGCCACAGAGTGCGTCGGGAGCAGTCGCCGTAGCCGTATATGAGCATCACCTACAGGACATGATTATGGCCTTGATGCTGGCCAATCGGCACCTATCGATGCTCGAGGCGCTCAAGAACTTAGAAGGCAAACATTACAGCGTGCGCGCTGCCAATGGGGGACATGCCAAAAACCAGCAACCCTCCAGCAAGATGACTTCCCAACTTCTTCGCACCATGGTCAAAGGCATGCTCTACAACAACCCTGACCTCGCGAATAGTAACAAAACCGAAGTAGCCGATGCGATGGCCACGCGCATTTACAAAGCCAACCGCGAATTCGAAATTCTTGATATCACTAATATCAACGATTTGAAGCATGAGGTCCGCGACCTTCTGTTCGACTTTACCAATATCGGTAAACGCGGCAACCGTCGGCAGACAGACCGCCTGCGTCTAGGACACACCCTACGCCACTCGTTTCCCAAGCGGGATACGGAAGAAGCCCACCAGATGGATGTCGACGCAGCGCGCACCTCGGGGCGGATTGAAGGCGTGAAAACAGTGTTAACTCTACAACTTAAGCAGCGTTTTGGGGTATTGTCCGGAGCAACAGTTGAAGCACTGGAAGCGACAGACGATTTAGACCAATTGCAAATCTATCTAGAGCGACTAACGGAAGCCCGAACACCGGATGACGTCTTCCAGAACAGTCTATGAGCGATATTAATCTAAATAAAACACCACTATGACGAGTGGCGCTCCCGACTTACACAAAATGGCAGGTCTTGCAATAGCCCTGTAACGAATAACGGTTACAGGGCTATTTGTTAATAGTCGAGAGGATTTTGATACAACAGACATCAGAGCCCCTCCCCGGAACGCATCCCAGCACCACTAGGATCTGTTGCCTCTTCCTTAAATTGAAGTTCTCAACGGGGAGAGAACACTTCGAGTAATTACTTTACTCATCGAGTTTCCAGGAAAAATATCAAGGTATGTGATACTTTCAGACTTAAGCAGCAAAACCCTCCCCTGCGCTGCGAGCACTTCAATAGCAGGATCTAGACGCTTTACTTTTCGTAACTGGCTGGGCCCTTTTTGCAAAATTGAATTTTTCGTCACAAACCTATCACCAGTTTCACGCTTTAATTGTAACCAAGCATCCAATTCCTGAGCATCGACTTCCTGCTGAGGTGGCGATGAAAACATCCGTAAAAACTCATCGGAGTACCAAAAGCAAATATCAATAGCCGCCTCCAAGGTTTCCACCGCTATATCACCGCTCCTCTTTTCGAAAAAATGAAATAAAGCAGCAACTCTTGCGACATTATCTGCCAACTTGGATGCATGATCCCCCATATCAAAATATCGCTTTCCCGACCCAATCTCCGACTCCACCATATTGAAAACATTTACCCATCTTTGAATTGCCGCCTGAGAGAACCTAACCACCAACTTCGGCCTAGTGGGATCAGTCAGAAGCTCAACACTAGTTTTAAGTATTTCCATGATGCGATCAGAAAATTTCTCACAACAGTCCCAAGCTATGGTTCCTCCCGCAATAAACCTAGTCCCTTGGGTAGACTTTGGGTTGCAAACCAAAAACCTAGCCCACAAGCCAGACCCGCGTGATTTTTCACCATGCTTCTCCATATAGCCAAAGAATGAACTTTCCTGAACCATTAGCGACACCGTCAGTCGTGCTCTTACCTCATAACTTTCAGCCGATACACGGTCAACGGTTATGACATCCCCGCTCCATAGCGCATTCTGCTTTGATAAGTCATTAAATGCCTTACCCGTCAACACCCCGCCACCCTCGCTAGAAATGAGTCCAGCTGTTGGGATGTTCTGGTGCAACCCAAGAAACAAAGCTTCCGACGTAGCGTCTTCGTACAGCAACTTAAAACGTCGAGGCTTGACCGGCGCACTAGCTTGATGCTCCACGAATTGTTTACATGGATCACCTTCCTCCTCCTGATCGAATAGAAGAGTTTTTTTCAAAATAGCCTTTCGACGAGCCTCCCAGATCGACTGCCTCGCACTCCAATCAGAGAGCTCTGTTTGATAAATCACATCCCTCTCATCCTGAAAGCGTCGAACGCCTCTCATAAATACATTCTCCGCGGTCGACTTTCTCTCCCCAGAGTTGGCCACTGTGAGCAGCATTAGTGATGCAGGAACGACTTGGCCATTTGGTTTACATACATCAATTGAACCTTGAGCCGCAGTCGCTATTGCTGTTAGCGCAGATGAAAAAACAAGCGCGCGCGGAGCTTTTATATTGCCTTCAGCCTCATCTACTGCACCCACTATAACCGGCAAAGCCAAAGACCTTGGAAATGCCCCTCCCCGAACAGGAAGCCAACCAGATATGCCATTAAAAAAACTCATAGATCAACCCCTTCAAGAATTCGCGCTGCAAGCATTCCGACTTTCTGCAATTCGGGAATCAATCCACCGACAGACATCGTCCTCAACCCAACCTACAGCTGACGCCCCCAGCTTAATCGGCTTTGGAAAGTTGCAGTCGTACCTTGGCGACATCGGATTTAGGCGATCATAGATGGTCGATGTGCTCAGCCCCAGGCACTCTCGCAACTGCCGCATGCGTAAAATTCTTAACATCGGTTTACTACTGTTTTCTTTGATCATTTCTATACCCTCTTCGGCTACGGATTCGATGAGAAGGACTTTAAAGCCCCTGCCCCCCCTAGTCGTCGGAAGTGCTAAACCCCCTTTCCACCCTAAGCAGATTTATAGACATCAACAGGACTATTGTGCTAGCCGACACCACTCTATCGAATCTGCCAAGCCTCACTGCAGCTGCTATTCCTGCTATTAGTAGCAAAAATAGCAGCCGTACCTTTCGCCTCGCCCGCTCAATTTCCCTTTCGCCCCTTGAGAGCCCAGTCGACCAACACCGGACAATGACTACCCCCTAGCCTGAATAAGGGGGTGCCTGCTGGTCAATCCACTGCAGCAGTAAGGCCCTGCCAGGTCCGTTTGGCTGTCGTCGACCCTGCTCCCAGTCCTGCAGAGTGCGAGAGCTGATCCCCAGCTGCTTGGCGAGCTCCTGCTGGGTTAGCTTCAATCGTTGGCGTAGACAACATACTTGCCTGATGATGCCCGAAGACATCAAGCGGTCCTGTATGGGGCGATGCTGTCTCTTCGGCCCTTGCTGAGGAAGCTGCGGCGAGGATTCCGAGTTAGCCGTTATAAAAGTAGATAAGGGAAATGCGAAACTTACAGACGGAGGCGGCTCCACTGCCTCCTGCTGAAGCACCTGTGACTGACTTTCATACTCAGGATGTCGTGCGAGAAACTCACGACGCCAATGCTCGCTATAGCTCATGCGAAAGACTCCTTTTCTGGTGAGGGACAGTGCGGCATTGCCGCACCATACAATAGGCATGCTGAACACCTATCTGACCGTACTCAGATTCGGCTGGTGGTGAACACGGCGAAGCCCTGCTGCAACTCCTGTGATTTGCTGTACTCCTTGCACAAGTAGCTCATGGCGTAGACCACCAACCTGAGCGAGTCAGGAAAGCGCCGATCCAGGCACTGGTAAACCTGACCACTGAGCTTGTCCTGGCAGGCATGCACCAACCCTGACATCTCGTGCGGTGCACAGCCAATTGCCCAAGCCCAGGCACGCACGATGCGATGAAACAAGTTGTCCCTGCTGTAGGTGCCGTCTTCGCTAGGCCCGTAGTTCCCTAGGCCCCCGATGGCGTCGTAGTTGAGCAGTAGCATGAGGTGATAATGCGGTGCCTGGCTGATGTTCCGCTCCCGGCACCAGATGTAACGGATGTCGGTAGGGTATTTTGTATCTGCCCAAGTCAGCTCTTTGCTTAGGTGGTAGAAGAAGCGAGTCATCACCTCGTTGCTGATGAGCGCATCCGGCGGCATCAGGCCGACGGGGTAACGCAAGTCGACCCTGCAGACGAAGGTGCGGGCCTGTACTGAGAGACAGTGTTGCAAGGTCTCAAGCCCACGCTCCAGGTAGTTCTCGATCAACGGGCCGTGTGCCAGCTGCTGCTGCACTGCGAAGCCACGGTATTCGTTGCTGTAGTGCAGCTTGAGTTTAGTATTGCTGGGATGACGCTTCGGTTGTTGATGGAACATAATTAGTTTCCTGTCGGCCGTGTATGGAGGGCTCACCGGCAGGCACACGGAGCCAGGTGCATTCAGGCACCTTGCTTCGGCTTATACGTTTCTTACAAACTCTCAACGCTTTGACTTGTAGTCAACGCTGTACGTTACTGTTGTGTTTATGGAAGATCTGTCTTATAGATCTCTATAAGTACAATAGCACTCTATTGGTGAGTGCNATCGATCATCCCACAACCTATAATAATCGTGATGATTATTAGCCATAGNAAGAGCATCTTTTAGANGCATACTACTTTAACCGTAACAACAGCAATGCCGTANCTGCAAAAATCCTCGAGAAATAGTTACCGTAAAAACTTAANCCCCAGAATTACAGTAAGAAAATTTACTTATTCAATTCTAAAAAGATTCCATTTTTATTCGGAATAAAAACGCATGAGCCGACTGGTGTGTGCCTGCCAGCGACTTTCAGTCATATAGACATTTCATACCGCAGACCTGTAATAACTTACAGCGCTGCCGTATTCATGGCGTTGAGGGCTCAAAAGGGCTGGTTTTTCGCGGCTCTGCCGTAGGAAGTGAACCGATACGAATTCAATCAAAAAAATCTCAGACCTATATCACTCCGATGAACGCCCCACTGTATCGACTGTATCGGGGATTTGGCGTGCCAGCTTTTAGCTCAGCACGGTCATCATTTGAGAGGATCTGAATATGTATACCCCTTGCCCAAGCTGTAATTCTGGACGCGTCGTCACGAAAAATATTGGTAGACAAACGGGTGGATTAATTGGTGCAGCAGGTGGTGCGGCCAGCGGCGCCGCCGGTGCCCTATCGGGTGCAGAAGCTGGTGCGCTGCTAGGTGTAGTCGGCGGGCCAGCCGGGATCGCTATCGGCAGCATTGCCGGGGCGATTTTGGGTGGCCTGTTCGGTGGGGTCGCGGGTGGTATTGCCGGGGCAACGCTGGGCGAGCAGATCGATGACAAGGCGCTGAACAACTACCAGTGCCTGGAGTGCGGTTACAGCTTCAGCGTCAACCGTTAAGTCGTTGTGAACAGACATCGCTTGTTGCTGACGCTCTTCCTCTCATTCGCAAGGAATTATCTCCATGGCTCACCTCGTCGAAACGATGGCATACGTGAACGCGACTCCCTGGCATGGCTTGGGCAGTCGGCTCTCTCCGAAACAACAGCTGGAAGTCTGGCAGCGTGAAGCGGGTATGGACTGGCAAATTAAAGAAAGCCTTGTTCACTTCAAGGCCGACAGCATCGGCCCACTGGGCACCATCCACTCGTTCCCAGAGCAAAAAGTGCTGTACCGCTCCGATACCAAAGCACCACTCTCGGTCGTGTCTAACCGCTACCAAATCGTACAACCGCGTGAAGTGCTGGAATTCTATCGGGATCTGACCGAAGTTTCCGGCTATGAGCTGGAAACTGCTGGAGTGCTTAAAGGTGGTCGCAAGTTCTGGGCATTGGCCCGTACTGGCCAATCCACGGCTTTGAAGGGCAACGATCAAGTCAATGGCTACCTTCTGCTTGCCACCTCCTGTGATGGCTCCTTGGCCACCACCGCAACTCCCACCACGGTGCGAGTGGTCTGCAATAACACGCTGACCATCGCCATAGACGGCACCACCCGTGCAATCAAGGTGCCGCACAACACCCGCTTTGATCCGCAAGTGGTGAAGAAGCAGCTAGGTATCGTCGTCTCACAATGGGACGACTTCATGCACCAAATGCGCATGCTATCTGAACGCAAGGTTCAGTGGACTGAGGCCTTGAGTTATTTCATGAGCGTACTGTGTGATGCCAGTCCGAACAGTCCGCTACCAACAGTACTTCCTAACGAGCGGGCGCTGCGCAAGGTACAGAGCCTGTATGAAGGTCAGGGGCGTGGTGCCACACTGGTGTCGGCTCAAGGAACTGCCTGGGGCTTGCTCAATGCTGTGACCGAGTACGTTGATCACGAGCGGCGTGCCCGCAGTAGTGACTACCGCCTGGACTCAGCCTGGTTTGGCCAAGGGGCTGTCATCAAACAACGTGCCCTGCAGGCCGCACTGCAACTCGCCGCCTAGCTCCACTCACTAACTCAACTATTAAAGCGCCTGGTCAGCTTCTGCTGGCCGGGCGTTTTTTATGCCGACAGGAAAACATCATGGGCACACAAACTCTGCAACAAACCAGCAGCAAACCCCGTCCTGCCTTACGTCTGGTGGGTACTAAACAACTGCCGCGCGAGGACTGGTTGACCGTGCGTAAACAAGGTATCGGCAGCTCGGATGCTGCCGCTGCCGTGGGCTTGAACCCTTACAAGTCCCAACTGGAGCTGTGGCTGGAGAAAACCGGCCGTGATACCGCACTGCCCAAGCTCGATCCACAAGATGAAGAGAGCCCTGCTTACTGGGGCAACATCCTGGAGCCGATTGTCGCAACCCATTACACCCGGCGCAGTGGTCACCGGGTGCGTCGCATCAATGCGGTGCTGCAGCATCCTGATCCCAAACTGCCCTGGATGCTGGCCAACATCGACCGTGAAGTAATCGGTGCGTCAGAAGTACAGATTCTCGAATGTAAAACCGCCGGCATAAACGGCGCACGCCTCTGGAAAGAGGGTGTGCCCGAGTATGTGCAGTTGCAAGTCATGCACCAACTCGCCGTCACAGGCAAGCAGGCCGCTGATGTGGCGGTACTACTCGGAGGTCAGCACCTGGAGATCCATCGCATTGAACGCAACGACTCACTGATTGCTCGGCTGATCGACTTGGAGCGGCTGTTCTGGGATTACGTCGTCAGTGATACCCCGCCGCCGGCAGACGGATCTGCCTCAGCGGAGCAGGCGTTGCGCTGTCTCTATCCACAGGACAGTGGGCAGAGCGTGGACTTCAGCCAGGACATACTGCTCTGTACGACCTTTACCGCACTGCAGAGAGTGCGCGCGTCAATTGCACAGCAGGAGAAGCTGGAAGCTCAGTTCAAGCAAACATTACAACAGGCCATGGGCGATGCCAGTCGGGCGACCTTTGCCACTGGCTGCATCACTTGGAAGAAAGCCAAAGACAGCATGGCCCTGGATATCCCCCGCCTGTTGAAAGAAAAGCCCTATCTGCAAGTGCGCTACGCAACCACCAAAACCGGCAGTCGGCGTTTTCTGCTGGCCTGAACGTTTGTTCGCTTTGCCCTTATTCCCATGCCCTTTCTCTCCAACGCCACCCTGGCCGTTTGCGCGGTCTCGGTGGCGTTTTTATTTCAGATGCAGGAGAACTCCCATGCTCAAAGGTCTGGCTATCACCCCGCCCGTGCTCGGGCGCATTTCCATCGGCAAGGTCGTCGAGAAAAACGGCAAACGTCTGCCGGAGAAAGATGATCAATTCACCATTACTTCGCAGGTACAAAACCGTGACGGCTGGTTACTGCATCCCCTTAACGAAGAACTGCGCAATAGCAGGGACGGCAAGTTGCGCAGTATTCCGATCCGGCTGCTGTTCAACGAGCCGGATCTGAATTTTCGCGCTGACTACAGCTTGTTCGACCGAAACACTGGCAGGACTTTGTGCGTAGGCAATGGTGAGACCTGCAAGCGTCTGACCAAGGACGGCATCCAATCGTTGTCCTGTCCTTCACCGGATGGCTGTTCATTGGCTCAAGGCAATGCCTGCAAGCCTTACGGCCGGCTGAACGTTGTGATTGGCGATGACGATCCGTTGGGCAGCTTTGTCTTCCGTACCACGGGCTACAACAGCATCCGTACCTTGGCAGCGCGTCTGCATTACCTGCAAGCCATCTCCGGCAATCGTCTGGCCTGTCTACCGCTAGACCTGCGTCTGCGTGGCAAATCCACCCGCCAGAGCCATGGCACGCCGATCTTCTACGTGGACATCACAGTGCGCAGCGGGCTGAGCCTAGAAGACGGCTTGCTAGAAGCCAAGCAATTGGACGAAGCCCGGCAAGCCTCCGGTTTTGACCAGAGCGCCTTGGATCATGCTGCCCAGCAGGGCTTTAACAATGGAGCCTTTGAGGACAGCGAGGAGGACACCGGCGCCGTCGTCGAGGAGTTCTTTCCCGCCCTGGAAGATCAGTCCAGCCCTGTAGAGCCCAAAGCCCAACTGGCAGCGCCTGCGAAACCCTCACTCGCTCAAAAGCTGGAGTCGCAAGCCACGCAGCACAACAGCAGACACTTGGCCCAGTAACGCCCTTCTCAACCTCCCGAGCGTGCCCCCTCATTCGTACAGGAATACCGTCATGAAATATCACAAACTCCGGGCTGGAGAAGAATCCGGCACCTATGTCATGGAGTCACCGGTCACTGAGGCCGACATACTGCAGATGGCTCAACAGCTAGCAATGAGTCGTCTGTCTAAAGGCTGGGCACTGACTGAGCCGAAGCAGGTTTTCAGCCACCTGCAAACTCTGCTGCAGTACCACGAGTACGAAGTCTTTGCTTTGCTGCTGCTTGACAGCAAGCATCGAGTTATTGCCTTCAGAGAGATATTTAGAGGCACGCTAGATGCAGCCAGCGTTTACCCACGCGAAGTAGTCAAGATTGCGTTGGAACACAATGCAGCAGCCGCGATTCTGGTACATAACCACCCCTCCGGCGACCCGGAGCCCAGCGAATCTGATCGCATCCTGACCACCACCCTCAAGAACGCCCTCAACATGGTTGGTACCCGGATATTGGATCACGTGGTAGTGGGTCGTGAAGGCAGCGTGTCGTTGGCCGAAATGGGTTATCTCTAATCTTACACCGTCCGATAGACTACCTCGGCTCAAGCCGGGGTGGTCATCAACAATGTGAGCTCGCCCTTATTTTTTTCATGATCCGCGCTTGTACTCAGCTCGTAAAAATGGCGAACGCAAGTGTTGGTGAGCTGATGCTAGGGCTATGGAATCGGGCGCCAACAGCGTCAGAAGTACTTTTACAATGCATGTTTTTAACCAAGGGGGGAGTAGATGTCTGAAATAGATATTGTCGGTGACGAGCCGTTGCTTGCACTGCTGCTGGCAGCCGAACCGGATGACGTTTGTTTATTGGTGGATTACATCACGGACGCAGGGAAAGGCCGGATCTCGCTTGCTGGTACGGTAAAGGAATTTCTGCACCAGGCTCGTGAAGACAAGGCCTTTGACAAAGATGTGCTGGCATTGCTGGTGCACGAGCTCCGCATGTTTGGCGGTAACAGTATTACCAATCTGTTCCGTAGTGGCGGCGTGACGTACAAAGAGATCGCCACCGACGTGCTTTCCCATGTCGGCGGAAAGAGTACGGACTCAGACGACCTCGGCACGATTGAGCTCAAAGTATTGCAACGCCTATTGGACAAGGCATGGGACAAGATGTCCAAGGAAGCTCGTGCGCAATTTGCAGAGAAGTTTGGCGAGTCTGATGCCGCCAATCCTTTCTCATTCACCCACTTCTTGAACCGTATGGGCTTTGGGCATGCGGCAACACTGGATGTGACCTCATTTGTTTCCGCCTCCCTGGGAGCCAACCTTCTCGGTGCAGGTGCTGTGTTGGGAGCGGAGATGCTCATGGGCAGGTTGGCAGGCTTGGCCCTGGGTCCAATTGGAGTCGCTCTGGGTGCAGGTCTGGCAGGCTATTCTCTGGCGTCCCCTGCATTTCGGATCACCTTGCCTTGCGTGGTTCAAATCGCCTACATCCGACAGAAAGGCATGCAGCCTCGTTTACCTGGAGGTAAACCATGACTGGTGAAATCACTCGCATCAAAGGGCTCGCCAAACGGGACGATGGTGAGCAATGGCTGGTTGGCTCGAGCGAAAATGCTCCTGTGCTCTCGGTAAAGGCACTCTCGCTGCCAACTGCATCTGATCACGGTGACAGCAACCAGGTAGCGCAACTGGGTTTGAGCCGACTATCGCCCCTTCTCCAGTCCATACCCAACTTGATCACTACGGGCGTTGCAAACTCGAATCAGTATTTTCGAGTGGAGATCAATGGCCCATTGGCAGCGGCGAAGGATGGCAACGGTCTGCGTGCCTTCTCCAGATCTGCCGACGGCAAATTTACTGAACACGCCAGACTGTTTCAGGACAATAACCTGACAAGCCTGGTCAATTCGGCTGCGTTATTTCAGATTGCCTCTGCCGTCGTCGCCCAACAGCACCTGGCAGACATCAGCGCCAAGTTGAGTGACATCCTCGCCGGGGTAGAGCGCATCGAGCAGTTTCAGCAAAACAAGCGAGAAGGCCAGATCACCGGCAGCATTGATTACCTGCGTCAAATCGCACCCGCGCTTTTGAACGGGAAACTTAATGACTCAGTCCCTGCTCAGCTTGAAGCTCAGGAAGTGCAACTTGGGCAAATCCAGAAGCATCTGGAACTCGAACTCGACAACATCACCAACAGTATTCGCACACTGAATGTTTCCACCACCTTCGGCACCAGCAAGTTGAAAGCGGCGCTGGAAAAAGAGCTGGAAAGGTTCAGTCATTCGCTCGAACAATCACAGCTCTGCCTGGCTGCCCGAATGGTCGCGTGCCGCTTGCTCGATACCTTTCCGGGGCAAATGGAGTGGGTGCAAGTGCGCCTTGACGCCCTCACCAGCGTCGCCGAAAGGTTCGAGGGTAAACACGGCGCCGTCGAAAAATTTCGCGATGCTTACAAGGAAAGAGCCAACAAGTTGTCCGCCCTTACCGAGTCCAGCGCGGAGCTCAATGCGCGACGGCAGTCCTTGTTGAAGGCCCAAGACAAACGCCTGCTGAAACTCACGACAGACAGCACCGGACGCTTGCGTGAAATCAGCCAGGCCGTGCTGGATACGCGCAAGGTCATCCTTGAACTGAAAATGCAGGGTAATGAATGCGTGGGGGTTGCCAGATTGGCGAATTGAGCGTTCGCATCCCGGTTGCCGACCCTAAACAGCAGGCTGTCGGCAACCATTCTGTTCACGAGGCACGTTACCTGCGTGACGTGCTCTTCAAGACAAAGATCAGCTCCCGTCGAGCGAGCGATCCTCCTGAGACACCACCAACTGAACTTCAACGCGCCGATTTTCTGCGCTTGCCGGGTTCAGGCCGGGTTTTGGTCTGGAATCACCGTAACCCGCCACAATCACTCGCAGTGATTGCTGCCCGTCCAGGGCCAACACCAACAATTTGCGCGCCTCCCGTGCCCGAGCAGCGGAGAGCGTGTAGTTATCGTCATAGACCGTGCAGTACCGCTCATAATCAGTGACCGGTCGGCTTACCGGCACATTGTCGGTATGCCCCTCGACCAATACCTGGCCTTGGCCGTAATCGTGAATGAAGGTAGCGACGCGAACACTCAGTTGCGTGAGCGCCTGCCTGGCCTCATCGGTAATACAGGCGCTGCCACGGCCAAAGGCGTTGTCAGGCAAAGTCAGCCGGCGGTTCTTGATATCGACATCGATAAGTCCACCTTCACCGCCATGCGCAAGGTCCGCCTGCATCGCTTCAAGCAAAGCACTCAGGCGTGTTTGTTGAGTTGCCGCACCTTGGGCCTTTTCTGCCTGACGCGCCGCTTCCATCTGTTGCTTCTCGACTCGCATCGCCGCTTCAGCCGCCTTGTTCTGCAACACCGAAACCACAAGCATGAGCATCACGACCGCCATGACACCCGCCATGAGGTCCGAGATGGAAATCCATTCGCTGGGTTTTTCTTTCATGGTCGATTACGCCAGCTGAGCTTTATCGGTCTGCAAACCACTCGCAGGCGCAGGTTCATAGTCCGCCGTGAGTCGGCCCAGCAACGTCACCGTCGACTGTGCAGCCTCGCTGAGTACCTGGATGCGATTGGCAAACTGCTTGTCGATATTGGCCGCCAACTGTTCAGGCAGAGCGTTCATGGTTTGCTGGCCTTGACGATGCGACTCCGCAATTGCCTTCACGTCCTGAATAACCGGGGGCAGCTGACGCGCCGAATCACATAATTGCTCAAGCAGTTTGACGCCTGCATTTAAAGGGGTCAGCCTGGCCGGCAAGGCTTCCAGTGCCTCCTGGGTTCTAGCACCCTGGTCAGTCATGGTTTTGAACTGCACGTTGAGCGCAGTGAACTGCTCGGCGAGTTGCGGGAAGGTCACCAGCTTTTTCGCCACCGCATCCATCTTCTGCCCTGCCTCGGACGCCTCCTTCAGGCCCTGCGAAATACTCTTACCGAGCTCATCCATATTGGAGCTCATGACTTCAATCGCTTCGTTGAGCGTGGCGCTGGTGAGGGAGAACTGGGAGCTGGTTTTCTTCTGCATGTCCTTGGCGCTTTCAGTGGTCACCTTGACTTCGTTGACCACGGTGCCGACGTGCTCTGACAACTGATGGACCGCAGTGGAAATATTGTCGGTCGCCCCTTTCAGGTTGGCTGCCATGTCCTGGGTGTTCTGGGTAAAATCACGGCTCATCGTGCTAATGGTGCCGGTCAGGCTCTCTTCGATAGTCTCCATGACGGTGCCCAGCCGGGTGATGTTGCCATCCATGCTCACCTTCATTTCTACCAAGTGCCCGGCGAAATCCTCATTCAGCGAGTGAATCGCGCCGCTGAGTTTTTCCTGCATGACCTGCACACCGCCTTTAAGCAGCCCAGCCGAATCAGCCAGTAGCGTGGCGGACTCGCCCATCAACTGTACCGCGGCCTCCTGACGTAGCAAGTTGTCGGTTTTGGCCTCCACGTAACCTTGCAGACTTTCGCGCGACGCCCTGGTGCTGTCCGCCACTTCGCCCAATTGCATCTCGAGCGTCTGCAGGCCCTTGAGGCTCTCTTCGACCTCAACCAAGCGGCTGAGCTGAGTACTCATCTCGGCGATTTGTGGAAGGTTTTCACTGAGTCTGGCGATCTCGCCGAGCTGTTGATGATGGTCGGCAAGCCGGGTATCCAGCGCATTGAAATGGCTCTCGGCCTGTTTACCGTTCTGGAATTCAACCGCCTTGAGCTGTTTGAGCTCGGTCGACAGCTGTAGACCCTGGGTGTTGAATGCCTCAATCAGCCGCGTACCGACATTTTCCAGTGCGGCCCGATTCACCTGCTCACTTTCCGTGCGCAGCGCCTGCGAGGCTTTACGGCCGAGTTCATTTTCGACTGCCAGACTGGCAAGCCTTTCACCCAGCGCAGTGAGCTGGCTTTCGGATTGTTTACCGTTCTGGAACTCGACTGCCTTTATCTGCTTGAGCTCGGAGGCCACCAGCAGGCCTTGGGCATTGAACGCCTCTACCAGACGTGTACCAACCGTCTCGAGGGCCGTCAGGCTCACTTGATCACGTTCGGCATGCAGTGCTAGCGCGACTTTGCGACTCAGATCAATCTCAGCCTTCATGTGCCCCAGGCACCAGTCGGTGCGCTTGCTTTCCGCTGACCACGGTGCGGCTTCCCACAGTTTGATCATAATGAAGGCAATGATCCCCCAGGTGGAGGTTTTGAATTTGGTGCCAAGGTCTTTCATCATACCGGTGAGCTGGGTCAAGGAACCACTCATGGCGTTGAGCGAGTCGTCATGTCCTTGAAGGATGGTCGATGCCTTGTCCAACGCCAGGCCCAGGCCCAGAAACGTACCCAGCAGCCCGATGATCAGCAGCAACCCCGGCATGTTGGAAGCAAAGCGCTCCCAACCGGAGGCGACAGCGTGGCTCAACTCACCGATGGATCCGTGCTCAATGTCCAGCGCGTTGATGCGAGCCCCGCCGCGCCAGTTTTTTTCCCACTTCGCCGGTTGACCGAAAACCTGTGAAGTAATCAGCGACAGCAACAGACCGAACAGGATGATGCTGAAAAAAAACACTTCCAGCGGATTGCTCAGCGAAGGGGTCAAGAACTGCAGGATCTCGCCAATCATGCCGCAACCTCAATCACTCTGAAGGCATCAGTACGCTTCTTGCAGTCGGTCTCGAAAATATTGGCGAAGCTGACAATCAGCGACTGCTCCTCAGGGCTCAGGCGTTCCCATTTCTCGCCGTTTTGAGCGCAACGCACCAGAATCTCGCCAACCTTGCCACCGTGGTCGATCAAATACTCCTGATCATCGGCCACGAGCTGTTCCTCGCTTTTCTCAAGCAGTTGCAGAAAGCCTTCCGCGGCGAACACATAATTACGCTTGGCGCGGGTCTCGTTGCCCAGCGCTTCAAGTTGAGCTTCGTCACGCGGCAACAGAATGCGCAGATCGTCCAGCATCCGCGCCTCTTCTGCTTCCAGTGGTTCCAGTTCCGCCTCCATCTCCAGGCGGCGCTTGAGCACTCGGTCCTTGACCACTCGTTTATTCAGCTCTTCCCAGGTTTTTTGAGCATTTTGCAAATCCAGGCCCCACACCAGGATCATCTCCTCGAACACAAACGGAATCACTGCCTTGTCAAAGTGCTTGACGGTCAGTTCATCCAGACGCTGCACGTCAGCATCGTTCAACTCTGCCCGCGCTTCGATCAGTTGGGCGGCGACATCGATAATGAACAGCGGCTCTTGGCTCAGGGAGCCGATGTCTTCAAGCTGGGTCATTTGTTCTTCGTAAACCTGCAGCAGCTTCTGCACAGCGCGAACGCGTAGGTAGTGGTCGAAATCCACGAACGCCTCCGTTTCGACCAGACGATTGGTCAATGCCTTGACCAAGTGGTAACGGTTGGTCAGTGCAATCGCCTGAAGTGCTTCGCGCTCTGGGCCTTGGGTTTTGGCCATGGCAGCATTCAGATCCCGCTCCCGCGCCTGCGCTTCGGCGATTTCCTGCTCATCCAGCAACTTTTTCTGCCATTCACGGGCACGAGCGATCACCCAATCGATGGCCTGCTGCACCTTGGCGGCCAGCGGGTGGGTGTCCAGGTGCTCCAGTACAGCCAAGGCACGTTCCAGACCCAGACTCAAGGCTTTGACCCACGGCCAGGGCACATGGGTCGCCAGGGTCCGAAGCCCTACGCGCATGCTGGAAATGTAAGGCTTGGCTGCCTGGTAAAGCCGTTTGACTTCTCCGACAAAGGTTTCTGCTTCGTCGGCAAGCCATTTGACGGCTTTGCTGACTGTTTGTTTGACAGCACGAAACGCCGACGAGACGGCGTTTGAAACCGTACTTACGAGAGAATCAAACCAGCCCATTAACTATCGCTCCTTTGATGAATGCCCAATGCTTTACGTGCCGCCGCGACGGTGCCGAGATCAACCTCGGGTCGCGAAGTGTGAATATCTTGACGCGCAGCCAATAGCTGAGCGAGTGCTTCCTGTAGATGAGCCTGGTGCAGTACCCCGTTGCCATGGGCCAGCAGGGGCTTGGGCAAAGCCAGTCTCAAACATGTGCGTATTTCACGACCCGACAGTCCCTCAGACACTGCGGCGAGGACGTCAAGCACCCCTTCGCGCTCCTCTGCCAGAGGAATTCCGGGTACCAACATGCGTGCCCATAGTGCTCGCCGCTCACTTTCGCCAGGCAGTTCGAAACGGATGTGCTGAGAAATCCGGCTGACAAAGGCGCTGTCATAGTTGCGCGCAAAGTTAGTCGCAAAAATCACGATGCCAGTGTGCTTCTCCAACTCGATAAGCAGCGTGGAGCGCATGGCATTGACCTCGTTATCAATGCCCTGGGTGACCGACGACAAGCGTTTACCCAGCAAGGTATCGGCCTCGTCGAGGAACAACACGGCGTCTTCAGCACGCGCCGACTCGAACAACTGCGCAATATTCTTTGACGTATCGCCCATGAACTTGCTTTCTAGGTCGGCAATGCTGGCGCTGATAAGCCGTTTGCCGATACTCCCGGAAAATGCCTCGGCCGTAAGCGTCTTTCCCGTACCCGGCGCGCCATGAAAGTTCAGGATCGTGCCGCTGCCACAAGGGTCGACCTCAGAGAAGCCCCAGGTGACGTAGATGGTGTGATGGTGGTGAATTTTCACCAAGGCTTCATCGAGCTGTTGCTTGACCTGCGGCGAAAGCACTACGTCCCGCTCCAGTGTGAAGCGAGGCAATGTGCTTCGCGATGCGGACGCAGTCTTGGCGGGAGGTTCTTCGGTGGCGGCCAACAGCTCAGGCCGTAACTTCTGATAGAGATAGTCTCTGGAGGACACTGTAATCACCAGTCCATTGATTTGAGCTCTTGGGCTTTGCAGCCTTGCAAGAGAAGCTTGCGGAAGTCCGAAGGCAGTGTCTTCATTGAGCCGCTGGAAACCCATCGGCGCATCAGAAAGCTATCGGACAGCAGACGTCGAACTTGAAGATTTTTTGGATCAATTAAAAAGCCAGGCAATTAGCACATCACTCCCCGCCGGAGGCCGACTTGCGCCAGGTATCATTCTCTCGCTCCATCTGTTTGTACTTCAGATACAGATCAAAGCTCGCTTTGAGCACCACGGCCAAACCGATGGTAGCCAGCACGTTCTTCAGCATTTCGCATCCCTCTCTTGTGGTCTGTGCTCAGCCTACGAGCCGGTCGCGACAGATTGTGTCGGGGCCGAACAGCAGATTCCAAAGGCACGAAAAATACTCAACCTGGCGGTGATACTCAGTCGTCGTCCCCGATTCCCCCTTCCCGCCCCATCAATACGTGCTCCAGCCTGTCTGCCTGAGATGCGACCTGATGGGCAATGTGCATCAACTCTTCATCATTCAGATGTTGCACTGGATGACACGCACGCACGCTCAGCTCCTCGTCCTGGTCGACATGGAAGTCCACCAGATCGAATCGGCAATTGCGTCCAAGCGTGTGCTCCACCAGCGGTGACTGGCTGAACTGTTTGAACATCGCCAATTTTCTGGTCCATTTGTGATCGACAACCTTGGAGGTGAACACCACGTACTGGCCCTTGAACCCCCACCTTACCAATTGGTATCGCCCCTCCAGTTTGAAATGGAACTCAAGCCTCCACGTCGAAAGCCGCCTGACGCTCATGCGCTCAGTGTCGTGTACGAGTCTGTCTACCATCCCGTGGATGCGCGCGACCGTTTCCTCGGTGCGTTTGCTGGATGTAGAACTCGAGCCTGAGACACGCCGATAGACGTCGAGAATTTCGTCACCGACTAGAACACCATCGCTGCCCGCGTAATTTTCGGCGTTGTACTGCAAAGCGAATCGCTTGGTTTTTTCGGCTGTCGGCGCCAGCAACACCCGTCTGAACGGGTCTGCTTGCAGGGTCTTGAGGAAGCGGACGCGGCCGATGGGGCTAAGGATGTCGCCTGGTTCGTCGATATCGCGGGGTATCGTCGCGGCTACCAACAATTTAGCCATGCCAACAGCGCTGCGCACGGTAACGCTCGGCGTGTCGAAATCCGCCGTCGACAGATGCCAGCCGTCTCCAGCGTCCCTCACGAAAGCCTGCGGATCGCCAGTCAGATCTCTGAGCGTGGTCCCCAATTGGGTTTTGACATGAGCCAGACGCCGCGTCATGACACTGGCCTGATTGCTTATCGCCTCACTGCGGTCATCGCCCTGAAGGTCTTCGTCAGTGATTTCATAATGGCTGGTGAGAAAATCGAGGATCTGCGGCTTCACGGGCGCCTGGTCCACCAACTCCTCATGCAGCTCCACTTCGCGCTTGAACCGGGGTCCCTGGTGGCCCACGGCATGCAGCGTTTGAATGAATGCGTTCATGTTGGCCGCAGCCTGGCGTACCTGATAAAACTCCATGCTTTGACGGATGTGCGGAAAGCCCACCTGAATGAAATGCTCGNCATAANCGGTGCCGGCCGAGAGCATGCGCCGATGTGCCAGTGACCCGACCCGNTCAACACGGCCGACCTTTTGCTCCAGAGCGATGGGGCTGGAGGAAATACCGTAATGCACGACNCTGTCGCAGAAGGTATGCAGGTCTTCCCCTTCTTGAAAGACATCGGTGGATATCAGCACACGTGGATAGCCAGGCATGCGGAAGAGCGTGGCAATTGCTGTACGGCTGGCGCTGTTCTCGCCGGTAGCTCCGCGAATGGGTGAAGTGGAACGGACCTGGGTGGCCAGGTACTTGGTCAGGCTGCTGACCGACCGGGAGTAAATCTCCGGAAAGTTGAGTTTGATCAACAAATCCAGGTTCACGACGGTATCGCGCAGTATCTGATAACTGCTGAACGGGGTGTGTTTCACGCATTGAACGCCCAACAGCTCGACCAGTGCCTCTATGAACAGGCCGTCGGCGTCACCGTCCTTTTCCCTGCGAGCGTTCCTGAGCGAATACAGATCAATGAAAGGATGATCCACACGGCACAGGGCACCCAGCAGCTCCTGATGGGTACTCAGTCTGCGTAACAGCCGATCAACAGCACCATTGTTCAAAGTGGCAAGTTGGGTGAATACCTCTGGGCTCCATTGGGGTGCAAGTACGGCAAGTTCGTCATGGCGCCGCAGGCTATCCCAGAGTGTTGAACGCTCCAGCTCACGGGCAAGAACTGAAGGATCAGCCAAGTCACAAGTGGCCTGAAACCCTTCGAACAACACATTCAACACGCACTTGGCGACTGTCGCGGCTGCATCGTCACGCGTTGCGACTGCCCGCAGATACGCATATTGAGCCAATCGATAACGTTGGCCGGGGCTGGCGACAGACTCGCTCTTGCCGATCACGCTCCAATCGATTTTCAACGACGTCATGGCGGGCATGCCCGGCAAAGATAACCAGTTAGCCTCGAACAATCGGCTCTGCAACAGCGTGCTACGGAAGTTGTGGGGCAACTGCCCCAGGCCCTTGATGCTGGCCAGCTCCGGATTCTGACCACGATAGAACCAGGTAAAGAAATTGTCGCTGCTTGCCGGTGCATCGAACACGTCAGCGACATCGTTTTCGATCAGGGAGTGACTACGTTCGACCGTGCGCGTTCGGTATAGCTGGTAACTTTTGACAACAGCATTGTCGCCGACGATGTAGCCACTAATCCAATCGTCGTAGGCTTCTTCGAGCTTGAACTTCAGCTCGGAAACGCTGCGCACACGGCGGACGAAAATCAACTGTTTCTTGCCTTCGACAAACGCCAGACGATGCGTCTGTTGACTCACACTGTCCATTTTTGGATGCGGTGGTCTGCGTTTGAAGGAGTTCTCGTAATCGTCCACCAGATATTCAACGACGCTGCGGTCTGCCGCATCCCGTAACGAATCGCCTTCGTCCGCGGCCTCATGACCATCGAACTCTACCGGCCGGTTTTTTTCGCCAGGCAGGTAACTCTCGAACGACGCCAGCATACCCAGCTCAAAACGATTAGAGCAGTTCTCCTGCAAGTGCTCGCTCACCTTCTTTTGCAGCAGAGCGGCGAACAATTTTTGCGCTACGGTCATCTTCACTTCCGCAGCCTCGCCGCTGCGATGCTCACGACGATACATGTTGCGGGTGTGAGCCACCTGATCAAGCGTGAGCGTGTTCAGGCGACGTACGAACAAGCGACTGAGCGCCGCGTGCATGTCGGGGTCGGCCGGATCGCCGCCCTCCGGCAGTGCCGCATACCCCTGGAAGCCGAACAACGCGAGTTGGTTGCGCAACTGTTCAAGATGGCGGTCGTAGGGTGTTGCCGACAGTAGCAAAAGGCGCTTGATACGCTTGTTGTCGCCCAGCAAGGTCGCCAACAAGCGATTACGGTCGCTGCTTTCACGGCCAGCACGCAGGTTGTGCGCTTCGTCCACTACCACCAGATCGAAGCGGGGCAACATCTCGCCCAACGCCTTCACCCAGACATCCTTGACCTGCCGCTTGAGTCCCCCAGGATTGCTTCTGCCGTCCATAGTGTTCAACTGCCTGACGATCTTCTCCAGAAGCTTGCGATGTTGAGGCATCAACTCCTCAAATCGCTGTGTCCAACGCAGCATGTCGGCTACGGTATTTCCCATTGCAAAGCTGAAGGCTGATGTGCAGATAAATAGATCGCGCTCGTTGCCACTTGCCACAGTCTGAACCACCTCAGACAAATTGTGACAGGCTCTGAACGGAGTGACCGGATCCCCCCCCAGGCCTTTGACCGCCATATCCTCAAGCCGGTAGTTGCTATGTACAAACGCCCGATAGTCCTTGATCCATTTGTCGCGAACGTTGTTTTTTGGCAACAGATACAGGACACGCAAACCGGGGTTGAAATGCCGCATCAATGCAACGACACCGAGGCCGATGTAAGTCTTGCCCATCCCCACTTCATCGGCGAGGTACGCCACCTGATGGTCCGCGAGCTTGTTGTACAGGGCGACCGCGCCCAACANTTGCTGCTCAGCCAATCCCTTGAGTTCAGGGTTGCCACCTGAAAAATCGATGACGGTCCCGNCCGTGGCTTTATTGATCCGCTGCATGAGAGACATCCTTCTTCCGTGAANTTGCAGGGGTCAAGGGACGCTGAAATTGAGTCCTGAACCATTCGAGAAAACGCGTACCTTCGGCCTCGTCGAGATGACACAACAGCTCGTCATTTTCCAGTTCAGCGATGAGTGCCTGTACTCGCCGTATCAGGGTCGCGCAGCTGTGCTGCGGATATCGGGTCAACAAGCCTTGCATGCTGACCAGCGTCAAATAGCGCACAACCACCGTTTCCTCATCACCGCCCCCCGCTTCCACGCTTTCCAGCATGGCCTTCAAAGAGTCGGGCTGACAGCCAGCGAGGTAGTACGCGAGTTTTTTTGCGCTGTTCTCGTCTGCCGCCAGTGCAAGGGTGCGTTCCAATTGCCAGAACGCGCCATTGACCTGCGAGAACTCCGCGAAGAAGCTTTTGGCTTCAATCGCGTCCATCATTTCCGGCAGTTGTTCATCCGTCGCACCCAGTGCGGCACGGAGGTTAAGCATCTGTTGAGCCAGCTCACCGAACTGGCTGATTTTTTTGGTAAGGCGCATCTCGATGAACAAACGCAATAGACTTTGCAGGTCCATCGCCGGCAACTGGCTGGGACGACAGTAAATGTTGCGCTGCGTCACCATCAGGTAACGCTCCACGCACTCGGCACCTGACTGCCAGCGCACCCTGACCAGAGAAGAACGTTCCAGATGGTCACGCAATGCAGGCAGAAACGCATTGCCCGAAGTTGTCTGTGCGAAAACAATTGAGCCAAGGCTTGGCGTTGGGTTGTCCAGCAATGTCAGCTCACCGCTGATCGAATCCTGTGCTATCACTTCCAGCCATTGACTGTTCCAGTCGTATGCCAGGCGCAAGACCGGCATTGCCAGTCCTTCCGAAGCTTCAGCGCTATGCAAATCCGAGTCCGGGGCAAACCCCGAAGGCAGGGCCGTCAAAGGCTCCAGCAATGGCGGGAAATCGCCTCCTTGCAGAAGAAAACCAGCCTCGACATTTTCCCGGAATGCCTTGTGGCTGAAATTCACTGACCCCACAAACTGCCACGACCGCTTGCCGCGCCCCTGGAATATCTTTGCATGTACCCGGCGAAAGGGGGCTCCGATGACCTGATGGCTATCGTTCCAGGCAGAGGCCCAACCGCACCATTGATCGGTATTGAACGCGTCAAATACTCCAGGATCGACAAGTGCCCGCTTCTCCTCATCCCGAGGCAGCAGCAAACGGACTGTCGGGAACAGACTCATCAGTTTCTGAGTATCGCCACTGTCCGGTTTCTCGCCGAAGAAAGGACTGACGATTTCCAACGTGGCTGCATCCTTGGCAGCGGGCAACGTATGTGGGCGCTGGCCAATGAAGTCGAGGAAAGCCAAACGGTTAGAAGCAGCCCCGGAGAAATAGAAGCTGCAATCAGGATCATCGGCGCTCGCCAACCAGCCGGCCTGCACATTCACTATTTCATCCAGGACAGGGGTGGGCGCGGCTGCCTGAAAAAATCGCAGTGCACGGCGCATGGGTTCAAGAATATTGGCAGGCGCACGAGTCGCTTGCAGCTCGACAAAATGTCCAACCTCGATGTTGTCCCACCACCCCGCCTTGGTCAGGTTGAATGAACCTGCCACCAGCAGAATCGTCGGTATCTGATCGCCCTTTTCCTGCAAAACCAATATTGCCATTTTGGCGTGTTGACACCCCCCGCCGATCCGCACGGGCAAATAATCGACTTCAAGGCGACTGCCTGCCGTGGGGTTGAATACATCCACGTCATGCACCACGGCAAAGCGCCTGCCCTTGTCCTGCATCAATGCCTGCAGCTGGACCGAGCGAATATCGCTCTGGCTTGAAAGTGCATGATCGCCCAGTAGCAGCGGGATGACCTCAAGCTCGAAGAAGTCTGGCTCGAAGCTGTAGGTTGTGAAAAAAGCCGAGGTCACTTCGCGCTCACCAATACAGGCCCGGAACGCATCACTGATGGTGTGTGCTTTCATTATTGGCCTGCCTTGGCAATGGTCAGGAAGGAATGAAGAAAAAAGCTGTAATCCCAGGTTTTTCCACAATGACCGCAAAGATCCTCAGGCAACCAGGCGCGATCCACGGGAACCCGAACCCTGAGTTTGTCTGCCTCCCAGTGAAGCCACGCGGCTCCACCTCTCTGGCCCATCACTACGCCGTTCTGGATGACGATCTGCTCGATTACCGAAGCGGCATCGCCGCCGTTGGCAGCCTCCACGAGGCTCTGCAGGAACGATAAATGCGGCAACCCCGGCCTGCTCCAGCCCAACGGTAGAAATGGCGCCGTGAGCCGTGGACTCAAGTCGTCGATCAAATCGCTGCGGCTGCGGCCTTTCTGGCTTTGCAACCAGGCAACAAGCGTATTGGCAAACACCAGCACTGGTTGCAGCAGCAAAATTTGCTTTAGAACATCCTGCAATTGGGGGTCGACACTCTGCTCGGTCAGCGCCCACTGAATGAAATCGCGCACTGAAGATTTATCGCCAGGCAACAGGAGCCACACGTTAACCGCCTCGAACAACGCGACTTGCAGGGGGCCAGCCCTTTGGTAATTCAGCAGCGCCAGGACGATGTGCTTGCGTACGCCTTTGTCATTGAGCAGCGCGGCAAAGTCGGGCGCCAACAGGGACAGTTGCGCCCGGGTCACATTGTTCCGGCCGGCTAAATCCTCGAAGCGTTGCCACCGAGAGTCACCAAACACCTGCAACATAAGATCCGTGAGCGCCACACCTCGGTCAGTCAGTCGTCTTTCACTGCCTTTGATAAGACCCGCTGCCTGTAGTGCGGAGGAATACAGCCCCCACAGCCCATAGCTGAGTTGATTACTGAGGATTTGCGCCTTCTTGTGTATGCCCAATTCCATCGAGTCGCGCTTGAGATTGGCGATAGCAAGCTGGCTTCCCAGTGGCCCTGCTTTAACAGAGTCATGAAGTCGCAGGTAAGCCGACAGTTGCTCGGCGCGTGCGTACCGCTGCTGGACATCTTCAAGGGGACGAGATTTCGTGCCTGTATGGGCATATCGGCAGGCCAGCAACGCGACCATGAAATGGCTCATGCGGCTGGTGACCGTTGTCAGGTTACCCACCGCCTTTCGCCCCACCGAGCTCCAGATGGACTCGATGGCCAAGGGATCTCGTGATCCTTTAGGACGTAGCCTGTTATCCAGCAGAGATAGAACGGTAAGCATGAAAACTCGATCCTTGAGAAGGCTGACGCCGGACTGAACAAGGTGTTCAAACCAGCAATATCACCAGGCACCGACAAGATGTGTCGTCTGCAGTGATCTGGCATCCAGTGGGTCGCCGAGAGCGGCAGGCAATATGACATCACTCAATACGCACGACAACCACGACACATCCTGACCACTGCTCGTCCTACCCTGCCGCCTCCACAGCATCAGGAGATCTAGCATGGGAACCCGATTAAACCCTTTCGCACACGGCAGCCGCCGCGCCGTTGACACCTGTGCGCTATCGCTGAAGTGGAGTTTCCAACTGCTGCTGGATCTGGGGGGACATCGCACCTTTATCAGCCGACACGGCCTCAATGATGAGGATCTGGCGCATGAACTGGGTCTGGCCAAATGGATAGACGGCGACAATTACAGTCCCGCACTTGCCTTGGCGACACTGCGCAAAGGCGCTCGTAGCTTCAACACCGATCCCCTGTATGCGCCCTACCCGGACAGCCTGGCGACCAATCTTGAGGCCTTGGGAGAATTGTTGGGTTTGGCCGACGCAGAGCTCCAGGTGCTCGGTTTTTGCGTGCTGATGCACACCGATCCGACACTCAGTGATGCTACAGATCAGCTGGGGATGCTGGGACTCAACCGTGCAATAAAAGTGCTGTCAGTACTATTGGGCCTGCCGCTGCCGGAGGTCGAGGCCTGCCTAGCGCATAACAGCCCACTAATGCGCACCGGACTGCTGGAAATAAGCAACAACCACCGTTCCGTCATGGCGTTGAGTTCGATGTTGTCGGTTAGCAACCCGGATCTGCCTGGCCTCCTGCGCTTCAGCAAAGGCACGCCACTGGAGCTGTTCGCCTATGCGTTCCGTTTGAGTCCACCCGGCAGCTTGAGCTGGGAGCATTACAGTCATGTCAGACAGCCGCTGATGATCGCCGAACGCTACCTGAGCAAATCCTTGGCCCAAGGGCGTCAAGGTGTGAACATTCTGCTGTATGGCCCGCCTGGTACTGGCAAGACTCAACTCAGTCGTCTGATCGCTCACAGCCTGGGCAGCGCTCTTTATGAAGTCGCCTGCACTGACAGCCAAGGTGACCCGGTGTCCGCCAAGCAACGTCTGTGCTCCCTGCGCGCGGCCAACAGTGTGCTGCATTCTCAACGCGCCTTGCTCGTACTTGAC
>Ga0065714_10002667_pt1 | contig 27630 bp, 23 predicted proteins | sample MisRhiReplicate2_FD_59101 | JGI IMG/M metagenome (GOLD analysis project Ga0065714, IMG submission 59101) | Miscanthus rhizosphere microbial communities from Kellogg Biological Station, MSU, sample Rhizosphere Soil Replicate 2: eDNA_1 v2... | ecosystem: Host-associated > Plants > Roots >... | reverse complement strand
GGCCTTTTTTATTGGATGAGTCATGGCGGTTAGCCACAGGCGTTGGGCGCAATCCTAGTCGCGCCCGGAACTATGTGTCAATTTCGCGAATAGTCTGTATTTAGGCGAAATAATTCTAAGCAACGGCCTACAGCCGTTCTAAAAACGACAAAAAATTGCACCTGAAACGCAAGAAAACACATCTAGTAACATATTTCAAAGTCGATACGTTTGGGAATATATAACGCGCGCAAATGCAAAGCATTACCATTAACGCGCAGTTCTACTTCCTAATAATTCGGATGCATTCCTCCATGCCAGCCCCTCGCCTGACGCCCATCACCCTTGGGCTTTCTGTTCTGCTGTCTGCCGGTTTTGCCTGTGCGGCCACGACCCTGCCCGAAACCTCGATCAGCGCCGAAGCTGATGAAGACGACCCGCGCGTCAAGGAAACCAGCACGGCCACCCGCACCGCCACACCCGTGCGCTATGTGCCCCAGGCCATCGATTCAGTAAAAACCGAGAGCCTGCGCGCCTACGGTACCAATGACCTGGGCCAGGCGTTGAGCGGCATTCCCAACGTAAGCAGCGGTGCCGACACGCGCTTCGACAGTTTGCGCATCCGCGGTTTCGACGCGAGCAATGACTTCTATCTCGATGGCATCCGCGACGACAGCCAATACGTTCGCGACTTGCATAACATCGAGCGCATCGAAGTCCTCAAGGGACCGGCAGCCGTACTCTACGGGCGAGGCGGTCAGGGAGGGATCGTCAACCGCGTGAGCAAACTGCCTATCGCCGGACACACGTCGAGCATCGAGGCCCAAGGTGGCAGCAACGACCTGCGCAGTCTGTATGCGGACCTGAGCACCGACCCCACCGACAACATCAGCCTGCGCCTGAACATGGGCAACCAGGACAACAATAGCTTTCGCGATGGCGTCAGCGGCAATCGCCAACTGTTCGCGCCGTCGATGAGCTGGCAGCTCACGCCGGACCTGAACTGGCTGGTGCAATACGAATACAGCCGCTACAACCGCACACCGGACCGTGGCATTCCCGGGGTCAACGGCCGGCCAGCGGATGTGAGCCGCAGCACCACTTACTTCGACAGCCGCGACTATATCGACGACACGTCGCAGTCCCTGCGCTCCAAGCTCGCCTATGAACTCAACGACAACTGGCAACTGCGCCATACCCTCGGCGTGTTCAAGCTCGACAGTGATTTCGATAACACCTACCAGACCGGTGTGACCGCTGCCAACCTCGTCACACGCCAGCGCTGGCAGCAAGACCTGACCACCCGCAACGTGTTCAACAACCTTGAGCTGGAAGGCGGCTTCAGCACGTTCGGCCTTGAGCACCGCCTGCTCACAGGCCTTGAGTTGGGTAGCCAGCGCCGCGATCCGAAGCTCTACACCGCCACCGCCGTCAACCGTGGCGGGCGGGTCGTGCCGAGCCTGGACCTCAACCAACCCAATCGCCACCTGAGCCACACCGGGTCGATGAGCCCTTCCAGCAACAACCACACGGAGGTCGAAAGTCGTGCCCTTTATGTGCAAGACCAGTTGCGCCTCAACGACCAGTGGCAAATCCTGGGTGGCCTGCGTTATGACCGTTTTGAAGTGGACACCACCAACCGGTTGCTCAACACCCAGCAGGACGTCAAGAGCCACAGCACCAGCCCGCGCTTTGGCTTGGTGTGGACGCCACTGGAGCACCACTCGTTCTACGCCTCGTGGAGCAAGACGTTCTCCCCGGCAGGCGGTGGCCTGATCGGCATCACTCCGAACGCCGCCGGCAGCGTCAACGACCTGAGCCCCGAGCTGACCAAGCAGAAGGAAATCGGGGTCAAGAGCGATTGGCTCGATGATCGCCTGAGCACCACCCTGGCGGTGTACGAGTTGGAACTCTATAACCGTCGCACCAGTGACCCGCTGGACCGCAGCATCACGCTGCTCAGCGGCTTGCAGCGCTCACGCGGCGTGGAGCTGACCGCCACCGGCAAGATCGTCGGCAACTGGTACGTACGCGGCGGTATCGGCCTGCAGGATGCCACGGTCGAGAAGGACAACAACGGCTTTGAAGGCAAGCGCGTCAGCGATGTGGCCAAGCGCAACGCCAGCCTGTTCGTCACCTGGAAACCGGAGATGGGCTGGTACGCGGAAACCGGCCTGACGCTGGTGGGCGACCGCTATGCCGACAGCCTCAACACCGTGGTGCTGCCGGGCTATGGCCGTTGGGACGCATTGGCGGGGTTCCGCCAGAAGGAATGGGATGTCAGCGCGGCGCTGAACAACATCGCGGATAAAACCTACTACGCATCGGCAACCAGTGTCGCGCAGATCCAGCCAGGGGACCCGCGCAGCCTGGTGGTCACAGGCACTTACAGTTTCTAACGCCACACATCCTGCCAATGTGCGAGCGAGCCCGCTCGCACATTTTTGGTCTCAGTGTTCTCTAGTTGTTTATCAGCTCGCACAACGCGTGCACTTCATCCTCGCTGAACAATCCCGCCGGGTAGCGTTCGCTCATCATGCTGCGCCAGTCAGGCTGTCGCCGGATCTGTCGCGAGCCGTTTTCCTTCAACCAGAGCGCCAGCGCATGGATCGCGTCGCCGTTGACCCGCAAGGGGTGGCACGTTCGCGTGTACATCGGGTTGATATCGGCATTCATTTCAGCGCTCTCTCCTACTGCGTGAGCGGCTAACTTACTCAAGGTTTATGACAGAACTGCGCAGTCTTCACCCTGGGCCACTGTGGCAACACCGATACAAGAGCTATGCCAATGTCCCGTGTTCATAGGCATTCGGACACAAAAAAGCCCACGACCTGTCTGGGTCGCGGGCTTGTCGCAGGCGCTTGAACTGATCAGCACCGGATCGCCGTCATGGCGCTGTTACAACTGCACTCAATCTTTGTGCGGGGCGCACTGTTGTTGGGTCAGGCAATGGATATTGCCCCCCCCCAGTAACAGTTCGCGGCCCGGCACCATCACCACTTCGTGCTGCGGGAACAGGTCCTGCAGGATGGCCTTGGCCTGGCTGTCCAGTGGGTCGTCGAAACTCGGCGCGATAATGCCACCGTTGACGATCAGGAAGTTGACGTAGGAACCCGCCAACCGCACGGTCGGATTGCGCTCCTGGCTGCCGTCAACCGGGTCCACACCAGCGCACTCTTCCTCAGTGGCATACAACGGACCAGGGATCGGCATTTTATGCACTGTGAACGAGCGCCCCTGGGCGTCTGTGCTGCTTTGCAGCACGGCCATGGCGGCATGGCAGCGTGCGTAGTTCGGATCTTGTGGGTCATCGGTCCAGGCCAGCAACACCTCGCCCGGACGCACGTAGCAGCAGAAGTTATCCACATGGCCGTCGGTTTCGTCATTGAACAAGCCGTCCGGCAGCCAGATGATCTTATCCACAGCCAGGTTGGCGCTTAGCACCGCTTCGATTTCGGCACGGCCGAGGTGCGGATTGCGATTGCGGTTGAGCAAGCATTCTTCGGTGGTGATGAGCGTGCCTTCACCGTCGACATGGATCGAGCCACCTTCCAGCACAAAGCCTTCAGTGCGATAGCGCGGGGCGCGTTCCATCTCGAGGATCTTGCCGCCGACCTGTGAATCGCGGTTCCACGGTGCATACAGGCCGCCGTCAAAGCCGCCCCAGGCGTTGAAGTCCCAGTTCACACCGCGTACTTCGCCGCTGTTGTTGATCACAAAGGTAGGGCCTGTGTCGCGCACCCAGGCATCATCACTGGACATCTCCACCACACGGATATTCGGCACATCCAGGCGAGCCCGGGCGTTTTCATACTGGCCGGCGGAAACGGCCACGGTGACCGGCTCAAAACGTGCGATCGCCTTGGCGACCGCCACGTGAGCGGCCTGCGCCGGTTTGCCGCCCAGGCGCCAGTTGTCCGGACGCTCGGGCCAGATCATCCACGTCTGAGTGTGTGGCGCCCATTCGGCAGGCATGTGGAAGCCATCGGCGCGAGGGGTGCTGTGCAGGGTGGTCATGGCGATCAGGGCTCCGAATGGGGGGAAAGGCCGACTTTATAACGGATAAAAATCGGCTTTAAAAGCAACTAAAGATCATAGTCAGAAAATATGACAGCATTTAATCGATAACAATCGATTATTTACAATTGCTCATCCAGCACCTTCGACAGCATGTCGACGAAGAAATCCACACTGCGCCTGGACGTGACCATCGGCGGTTTGATCTTGAGGATGTTCAAGTGATCCCCCGTGGGCTGCATGAAAATCCCCAAGTCCCGCAAGCGATCACACAATAACGTGGTTTCCTCGGTGGCCGGCTCCAGGGTTTGCCGGTCGCGCACCAGCTCCAGGCCGAGGTAAAAGCCAGAACCGTGGACCGCGCCCACCAGCGGATGACGCTCGATCAGTGCTTCCAGGCGCGTCTTGAAATACCCGCCGACTACCTGGGCGTTTTCCCACAGCTTTTCCTCTTCCATCACATCCAGCACCGCCATGCCAATCCGGCAACTCACCGGGCTGCCTCCCGATGACGAGAAGAAGTAGCCCTCGGCCTCCAGTGCTTCAGCGATTTCACGCCGGGTGATCACCGCGCCGAGGGGCTGGCCGTTGCCCATGCCCTTGGCCATGGTGATGATATCGGGCACCACGCCCTGCTCTTCGAAGCCCCAGAAGAAATGCCCCATCCGGCCATAACCCACCTGCACCTCATCGGCGATGCATACGCCACCCTGGGCTCGCACACGCGCATACACCTGCTGCAAATAGCCCGGCGGCAACGAAATACCACCGGCATTGCCATACACCGGTTCGCAGATGAAACCGGCCAGTTGGCGGTTGCTCGCGGCAATTTTCGCCAAGTTGTGCTCCACACTTCTTACGTAGTCGGGCGCGCAATCCTGCCCACGGAATTCGCCGCGATAGGTATTGGGCGCGGTCACCGGGTGCACCCAGTCCGGGCGGCTGCTCAAGGCCTGCGGGTTGTCGGCAATCGAAGTCGACACCGCATCCGCCGCCACCGACCAGCCGTGATACGCCTCCAGCACGCTGAGCATGTCGCGCCCGCCGCTGTAGGCCCAGGCCAGGCGGATCGCCAGGTCATTGGCCTCGGTGCCACTGTTGACCAGGAACACCCGGTCCATGCCTTTGGGTGCCAGCGCGAGCAGGCGTTCGGAAAACTCGGCAATTGCCGCGTAGTGGAAGCGTGAGTTGGTATTGAGCAGTGACCATTGCCGCGCCGCCACCGCGGCCATGCGCGGATGACCGTGGCCGAGCACGGCCACGTTGTTGAGCATGTCCAGGTAGGAACGGCCCTGCATATCGATCAAGTGATTGCGCCAGCCGCGCTCAATGCGCGGCGGGTCGACGTAATAGTGCTTTTGCGAGCGCGCGAAACTGGCGTCTCGGCGGGCCAGTAGAGCCTCTGGGTCCAACTCGGGCTCGGCATCGCAGGCCAGCCCCAGCAGCGCGGCCGGCGATGGGCACAGCGCCTGCCATGCGGGTGCCCGGGATGGCGTGCAGAACAGCGGTGCGGGCAAGTCAGAGCGGCACAGTTGCACGGTGAGCGGGCCTTCCACTTCACCGATCACCTGGCCCTTGAGCACTGCGGCACCCGGTTTCAACAGCGCTTTTACGCCCCACAGCCGCACGTTCGCTTCGAGGTTGTGCACATGAAGTTCGCCGTTGGCACCCCGTCGCACAACACCTGCAAACGGCGCTTCGACGGAGGTCCCCAACGGCACGTGCAGTTCGACGTGCAGCGGGAACGTTTCTGGTTCATTGGCGCTGTCGGGCCGGGTACGCGACAAACGGTACTGCCCATAGCGGCTTGCCGCCAGGCCATGCAGCGCGGCCGCATCCTGCAACAAGCGCTGGTCGATGCCGGGTTGTTCCCAGTTTCCAGCCTCGAAATGCGGGCTGAGCACGCCCAGGTCGATCAACGCGAACTCGCGCCCCACCAACCCCGGCAACAATGGCGCAAAGCCTTGCCCGGCGATCGGTGCCGGCGCCTGCCCGACGCTGCCTAGAATCGCCGCCTCCATCAGCTCGAACGGCACTGACGTCGCCACATGGAAGATTTCCCATTCATGCTCGGCGTTTTTCAACAGATAGCTGTTATCCGGGTCCAGGCGCTGCTGCTGCTCGCTGCTCAACACCAGCACCGCCGCGCGCGCGACGATCAGCGGCCACAGCGCCTGCAATTCTTCGTGCTGCAGCGGTGTCACCGCGTGACAGGCCTGGATCGCCGGCAAGATGGCAAAGGGATCGCCTTCGGCATGGTGCAGGAGGGCCGCGCAGGTTACCGACAGGTCGGCGATGCGCCAGGTCTGCACCAGGTCGCCGAAATCGATCACCCCTTGGACTTGCCAATGCCGCTGCGCATCGCGCTGCCAAACCACGTTGTCGTCAGTGATGTCCATGTGCACCGCTTGCCACGGCAGGCGCTCAGCCAACTTGCCAAGGCGCGTGGATACCTGCTCGGCGATTTGTTCCAATACGTCGCGATAGGGCAGGTCCTGCAGGGTAACCAGCAAGTGGGTGATCAATGCCTGGGCGTGACGTGGGTCCCACTGCAAGGTGCGGTCCAGACCAGGGTGCTTGAAATCCGCCAGCGCCAGGTTCATTCGCCCGCACAGTTCGCCAAAGCCTGCAATCACGTCACGGCCCAGGTGGGGCAGATGGGTCAGCGGCTGGCCGTCGATGTAGCCCAGCAGCCGCAGATGAACGGTCTGGCCCTCCACCGCGACGGTCAGCAACTCCTCACCGGTGAGCGCCTTGATGACGTCGGGCACTTGCACGTGCGTAGAGGTTTTCAGGCGGTTGAGCGCCGCGTGCTGGGCCTGCAGCTCCACCGCAGCATAGTCACCCCGACAGATCTTTAGAACAAAGCAGCCATGAGCGCTGTCGACTTTATAGTTGAGGTCTTGCTGGCTGCCTAATGACTGCAAGGCTCCGGTGAGGCCGTAATGTTGCTCGAGCAATTGTGCGGCCTGATCGGGGCCTACTTGTGGGCAAGGAAGACTGGCGCGGTGGATCAGCGTGGCGAGCAACATTGTGACGACCTCTGATTTTTCAGCCGTCTATATCGCCACCTTTGAGGGGCGTAAGGCAACCCCCAATGCACGCCGCGCTTGCACAGCCCTGCGTCACGACTCAAGCTATACCCCATTCGCTCAATGTCCGTCTAAGGAAAAGGCCCCTGACATGCGCATTCTCATCACCGGCGGTGCTGGTTTTATCGGCTCTGCCCTGATTCGCCACTTGATTGAAAACACCGAGCACGAAGTGCTCAACCTGGACAAACTCACCTACGCCGGCAACCTCGAGTCGCTGACCAGCATCGCGTCCAACAGCCGCTATGAGTTCGTCCAGGCCGATATCGTCGACCAGGCCACCGTCAGCGCCGTACTGGCGCGCTTCGAGCCCCAGGCGATCATGCACCTGGCGGCCGAGTCCCATGTGGACCGCTCCATCGACGGCCCGTCGGATTTCATCCAGACCAACATCGTCGGCACCTACAGCCTGCTCGAAGCCGCCCGCGCCTACTGGCAAAAGCTCGATGAGCCGGCCAAGCGTGCGTTCCGCTTCCATCACATCTCCACCGACGAGGTGTACGGCGACCTGCATGGCGTGGACGACCTGTTCACTGAAACCACACCGTATGCACCCAGCTCACCGTATTCGGCCAGCAAGGCGGCGTCCGACCACCTGGTCCGCGCCTGGCAGCGCACCTACGGCCTGCCGGTCCTGCTGACCAACTGCTCGAACAACTACGGGCCGTTCCACTTCCCCGAGAAGTTGATCCCGCTGGTGATCCTCAACGCCCTCGCGGGCAAGCCGCTGCCGGTCTACGGTGATGGTTTGCAGGTACGCGACTGGCTGTTCGTCGAAGACCACGCACGTGCGCTGCTCAAGGTGGTCACCGAAGGTGTGGTCGGCGAGACCTACAACATCGGCGGTCACAACGAGCAAAAAAATATCGACGTAGTGCGCGGCATCTGCGCCCTGCTCGAAGAACTGGCGCCACAGCGCCCGGCCGGTGTCGCGCAATTCACCGATCTGATCACCTTCGTCAAGGATCGCCCGGGCCACGACCAGCGCTATGCGATCGATGCCAGCAAGATCGAACGCGAGCTCGGCTGGACGCCGGAAGAAACCTTTGAAACCGGACTGCGCAAAACCGTGCAGTGGTACCTCGATAACCTGGAATGGTGCCGCAGGGTCCAGGACGGCAGTTATCAAGGTGAACGTTTGGGCAACACCGACTTGAAGGACCTGATTGCATGATGAAGGGAATCGTATTGGCCGGCGGCTCCGGCACACGTTTGCACCCCATTACCCTGGGTGTGTCCAAGCAACTGCTGCCGGTGTATGACAAGCCGATGATCTACTACCCGATCTCGGTGCTGATGCTGGCGGGTATCAAGGACATCCTGGTGATTTCCACACCGCTGGACTTGCCGCAATACCGCAACCTGCTGGGCGATGGCAGCCAGTTCGGCGTGCGTTTCAGTTACGCAGAGCAGCCGTCGCCCGACGGCCTGGCCCAGGCGTTCCTGATTGGTGAGGAATTTATCGGCGAAGACCCGGTGTGCCTGATCCTGGGCGACAACATCTTCCACGGCCAGCATTTTGGCGACCAATTGCGCACCGCGGCCGAGCGCGCTTCAGGGGCCACGGTGTTCGGCTACTGGGTCAAGGACCCGGAGCGTTTCGGCGTGATCGACTTCGACGAAGAGGGCCGCGCCCTGTCTATCGAAGAAAAACCGGCCAAGCCCAAGTCGCCCTATGCGGTCACCGGCCTGTATTTCTACGACAACGACGTGATCAAGATCGCCAAGGCGGTCAAGCCTTCACCTCGTGGCGAGTTGGAGATTACCGACGTCAACAATGCGTACCTCCAGCGTGGCGACCTGCACGTGGAGCGTTTCGGCCGCGGCTTTGCCTGGCTTGACACCGGCACCCACGACAGCCTGCTCGAGGCGTCGACCTATGTGCAGACCATCGAACACCGCCAGGGCTTGAAAGTGGCGTGCCTGGAAGAGGTTGCCTACGAAAATGGCTGGATCGACCGCGACTATCTGCTGGAGCGCGCCAAGTACTTCGGCAAGACCGGTTATGGCCAATATCTGTTCACGCTCGCAGGGGAAACGCCATGAATGTAACCGCCACTGCGCTGCCCGGTGTACTGATCATCGAGCCGAAGGTTTTTGGCGATGAACGCGGTTTTTTCTACGAGAGCTACAACGCTCGGAGTTTTGCGCAAGCCACCGGGCTGCAAGCGCAATTTGTCCAGGACAACCACTCGCGTTCGCAAAAGGGCGTGTTGCGCGGTTTGCACTACCAAATCGAACATGCCCAGGGCAAACTGGTGCGTGTGACAGCTGGCGAAGTATTGGACGTCGCGGTGGACATCCGCCGCAGCTCACCTCACTTTGGCAAATGGGCCAGCGTGCGGTTATCTGCTGAAAACAGCCGACAGCTGTGGATCCCACCGGGGTTCGCCCACGGGTTTGTGGTGCTCAGTGACTATGCTGAATTCCTGTACAAAACCACTGATTACTACACCCCCTCCGCTGAACGCTGCATTCGCTGGAACGATGCTGATCTCGATATCGACTGGGAGTTTGCCGGTGACCCGACGCTGTCGGCCAAGGATCAAAACGGCAAGAGCCTGAAAGAGGCAGACCTTTTCCCATGAAGATCCTGATCACCGGCCAGCACGGCCAAGTCTCCCGCGAACTGCAACGTCATCTCCAGGGCCTGGGCGAGCTCATCGTCCTGGGCCGCGACCAGCTTGACCTGGCCAACCCCGACCAGATCCGCCAGCAAGTGCGGGCACACCGCCCCGACTTGATCATCAACGCCGCAGCCCACACGGCTGTCGATCAAGCGGAAAGCGAGCCGGAAGTGGCGTTCGCGATCAATGCCATCGCCCCCGGCGTTCTCGCGGAAGAAGCCAAGGCCCTGGGCATCCCGTTGATCCACTACTCCACCGACTACGTGTTCGACGGCAGCAAACCGGCGCCCTATACCGAAGCCGACACGCCGAACCCGCTCGGCGTCTACGGCCAGAGCAAACTGGCGGGCGAACAGGCGATTGCGGCCGCGGGCGGCGAACACCTGATCCTGCGCACCAGCTGGGTTTACTCCAGCCACGGCAAGAACTTCCTGCTGACCATGCAGCGCCTGCTGCAGGAGAAGCCGCAGATGCGTATCGTCGCCGACCAGATCGGCGCGCCGACCTGGGCCGGCAGCATCGCCAGCAGCACCCGCACGTTGATCGAGCGCTGGCAGGCAGGCGAGCCGGGTGAATGGGGCGTCTATCACCTGACCGCTGGAGGCGAAACCTCCTGGTTCGGCTTTGCCCAGGCCATCGGCGAGCACCTGCGCCAGCAGGGCAAAGCATGCGCCGACCTGGAGCCGATCCCCTCCAGCGCCTACCCGACGCCTGCCAAGCGCCCGTTGAACTCGCGCCTTGATTGCACTCGCCTGCAACAGCAATGGCACGTCAGCCAGCCGCACTGGCAAGACGCATTGCGCGAGTGTCTTGCACAGCAGCACTAGGCATAATGCGCCTGTACCCACAGGCGCACGACTCCCATGACCCCACCCCTCCCGCGTAGACCCCGCTGGCGCAGCCTCGCCCTGCTGGCGTTGTGCCTGGCGCCGCTGCTGTGGCCGCTGGAGCACCTGGCCGAGCGCTATTACCGCAGCGAACTGGCCGGCCAGAACCGCCAGACCCTCGACCTCTACGTGGCCAACTTGCTGGGCACCCTGCACCGCTATGAAGTGCTGCCGCAAATCCTGGGTGACCTGCCGGCCTTGCGCACGGCACTGGACGCGCCTCACGTCAGCACCAACCTGGTCAATGCCAACCTGCTGCTCAAGGACGTCGCCGCCCAGGCCGGGGTGGAGGTGATGTACCTGATGGACACCACCGGCAAAACCCTCGCCGCGTCCAACTGGGATAAACAAGACAGCTTTGTCGGGCGTAATTTCTCGTTCCGCCCCTACTTCAGCGAAGCCATGGCCGGGCGCCTGGGGCGGTTCTTCGGCCTGGGCACCACCTCGGCCAAACGCGGTTACTTTTTTGCCGCCGCCGTGCGCGATGGCAATGCGATCATCGGCGTGCTGGTGGTCAAGGTCGACCTGGACCACACCGAAAGCCTGTGGGGCAATACCCCGGAACAGCTGCTGGTGACCGACCACAACGGCGTGGTGATCCTCACATCGCGCCCGCAATGGCGATTCCGCGCCACCCGGCCGCTGACCGCTGAAGAGCGCCAGGCCATCATCGCTATCCAGCCCTACCCGACCCGCGACCCGCAACCGCTGGCCCTGAGCTCCACGGCGTGGCTGCGCCAATCCACGGCCATCGCCGAGACCGGCTGGAATGTGGAAATTCTCGCACCGCGTTCGCTGATCAACCGTCCGGTGCGTACGGTGGTTGCGGTGGGCGGCGCCACGCTCCTGGTGTTGATGTTGCTCCTGGGCCTGATGATGCAGCGCCGCCGCCATTACCTGGAACGCATTGCCTTTGAAGCCAAGGCACGTCGGGAGCTGGAAGCCCGCGTGGTCGAGCGCACCAGTGACCTGGAAGGCCTGAACCGTCGCCTCAAGCAGGAAGTGCTGGAGCGCGAACATGCCCAGCAGGAGCTGGTGCGGGCCCAGGATGATCTGGTGCAGGCGGGAAAACTGTCGGCGCTGGGCACCATGTCGGCGAGTATCAGCCACGAACTCAACCAGCCCCTGGCGGCTATTCGCAGTTACGCGGAAAACGCCGAAATCCTCCTCGACCACGAGCGCACCACTGACGCCCGGGGCAATCTCAAGCTGATCAGCGAATTGACCGGGCGCATGGCCTCGATCATCGCCCACCTGCGCGCCTTTGCCCGTCGCGACCGCCACGCGCCCGAGAGCGTGGCCCTGCAACCGGCGCTGGACGATGCGCTGGCGTTGCTGGCCAAGCGCAGGCGGTCGATGGAAGTGGAGCTGATCCGCGATCTGCCCGAAGCCACCTTATGGGTACAGGCCGGTGAAACCCGCCTGCGCCAGGTACTGGGCAACCTGCTGGCCAACGCCCTCGACGCCCTCACTGAAAAAGGCCCGCCGCGCAAACTGTGGCTGAGTGCCGAAACCACCGAACAGGGCGTCAACCTGTACATTCGCGACAACGGCCCTGGCTTTTGCATGGAAGCCCTGGGCCGCGCCAGCGAGCCGTTCTACACCACCAAGACCCGCACCCAGGGCCTGGGGTTGGGGCTCGCGATCTGTGACACCCTGATGCGTGCCTTTGGCGGCGAACTGCTGTTTGCCAACCACAAGGAAGGCGGCGCGCTGTTAACCTTGAAATTGCGTGCCGGCTCGCCGGGCGTCAGTCTGCAACCGTCCGAGGACCGCAGTGTATGAGTATCGATAACCAGATTCAGGTGGTGTTGATCGACGACGATCCACACCTGCGTCAGGCCCTGTGCCAGACCCTGGACCTGGCCGGGCTGAAAGTCCTGACCCTGGGCGAAGCCACCGGCCTTACCGCGCGCCTGTCGCGGGATTGGCCAGGCGTGGTGGTCAGCGATATCCGCATGCCTGGCATGGACGGCCTGGAGCTGCTGGCCGAACTGCATGGCCAGGACCCGGAGTTGCCGGTGCTGCTGATCACCGGCCACGGCGACGTGCCGCTGGCGGTGCAGGCCATGCGCGCAGGTGCCTATGACTTCCTGGAAAAACCTTTCGCCAGCGACGCCCTGCTCGACAGCGTGCGCCGCGCGCTGGCCCTGCGCCGCCTGGTACTGGACAACCGCAGCCTGCGCCTGGCCCTCAGTGACCGCCAGCAACTGAGCACCCGCCTGGTGGGGCACTCCCCGCAAATGCTGCGCCTGCGCGAACAGATCGGCGCCCTGGCCGCGACCAGGGCCGATGTGCTGATCCTCGGCGAAACCGGCGCCGGCAAAGAGGTGGTTGCCCGCGCCTTGCATGACCTGTCCAGTCGTCGTAGCGGCCCCTTTGTGGCGATCAACGCCGGGGCATTGGCCGAATCAGTGGTTGAAAGCGAGCTGTTCGGCCACGAGCCGGGCGCTTTCACTGGCGCGCAGAAACGCCGTATCGGCAAGTTCGAATTTGCCAACGGCGGCACCTTGTTCCTCGATGAAATCGAAAGCATGAGCCTGGACGTGCAGGTCAAACTTTTGCGCCTGTTGCAGGAACGGGTGGTGGAGCGCCTGGGCGGCAATCAGTTGATCCCGCTGGATATCCGCATCATCGCCGCCACCAAGGAAGACCTGCGCCAGTCCGCCGACCAGGGCCGCTTCCGTGCCGACCTGTATTACCGCCTCAACGTCGCGCCGCTGCGCATTCCACCGCTGCGCGAGCGCGGTGAAGATGCGTTGATGCTGTTCCAGCACTTCGCCGATGAAGCCAGCAGCCGCCACGGCCTGCCACTGCATGAACTGCAACCGGGCCAACGCGCACTGCTACTGCGCCACAGCTGGCCGGGCAATGTGCGTGAGTTGCAGAACGCCGCCGAACGCTTCGCCCTGGGCCTGGAACTGGCGCTGGACAGTTCGCCGGATAACCCATCGGCTGGCGTCCTGACCTCTACATCCGGTGGTCTGAGCGAGCAAGTCGAGCAGTTTGAAAAGAGCCTGATCGCCGCCGAACTGACCCGCCCCCACAGCTCCATGCGCAGCCTGGCCGAAGCCTTGGGCGTACCGCGCAAGACGCTGCACGACAAGCTGCGCAAGCACGGCCTGAACTTCGCCGACAGCGCCAGCCACAGCACTGACGACGAATGACCGTCACCACTCGCCAAGAGGCCACCATGAGCCGCGACAGCCGTTACCTGGAATCCATCCTTCACCATGACATCCCCCTCACCCGGGAAATGGGCCTCAAGGTGCTCGACTGGCAACACGGCCAATTGCAGCTGCACCTGCCGTTACAAGCCAACATCAACCACAAGAGCACCATGTTCGGCGGCAGCCTGTATTGCGGCGCGGTGCTGGCGGGCTGGGGCTGGCTGCACTTGCAGTTGCGCGAAGCAGGCATTGAAGACGGCCACATCGTGATTCAGGAAGGGCAGATCAGTTACCCGCTGCCGGTCACGCGGGACGCGACGGTGGTGTGCCAGACACCGGAGGAGAAGGTATGGAAGCGGTTCGTGGCGACCTACAAGCGCTACGGCCGCGCACGCCTGACGCTGGAGACGTGGATTGTGAATGAAGGCAGTGAGGAGCGCGCAGTGGCCTTCACCGGCCAGTAGGTCCTGCACCGTTAGAAGCCACAATACAAAGCACCTGTGGGAGCAGGCCTGCTCCCACCTGTTGATACGCTGGGGCCCTAGGCGCGAGCCAGGGTCAGCAACCGCTCACGCCAGGCGGCTTTCGCCGGCAACGCCAGGAAGAACGGGTTCAGCAACGATTCCCGCGCCGGGTAGCTGAACGGCGCACCGCTCAACTCCAACACTTCGCCCCCCGCGCCTTCCAGCACGCCCTGGGCCGCCGCCGTGTCCCACTGTGAAGTCGGCGCCAGGCGCGGGTAGCAATCGGCGCTGCCCTCGGCCAACAGGCAGAACTTCAACGAGCTGCCGATATTCGCCAGCTTCAACGCCCCCAGGCCCTCGCTCAGGCCGTCCAGCAGACGCTCCTGCTCCGGGCTGGTATGTCGACGACTGGCCACCACGGTAAACGACTCGCCCAGCGCCGGGGCCTCGCGCACTTGAATCTGCTTGGGCGCCGCATTCACATCCGAACGCCAGGCGCCCAAGCCGGCGCCACCGAAGTAGCAACGGCCACTGGTGGGCATCGACACCACGCCAAACACCACGCGTCCCTGCTCGATCAGGGCGATGTTCACGGTGAACTCTTCACTGCCGGCGATAAATTCCTTGGTGCCGTCCAAGGGGTCCACCAACCACCAGCGCTGCCAGCCGGCGCGTACGCTCTGGTCGATGTCGGCGTCCTCCTCGGACAGCACCGGAATACTCGGATCCAGCGCGGTGAGGCCCGCCAGGATCAGGTGGTGAGCAGCCAGATCCGCTGCGGTCACGGGGGAATCGTCGGCCTTGGAGGTCACGGCCACGTCGGCGCGCCAGTACGGCAATATCACTTCACCGGCCTGGCGTGCCAGCTCAATCACAGGGGCAATAAACGGATGGCCCAAAAACAGTTCGCTCATGCGATAAACGCTCCTCGCTGGGTCAACAGGTCTCGTACCAGGTACAGCGCAGCCAGGGCGCGGCCTTCGCTGAATTGCTCGTTTTGCGCGAGCAACGACAGCTCACGCAGGTTTACCCGGTCCACACGCATTGGCTCAGGTTCGTCGCCTTCCAGGCGTTCTTCATAGAGATCGGTGGCCAGTACCACCTGGATTTTCTGGCTCATGTAGCCAGGCGACAGCGACAGCTCGGTAAGGTGTTCCAGCTGACGTGCGCCATAGCCGGCCTCTTCCTTGAGCTCGCGGTTTGCGGCCGCCAGTACATCTTCGCCGGGCTCGATCAGCCCCTTGGGCAACGACAATTCATATTCGTCGGTACCGCCGCAGTATTCTTCCACCAGCAACGCATGGTCCGCGTCGATCATCGCCACGATCATCACCGCGCCATAGCCGGCACCGCGGCCCACCAGGCGCTCGTAGGTCCGTTCAACGCCATTGGAAAAGCGCAATTGCACTTCCTCCACGCGGAACAAACGGCTACTGGCGACTATTTCGCGGGCGAGGACGGTGGGTTTCTGGCGCATAAGCGGCTCCTTGGCGTGATCGGGTTACTATACCGTGGCTTTTCCGATTGTCTGTGTCGGATATCTTTACTTACATGAGACCGCACCATGCCCTCTTTGCCCTGGCACGCCATCGACACTGTCCTGCTGGACATGGACGGCACCCTGCTCGACCTGCATTTCGACAACCATTTCTGGATGGAACACCTGCCCCAGCGTTACGCCGACCTGCACGGGGTAAGCCGCGCGATGGCAGAGATGGAGTTGCAGCCCCTGTTCGAGCGTAACGCCGGACAGTTGCAATGGTATTGCCTGGATTTCTGGAGCACAGAGCTGAAGATCCCGGTGCGCGAACTCAAGCTGGAAACCGCTCACCTGATCGCGCTGCGCCCGGATGCGGACACCTTCCTGGCGGCGATCAAACGAGCCGGCAAGCGCGTGATCCTCATCACCAATGCCCATCGTGATTCTCTTTCATTGAAGCTGGAACGCATTGAACTGGCGCCGTATTTCGAACGATTGATCAGCTCCCACGATTACGGGTTCGCCAAGGAAAACCCGCAGTTCTGGGACGCCCTGCAAGCCGACATCCACTTCGACCCCGCCCGCAGCCTGTTTATCGACGATACGTTGCCGATCCTGCGCAGTGCCCAGGCCTTTGGCGTGGGGCATTTGCTGGCAGTGAAGGAACCGGACAGCAAGAAGGGTCCGAAGGACACGGGGGAATTTGCAGCGGTCGACAACTACCGCGACCTCATAGCCGGGCTCTAAACCAATGTGGGAGCGGGCTTGCTCGCGAATGCAGTGTCAGCGACACATCCAGTGACTGACACTCCGCTTTCGCGAGCAAGCCCGCTCCCACATTTTGCGCTGCGTTTTACTCAGGAATGCGCAATGTCTGCCCTGGGTAGATTTTGTCCGGATGCGACAACATCGGTGTATTGGCCTCGAAGATCTTGTTGAACTGGTTGGCATTGCCATACACCGCCAGGGAAATCGCGCTGAGGGTGTCGCCCTTCTTCACCACGACGAAACGGGCGGCGGCAACAGCCCCGCCGGATACGGTGATCTGGTCATCCACGCTTGCCACACCGGCAATATTGCCCAGTGCCAGCAGGATCTTCTCTTTCTCTTCTTGGGTCGCGACTTCACCCGTCACGGTGACCTTGTCGCCCTCCACTGTGGTGTGCACATTCGGGCTACCCAGCCCCACCTTGGCGACGTGGTCCTTCAATTGCTGACTGGCGTTGGCGTTACCCGGCGTCAACAGGTCGACAATCTTTTCGCCGGCTTCCTTGACAAAGCTGAAAATACTCATGGTGCGCTCTCCTTGGATTTGAGTTCCTGATGCCCAAGACTAGACCAGTCGCCAAGACTTGGGTTCCGACCCGACCAAAGACCCAAACGCGCTAGAATCCACCGCCATTGGAATAAGCCTGGAGCGAAGATGGACATCAAACAGCTGAAATTCCTCATCGCCCTCGACGAGACCCGTCACTTCGGCCAGGCGGCGGCGCGTTGCCACATCACCCAACCGACACTGTCGATGCGCCTGCGCAGCCTTGAAGAAGAGCTTGATCTTCCCCTGGTTAACCGCGGCCAGCGCTTCGAAGGGTTCACCGCGCCGGGTGAACGCGTGCTGGCCTGGGCACGCACGGTACTGGCGGCGTATGACGGCCTGCAGGCCGAAGCGGCGGCCTGTCGCGGCAACCTGGTGGGTACGTTGCGCCTGGGCGTGGTGCCGCTGTCGAGCTTCGATCCCTTGGCGTTGATGCAGCAGTTGCATAAAGAGCACCCGAGCCTGCGCTTTGAACTGTCGGCACTCAGCTCCGAACAGATCCTGGAGCAACTGGCGAGCAATCGGCTGGACCTGGGCGTGTCCTACCTGGAGCGTTTGGACACTGAACGCTTCGACTCGCTGGCCTTGGGCGAAACCCGCATGGGCCTGCTCTACGATCAGCGTTTCTTCAGCTTTGGAGACACGCCGCTGAGCTGGGAGGCCTTGATTGAGTTGCCATTGGGCATGCTCACCAGCGGCATGCACTTTCGCCAGTCCATTGACCACAACTTCCACAGCCGTGGGCTCAACCCGCAACCGCTGCTGCAGACCGATGCCGTCCATCAGTTGTTGCAAGCCGTGCACGGCGGCCTGTGCTGCGCCGTCATGCCACTGGACGGTGGCCTGGATGCACTCACTGAGCACTTGCGCCTGCAGCCGATCGAAGACGCCCACACCTTGGCGCGCCTTGGACTGATCATGCGCCGCAGCGCACCGCGCTCAGCGCTTGCCGAGGCGTGTTTCGCGCTGTATCAGAAATCGCAAAAAGACCCTTGATCGACGTCATCTATCGGTAGATCAGTACTGGCAATTAGACGCGACGCTTTGTCGCGCCTAGTCTAAACACTGATCAATCCGTCGGTGGTACTGCCCCATGAACGCCCAGCGCCCAGTCTGCGCGGCGCCCGCTCTTGAAACGCCAGCGCCCGCCGCCAGCCAGAGCTACCAGTATTGCAATCTCGAACACACAGCATTTGCCAGCACTGCGCTGGCCGAAGAGGTGGCGTTGGCGATCGCCTACAACGACATCAGCCAAGCGGTGATGTTGGTGACACCGACGGACCTGGAAGACTTCATTGTTGGCTTCAGCCTCGGTAGCGGCATTATCGCCGACGTTAGCGATATTTATGACCTAAACCTCAGCGGATCGGGCGCTACCCAGTATGCGCAGGTGCAGATTTCCAGCCGTGCGTTCTGGAACCTCAAGCAACAGCGCCGCCAACTCGCTGGCACCAGCGGTTGTGGCCTGTGCGGCGTAGAAGCGGTCGAGCAGGCTCTGCCGAACCTTCAAGTGCTGCCTGGCGCGCCTCTGCCGCCCGCCGAATGGCTCGATGGCCTGCGCCAACGCATCAGCGCGTTTCAGCCACTGGGCCAATACAGCGGCGCCGTGCATGCGGCAGTGTTTATGAACGGCCAGGGCGAGTTGGTGCTGGGCCGCGAAGACATCGGCCGACACAACGCCCTGGATAAGTTGATCGGCGCGCTGATCCGCCAACAGATTCCGACCGAAGGCGGCCTGGCGATTGTGACAAGTCGTTGCAGCCTGGAGCTGATCCAGAAAGTCCTGCGCGCGGGCATCCAGACCCTGGTGAGCCTGTCGTCGCCCACCGGCCTGGCCCTGCAATGGGCGCGCCGGCATAACCTCAATCTCATCCACCTGCCGCAGAAAAGTGCGCCGCGGGTCTACAGCCCTGCGATGGAGAACCAGCCGTGAGCAATCATCATCAAGCCGACCAAACCCCAACCCCGCGCTACAAGCCCTACAAAGGCCCGGCCGGTGGCTGGGGGGCGCTGATCAGCGTGGCGCAAGCCTGGCTGACCAGCGATAACGCGCTGAAAAACCTGCGCATGATGCTCAAGACCAACCAGAACGGCGGCTTTGACTGCCCGGGCTGCGCCTGGGGCGACTCGCCGGAAAGCGGCATGGTCAAGTTCTGCGAAAACGGCGCCAAGGCGGTGAACTGGGAAGCCACCAAACGCCGTGTCGATGGTGCATTCTTCGCCAAGCACAGTGTCACCGCCCTGCTGGAGCAGAGCGACTATTGGCTGGAATACCAGGGTCGCCTGACCGAGCCGATGCGCTATGACGCCGAGACCGACCGCTACAAACCCATCAGCTGGGACGCGGCATTCGACCTCGTCGGCAAGCACCTCAATGCCCTGCCAAGCCCGAACATGGCCGAGTTCTACACCTCGGGACGCGCCAGCAACGAAGCGGCGTACCTGTACCAGCTGTTCGTGCGCGCCTACGGCACCAACAACTTCCCGGATTGCTCGAACATGTGCCACGAAGCCAGCGGCGTCGCCCTGGCGCAAAGCGTGGGTGTCGGCAAAGGCACCGTGACCTTTGATGACTTCGAACACGCCGATGCGATTTTCGTCTGGGGCCAGAACCCAGGCACCAACCATCCGCGCATGCTCGAACCGTTGCGCGAAGCAGTTAAACGCGGCGCCCAAGTGGTGTGTATCAACCCCCTGAAAGAGCGCGGCCTGGAGCGCTTCCAGCATCCGCAACACCCGCTGGAAATGCTCACCAATGGCGACAAGCCGACCAACACCGCCTACTTCCGCCCGGCGCTGGGTGGTGACATGGCTATCCTGCGCGGCATGGCCAAGTTCCTGTTGCTGTGGGAACGCCAGGCACAGGCCGAAGGCAAGGAGGCCGTGTTCGACCACGACTTCCTCAACGAACACACCGCCAACGTGCTCGATTACCTGGGCAAGATCGACGACACCTCCTGGGAAGAAATCGTCGAGCAGTCCGGCCTGTCCCTGGTCGAGATCGAGCAAGCAGCGCGCATGTATGCCAAAGGCAAGAACGTGATCATGTGCTGGGCGATGGGCATTACCCAGCACCGCCACTCGGTGCCGACCATCCAGGAAATCGCCAACCTGATGCTGCTGCGCGGCAACATCGGCCGTCCTGGCGCCGGGCTGTGCCCCGTGCGTGGCCACAGTAACGTGCAGGGCGACCGCACCATGGGCATCAACGAGCGCCCACCGGTAGCGTTCCTGGACGCCCTCGACCGTCGTTTTCAGTTCCAGGTGCCGCGTGAAAACGGGCACAACGTGGTCGAAGCGATTCACGCCATGCTCGAAGGCCGCTCCAAGGTTTTCATCGGCCTGGGCGGCAACTTTGCCCAAGCCACGCCGGACAGCCCACGCACCTTCGAAGCGCTGCGCAGTTGCGACCTGACCGTGCAGATCAGCACCAAGCTCAACCGCAGCCATCTGATGCACGGCAAAGACGCGCTGATCCTGCCGTGCCTGGGCCGTACCGACATCGACATCCAGGCCGAAGGCCCGCAAGCGGTGACGGTGGAAGACTCGTTCAGCATGGTCCACGCCTCCAATGGCCAACTGCAGCCGCTGTCGAATTTGATGAAATCCGAGCCGGCCATCCTGGCAGGCATCGCCGCCGCGACCTTGGGCAGCAAACCGGTGGATTGGAACTGGCTGGTGGCTGACTACAGCCGCATCCGCGACCTGATCGCCGATACCATTCCGGGCTTCAAGGACTTCAACGAGAAGATCAAAAATCCGGGCGGCTTCTACCTGGGCAACTCCGCAGGTGCGCGCCGCTGGAACACCCCGTCGGGCCGTGCCAACTTCCGCCCGAACATCCTGCCCAAGGATTTGATCCACGAGCGCACCCACGCCACTGGCCGCGTGCCGGACCTGATCATGCAGTCGATGCGCTCCCACGATCAGTACAACACTACGATCTATGGCCTGGATGACCGCTATCGCGGGGTCAAGGGCCAGCGCGATGTGCTGTTCGTCAACGAAGCCGACATCATCCGCCTGGGCTTCAAGCCGGGGCAGAAGGCAGACATCGTGTCACTGTGGGAAGACGGCCGTGAGCGTCGCGTGAAGGGCTTTACCTTGCTGGCGTTTGATATTCCGGCTGGCCAGGCGGCGGCCTATTACCCGGAAGTCAACCCGCTGGTGCCACTGGAAAGCACCGGGGATGGCAGCCATACGCCGACGTCGAAATTCGTGGCGATCCGCTTGGAAGCAGCGAGTGAGACTGGGCTGATCATGGCGCGTTCGGCCTGACGAAAATCCGGCGGGCTGTCATGACAGGGGCAAGCCCGCTCACCACGAAAAAGCAGATTGCCGTAGAAAATCCGGGCACAAAAAAAGGCCGCTTTTGCATAAAAGCGGCCTTTCCGAAGTAACTAAAGACTCGCTAAATTGACTTAAGTTCCCCAGCTAAAACAGTAACTTAGAGAATTGTGTACAACTCGTGCTACTGGTCGGATTTCTATTGTCACAATCTCGACACAGCCTCAGGATCGCGCCGTCATCCTCTTGAGGTCTCTCTATGAAGTTCTCCTCGATTCTCTTGTTGTCCCTTGGCCTGGTCAGTGGCGCAGCCATGGCCGGTGGCACCACCGAAGCCGGTGTGGGCGGCGCATTGGGCGGGGTACTCGGTTCGGTTGTCGGCCAACAGATAGGCGGTAACACCGGTTCGGCCATTGGCGCAGCCTTGGGTGGCGCGGGCGGCAGTGCGGTCGGCGCCGACAAGCGCAGTCGTGGCGAAGCAGCCATCGGTGGCGCCCTGGGCGCAGCAGGCGGCAACGTGGTAGGCCGCAGCATGGGCGGCAATACCGGCAGCCTGATCGGCGCAGCCGCCGGTGGTGGCGCTGGTGGTGCGCTGGGTAACTACATGGGCAACAAGAGCGATGACGACGATCGTCGTTATCGTGGGCGCGATAACCGTCGTTATGACCGCGATGATCACCGTGGACGTGGTCATGCCTATGGGCATCGCAAGAACAAGCATCACTACCGTCACCGGTAAGTCAGCCATTCAAACAACACCACAGCCCCTTGTGGGAACCGGGCTTGCCCGCGATTGCGTCGTGTCAGGCCACACTGATTGACCTGACCCACCGCTATCGCGGGCAAGCCTGGCTTTCACCGCATGCAAAAAATGCGTCAGGCCACCAACCGCTGCAATGCCTCGCGCAACGTCCCCGGTATCGTCACCGGCTGGTTCGACGCGCGATCCACGAACACATGCACAAATCGCCCCGCCGCGCAGGCTTCCTCCTCGCCCGCCTTGAACACCGCCAACTCATACTGCACTGAGCTATTGCCCAACTTGCCTACCCGCAGGCCGATGTCGATGCGCTCGGGAAAAGCGACCGAGGCGAAATAATCACACGCCGAACTCACGACAAACCCCACCACATCACCGTCATGGATATCCAACCCGCCTTGTTCGATCAGGTAGGTATTCACCGCCGTGTCGAAAAAGCTGTAGTAGGTCACGTTGTTCACATGGCCATACACATCATTGTCGTGCCAGCGCGTGATGATCGGCTGGAAGTGGAGGTAATCGGCACGTTGTGGCACTGAATCAGGCATCGGGTCATCTCGTGAAAGTGAGTTACAGATCATCCAAATGGGTCTGGACCCACTCGCGTACCTCGGCGTACGGGTAATCTTCCAGTGCAGCGGAACCCGGAATGCCCCGCGCCTTCAACTTGGTAAACAACGGCACGCTGATACCCAGAAGGAAACGCGTCAGGCGTTCCGCCCCAGGCCATTGGCCCGTGTGCTCATGATGCCTGTGGATAAAATCACCGCACAGCCCCATGAAATTTTTATCCACAAGCGGCGACAGGCGCGGCGGTGGAGGCAGGTGCGCTACATGCCCGTGGCACACCGAGCAATGCCCGCAACGCTGGGGTGCGTTTTCATCGCCAAAGTACTGCGCCAGGCGCTGCCCCAGGCAGTGCTCGGTGGCGAACAGGTCGAGCATGGCGTGAATCCGCGCGACCTCCCCCACCTCGTGCTGCTTGAAGCCCATGTATAACGCCTCGCTCAGCACCTGTGGATCGAAGTCGGTATCCAGCAGGCTGTAGACCTCGGTCATCTGCTTGCTTTCCAGCTCGATCAGGCCCTGCTCCTGGAAGTAATCCAGGGCCTTCACCACGCGGTTGCGCTCGGCATTGTGCTGTTGATAAAGCGCATCGAAGTCCACCGTTGCCCAGGTCTTCGCCCGTTTGCATCCCTGGATGATCGCCGCCACGAACTGCTGTCGCTCGCCAGAGAAACGCGCCAGCAATGCCTCAGGCTCGATCAGGTATTTGAAACGGTACTCGGCATAGAACGCATAGCGCGGCGCGATCACACCCTTGAGCTCCAACTGCACCAGCAGTGTCTTCAAGGGCAGCTCGCGGATATTGCTGTGGTCCGACAGCGACCTCAGCAAGAATTCCCACTGTCCTTCGCTGCGTGCCGCCTGCAACTCCTGCAGCACCCGGCGAATGCCCTCCTGCTCGGGCGTGTCGCCGTAGACAAAGTTTTCCAGCACATTGAGGCTGTCGCGATTGGCCAAGACCAGGCAGTCGGACGGCTGCCCATCACGCCCGGCGCGGCCGATTTCCTGGCTGTAGTTCTCGATGGACTTGGGCAGGTCGAAATGCACCACGTTGCGGATATCACTCTTGTCGATGCCCATGCCAAACGCGATGGTGGCAACAATGCAATTGGAGCGCCCGCCCATGAAGCGCTGCTGGATGCCCTCGCGTTTATCGTGGGGCAAGCCGGCGTGGTAAGCCTCGGCCTGGATGCCGTTGCGGTTCAGGTGCTCGGCAATCTGCTCGGCGGTTTTCTGCAAGGTGACGTAGACGATACTGGGCTGATCGGCACGCTCGCTCATCCACTGGACCAGGCGCCGACGCTTGTCGGCACCGCTCACCGGTTCCACCAACAAGTTGAGGTTGGGCCGGTAGAAGCCCGTGGTGACCACGTCGTGCGGCGCAATGGCGAACTTGGCCTGCATGTCGGCAATCACCCTGGGCGTGGCGGTAGCCGTCAGCAGCAGCGCTTGGGGGATGTTGAACTGACGCTGGTAGTCGGGAAGTTTCAAATAGTCCGGACGGAAATTGTGGCCCCACTCGGAAATACAGTGCGCCTCATCCACCACCAGCAGCGAAATCTGCACGCTTTGCAGAAAGTTACGAAAGCGCTCGTTCTTCAAGCGCTCCACCGAAATCATCAGGATCTTCAACTCGCCCGAACGCGCACGGGCCATCACCTCATTGGCCTCCTCGCGGCTCTGGGCCGAATCGATACTGCCCGCCGAAATCCCATGGCGCTGCAAAAAGCCGAGCTGGTCCTGCATCAGCGCCAACAGCGGCGACACCACCAACGTCAGATGCGGCAGCAATACCGCCGAGAGCTGGTAACAAAGGGACTTGCCCGAACCCGTGGGGAAAATCGCCGCTGCCGAACGACCGGCCAGTACGGCGCTGACCGTTTCTTCCTGACCCAGACGAAACTGTGGATAACCAAAGACCTGCTGGAGGGTGTCGTGCATAGGCTGTCACTCCATTGACCGCTGAGTTGGCTCAAAAACATAGCCCGGGAATCTCAGCGAATCGAGAAAGGTCGCAAGGAAAAAAGAGACAGGATGATACACAGGGAGGGGATGGCCTAGGGCCGAAGTGGGAACATTCCGAGGTAGTCGCAGGAACGGAGTATCACGCGGCAATTTCATACCTGACCCACTGCCATCGCGGGCAAGCCCGACGCCCCTAATTGGCTTGTTTACCTGTTGAGTCGCCGCCAAGCCGTAAATACCGGAAACAGCTGTAAGAAATCTCCAAACGCTGCGACATCCTTTTCCCAAACTGCATATAACAACCGCTCACCCCTCTATAGAAGTTGCCCGCAGCTGACCGAAAATAGCGCCCTCACCACTGTCTCGGCACAAAACCCGTGAACATAGAAAGGACTCAACACCTCAGCCACTACGGGATCACCTTCACAGTGAGTCGCGTTACCGTGACGCCCAGGGGCCAGGATGCACGCGCTGCCCTTGGCTTGCCAGAAGCGAAGACCTCAGTGTTCAAGCTGCTCCATGCATGTGTACTTAAATGAGCCACAGTGGATGGCTTTACCTACAAACAGCGCTGTTCTTTGCCCTCTCTCTACTGCTGTATTACAAAATCACTGACGGCACGCTAAGAAAGCGCTTCGCTATTACCCTCCTCGTAACGGGGTCAGTCCTGTTGTTGTGTCGACCCTCCGTGGTCATCTTCCTTAACATCCAACGCTTACCTCTCGCCCTAATCTTGATAGGCTTGGCACTCTTCATCACCCGAAACAAATACCGCCCCAGGCGCAATAAGCCCCCTCACCCACTCCTGTGTGCCCCCACCATGAACCTCGCCCCCGACCTCCCCGAAGACCCCGTCATGCAGCAACTCTTGCAACTGCTGCACGAAGAAATCGGCCTGCCGAAACACAAGACGATCCGCCTGCAAACCTCACTCAATTTCGACCTCGGCTGTGACGGCAGCGAGGCCAAGCAACTGATGGAAGCGCTGGAACAGGAATTTGCCCTCGACCTGGGCGACTACGACACTTATCGTTACTTCAACCCGCCGGTGTTCGATGTGTTCCTCAAACGCCGGGCCAAGGGGCGCGGCGAAAAAGTGCCGCTGACCATCGGCATGCTCTACCTGGCCATCAAGACCCACAGCTGGGACACACAGACGCTGGAAAACCTGAGCTGATCCCAAGAACACCGCTCCCACAGGGGTTAGGCGTTAATCTGGCGATTAGAGCCATAAAAAGGGACCTTACATGGACGTAACAATGGGCCTGCTGGCCGCCCTGCTCTGGGGCGGTACGGATTTTCTCGTGGGTCTCAATGCCCGCGCCGTCGGCGTTAAACGCGCGGTGTACTTCGGCCAAGCGCTGGGGTTCCTGATCATGACCCTGCTGCTGGTCATCCTTCCAAGCTTCCTGTTCAAGTCCCTCGATGCCCCGCTGAGCGTCTGGCTGCTGGGCATCGCTGCGGCCCTGCTCACCGTGTCCGGCGCACTCGCGCTGTCCAAGGCGTTCGCGCTGGGTAAAGCCGCCCTCGTAGCGCCGCTGGTGACGTCCTACGGCGTAGTGACCACACTGCTGTCATGGGCCAGTGGAGAACACATCAACCTGACGCAACTGGGCTGCATCGCGCTGTGCGTCATCGGCGTGACTCTCTCCAGCATGCACAAGGACAACGACATCCCCCACAACAACCCACGCCTGTCCATTGCCTACGCCATGCTCGCCGCATTGCTCTACGGCACCAGCTTCTGGCTGCAGGGCCGCTACACACTGCCGGCGTTGGGGCCAATCGCCATGCTCTGGCTGGGTTACTTGGTGGGCCTGTGCGTACTGGTGGTGATGGTGGTGAAGATCAAGGATGGCCTGAAGATCCCACCGCTGAAAAACTGCGCGACGCTGACCGGTGCGAGCGTGATGAACCTGGGCGGGTTCTCGGCGTTTTCGTGGGGCGCGATGGCGGGGTCGGTGTCGGTGGTGACAGTGATCAGTACGTTGTCGGGAGGCATTGCGGCGATCCTGGGGTTTGTGTTTTTCAAGGAGCGTCTGTCGGCGGTGCAGGTGCTTGGGGTAGTGCTGGTACTGGTCGGCGCCGTGGTGTTGCACATCGCCGACTAAGGTGACGCCCACAAAAAAGCCGCCCACGAGAGGCGGCTTTTTCACAACGATCGAATCTTACAACTTGGGACCCGCGGCCTTGATCGCATCGCTCACTTCAAACTTCTTGAAGTTCTCGATGAACAGACCCGCCAGTGCCTTCGCCGCTTCATCGTAAGCAGCCTTGTCAGCCCAGGTGTTGCGTGGGTTCAACAGGCCAGTCTCAACGCCCGGTACGGCCAATGGCACGTCGAGGTTGATGGTGTCGAGGTGTTCGGTTTCGGCACCGATCAACGCACCGCTCTGGATCGCCGCGATGACGCCGCGAGTGGTCGGGATGTTGAAGCGCTTGCCGACGCCGTAGCCGCCGCCGGTCCAGCCGGTGTTGACCAGGTAGACCTTGGAGCCGAAGCCGCGGATGCGCTTGATCAGCAGCTCAGCGTATTCGCCAGCCGGACGCGGGAAGAACGGTGCGCCGAAGCAGGTGGAGAAGGTCGACTTGATACCGCCGCCCGAACCCATTTCAGTCGAACCCACCAGTGCGGTGTAGCCGGACAGGAAGTGGTAGGCCGCTTGTTCTTCGCTGAGAATCGACACGGGCGGCAGTACGCCGGTCAGGTCGCAGGTCAGGAAGATCACAGCGTTCGGCTCGCCGCCCAGGTTCTTCTCGGAACGCTTGGCAACGTGCTCCAACGGGTAGGCGGCGCGGCTGTTCTGGGTCAGGCTGACGTTGGTGTAGTCGGCGTGCTTGGCATCGTCGATCACGACGTTTTCCAGCACGGCGCCATGCTTGATGGCCTTCCAGATCACCGGCTCGTTCTTCTCGGACAGGTCGATGCACTTGGCATAGCAACCGCCTTCGATGTTGAACACCACGCCTTCGCCCCAGCCGTGTTCGTCGTCACCGATCAGGTAACGGCTTTCATCGGC
>Ga0065714_10002604_pt1 | contig 27641 bp, 21 predicted proteins | sample MisRhiReplicate2_FD_59101 | JGI IMG/M metagenome (GOLD analysis project Ga0065714, IMG submission 59101) | Miscanthus rhizosphere microbial communities from Kellogg Biological Station, MSU, sample Rhizosphere Soil Replicate 2: eDNA_1 v2... | ecosystem: Host-associated > Plants > Roots >... | reverse complement strand
ATTTGTAACAAAACAAGCCCAGTTCAAGATGATTTTATCAGCGCAGGTAAGAGAAAATCCATGTTAATGCCTGTGCTATTTATGTGATAGTTATTTAAGGCATAGAGGACGAGTGGTTCGAATTTAGTGTGGCTGCTATTAACACCTCATCTTAATCGGAGGTCGAACTAAAAAAACACAATTTGCAAGCTTTAAAGGTGATTTAAACCAAAAATCCCTCTCTACTTTCGTAAAGAGGGATCTGTACCCAGCGCCGGAGTCGAACCGGCACGGTTTCCCACAGGTGTTTGAGACCAGCGCGTCTACCAATTCCGCCAGCTGGGCGTTTGCTTATTAGCGGGATGCAAATGTATTAATTGAAAAACTAATTACCAAGACTTATTTAAATTATCTTCTTTAAGTCTTTTATCTACCCAAAAAGGAGCAAAAGGCAATAAGGACGCAAACCCTATGAGTACCACCTTTTTAAAGTTCCATTTATACTCTTGCCATGCCATAATTAAAATAACCATATAAAGCATAAATAAAACGCCATGAGCCCAACCTGTATATTTTACAGCCAAAGGCAAGTCGGCCCAGTACTTTAGGGGCATAGCAATAAATACCAGAAAGATGTATGAAAGTCCTTCTGCAACGGCAACTTTTCTAAAAATGGATAACGTGTTCATATGTGTGGATTTGCGGCAAAGGTATCCAAACAATCATTGTAAAAAAGTAGCATTTTACTTTTTTACAATGATTTAACAGCCGAGCTTATAAAGCAGTTGCTTTGGCAATACTTTCTCTAAGCCTTAGCAAGTATTTGGTACGGTAATAAAGATCTTTTACCGCAATAAGAGTTTTATTTTGTTCATCAGCATCCTGAGTATCAAAAGAAGCTGTTAGCGACAAGATTTCATCCGACAGACCTTTCTCTACACCGTTAACGTCTTCTTTTAATCCAGACAGCTTTATGGGGTCTGGATCAAACTGTAGATCCATGAGTGCCTCATTAATATCCATCATATCCATTAAAAAGCTTTGAGGTAAAACATAGTTCTCCCCTTCTTTTAATAAGCCTTTCAATTCCAGAATATAATGTAACCGCTTTTGAGGATCGCTTAGAACCTGATATGCTTTATTGTTTACTGTACTTAATTCCAATACTTCAGCCTGTTTCTCCTCACGCTCATTGATATAAAAATCAGGATGATACTTCTTACTGAACTCATAAAATTTCTGTTTTACAAGCGCAGTGTCAGGATTAAAGCTTAATGGTAAGCCATAAAATGCAAAATAATCAGTCATACCAACCTAATGCATTATGGCCTTAAATATATCGTTACCGAGCACAAAGACCATCAATGACAATAAAAGAACAAAACCAACCATCTGGGCGCGTTCCATAAATTTATCACCAAGAGGCTTTCCTTTAATCATCTCTACGACCAGGAACACAACGTGTCCACCATCTAAAGCTGGGATAGGCAACAAGTTCATAAACGCCAAAGCAATGGAAATAAAGCCAGTTGAAGCCCAGAATCTAGCCCAAACCCACTCTCCACCGTAAACTTTACGTGCGATCTCTACAGGGCCTGAAAATGCTTTGTTTGCCTGAATTTTACCTGTAAGTACTTTCCAAATTCCTTTACCATTGTCACTAAAAACTTTCCAGGCTTGATTAGCTCCTATTGGAAGCGAAGCAAAAAGACCATAATTAATGGTTTCTTCTTTTATCTGGCTTGTAGCAATAAAGCCGATTCCCACAGTTCCGGAAGTATCTACCGGTACTTTAACCGACAGCTTCTCTGTACCTCTATCAATACCTAGATCTACCGTTTTACCTTTATATTTTGGAACAAGAGACCTGAAATCAACATCATACTTCATAGGTATGCCATTTACAGAAGTAATTTTATCGCCTTTTTTTAAGCCCGCTTTCTCTGCTGCCTTTCCTGATACTATGCTGTCTATCCTGGTACTTAAAAGAGGCATTCTGCTGATAAATGATTCAATTCCCATATCAGGCTCAGAAATTCTATTTAAGATATTTTCAGGTACTTTAATATCCAAAGTTCTCTCTCCTCGGATAACAGTTAAGTTTGTGTTTCCAAGTAAAACCTTTGAACTGATCAATTCATCAAAACGAATCACTTTATTGCCATTAATGGCAATAACCCTATCTCCTTTTTGAAGTCCGATTTCTTTACCGATACTACCTGGATTAATACCATTCTGCACAGAACTGTTTGGAATAAATGTTTCGCCGTATTTAAAGGTTAGCATCCAAAAAATCAAGATACCGACAACAACGTTGACAATAACACCACCCAGCATTACAATTAAACGCTGCCAGGCTGGTTTAGACCTGAATTCCCAAGGTTGAGCCGGCTGATTCATTTGCTCGGTATCCATAGACTCATCTATCATCCCTGCAATTTTAACATAGCCACCTAAAGGCAACCAGCCAATACCGTACTCACAATCACCCTTTTTGAAACTAAACAATTTAACGCCCCAGGCGTCAAAAAACAGGTAAAACTTCTCTACCTTAATTCCAAAAGCACGTGCCGCAAGAAAATGTCCTAATTCGTGTAAAATAACTAATATCGATAATCCCAGAAGTAACTGGGCCGCCATAATCAATCCGCTCATATATGATTTTAAATGTTTCTAAATTTGACTGTAAAAAACTTATTTTGTTACCAGCTCACCCGCAAATATACGTGTATGTTGGTCGGTTTCTAAATAATTGTTAAGAGTTGGCTTGGCGATAAAGCTCATATCAGACATGCATTGTTCTATAATATCGCTCATTTCCAGGAAGCCAATCTGATTTTGTAAGAAGGCATTTACCACCACTTCATTGGCAGCATTAATAATGCAAGGCATATTTCCGGCTCTGCGTAAAGCCTCAAATGCAAGGTCAAGATTTCTAAAAGTAGTTCTGTCAGCTTGTGAGAACGTCAGCTCAGGATAATCCATGAAGTTAAAACGTTTAAAACTGCTACTTATTCTTTCAGGATATGCAAAAGCATAATGAATTGGCAATTTCATGTCAGGCAAGCCCATTTGTGCTTTCATCGAGCCATCGTTAAATTGCACCAACGAATGGATAATAGATTGTGGGTGTACAATCACATCAATTTGCTCAACATCCAGATCAAACAACCACTTTGCTTCAATAACCTCTAGCCCTTTATTCATTAGAGATGCAGAATCAATAGTGATCTTAGCCCCCATTACCCAATTGGGATGTTTAAGTGCCTCTGCTTTTGTAACATTGGCTAAAAAAGCACGTTCTTTACCTCTAAATGGTCCGCCTGAAGCAGTTAAATAAATCTTTTCAATCGTATTAAAGGCCTCACCTACCAAACACTGAAAAATTGCCGAATGCTCAGAGTCAACAGGAATAATTTTTACGCCATGCTCCTTAGCTAAGGCAGTGATCAAATCACCTGCAACTACCAGCGTTTCTTTATTCGCTAACCCAATATCTTTTTTAGCTTTTATAGCGGCAATAGTCGGTTTTAAACCAACAGCGCCTACTATGGCAGTAAGCACTAAATCAGCTTCTGCCAAACTAGCTGCTTCACACAATGCCTCTTCACCAGCTAAAACTTTAATACCAGTGCTGGCCAATGCCACCTTTACCGACTGATATTTGCTTTCATCACCGACAACAACCATCAAAGGCTTAAACTGTAAAGCCTGAGCAATCAATAAATCGGCATTTGATTGTGCTGTAAGTGCCGTAACCTTATACAATTCCGGATTTGCCTCAATAACTTCTAAGGCCTGTGTTCCTATTGAACCGGTTGCGCCTAAAATGGATATGTTCTTCAATTTATAAAACTACTTAAATTATCTGCAATCTTTCTGTCGTTCGATAATCTGGGAACCTTATTTTGTCCGCCAAGCTTACCCTGGCTGCGCATAAAGTTCACAAAAGCATCCTTCTGTAAGGAGCGAATGATCAGAGGTTGCAGTATTTTCCCCTCAATGAGGTCAAAATAGTAAATATTCTTCTTTTGCAGCGCCTGGTCTACTTTTTTACTAAAAGCATCCAGATCCTTTGGAGGATTAGAAAACTCTACAAACCACTCATGGTAAGGCAGTTCACCTTGTGGAGGTTCCACTTGAGGGGCTACAGTAAATTCTGTGATCCCGACGCCTTCTTCATTAGCCACCGTAAGTAAAGCATGCTCTACCTCCTCGCCAATTACATGTTCGCCAAAAGCCGAGATGAAATGTTTAATACGACCGGTAACCAATATTTTATACGGGTTTTTAGATACAAACTTAACCGTATCTCCTATGCTATACCCCCATAGCCCGGCATTTGTATTGAGTATCAAGGCATAATTCTTTTCCAGCTCAACATCTTCCAGGCTAATCCTTAAAGGATTGTCGTTATAATATTCATCTGCCGGAATAAATTCATAGAATATACCTGCATTTGCCAATAACAACAGGCTTTTATCTTGCTGACTGTCCTGATAAGCTATAAATCCTTCTGAAGCAGGATAGGTTTCAATAGTATCTATTTTCTTGCCTATGCTCTCTTCTATTTTTGCACGATAAGGTTCGTAATTAACTCCCCCGTACACAAACAAGCTAAAGTTCTTAAAGATGTCTTTAATCTTTTTACCACCTGATTTCTGAGTAAGCCTGTCAAAATACATTTGTACCCATGGTGGTATTCCCGAAATCAGGGTCATATCTTCATCAAAGGTTTCCTCGACTATTGCATCAACCTTCTGCTCCCAATCTTCAATACAGTTTGTGGCATAAGAAGGTAATCTATTTTTCTGCAAATATGCAGGAACTAAGTGAGCCACTATTCCTGACAACCTACCTACATTAATTCCATTCTTTTTGCTCAGCACAGGACTTCCCTGTAAAAAAATCATCTTACCATTTATAATACCGGTATTACCTGTTTGGTGAATGTAGGTAAGTAAAGCATTGCGGGCAGCCTTAACATGCTCAGGTACTGACTCTTTAGAAAGCGGAATATATTTAACACCGGATGTAGTACCGGAGGTTTTTGCAAAGTAAAGAGGTTTTCCCTTCCACATTACATCAGGCTCACCAGCAACTACTCTTTCTATATAAGGTCTTAGTTCTTCGTAGTCTCTAACTGGCACTGACTTTTTAAAGTCTTCATATGTTTTAACGGCAGCAAAACCATGATCTTTACCAAAGGCTGTATTTTTTGCAGAATCAATGAGTTGGCTTAAGGTTTCCTTCTGTGCCCCCACTGCATTTTTTTTCCATTTATTGATGCCTTTTACAATAAAGGCCGCAAACGGTTTACTTAATGCCGCTTTTAATCCCATGAGTTCTGTTTAAACTATGTTGTGTATAATATCTGGTTCTGCGTCTCCTTTGTATTCACTCATCATTTTACGATAGGCGATGGTTAAAGCTACGCTTGATAACGGAACAATAATAAAGGAGCTTAAAATATTTATGAAGAAAGATACTACCGGCCAGTGTATGTAACTAAAAAATAAGTAAAGCAGGTGGAAGCTTAGTAATACCAATAAAAGTAAAAAGATCTTTGTAAAGTTACCTTTTGTAGTCGCTAAGCTAAATTTGATGGATAGAAATGGTGGTAAATCTTTATCGATAATAAAAAACGGAAAGAAAGAAATACGAATCCAGGTAACGAATATTGCAATCACACCGACTGAAATAGCCACGTTGGTTATAATTTCCATCTTTATTCCAGTATATATAAAAGGAAATGCGATCAGTACTACTACTGAATACACACCTATAATACAAAGCATAAAATAAAGGGTGGCCACCAAAAATCTGATAATCTGTTTTCTTGTAGGAATAGTACTTACAATACTTACATCATGCTCTTCATCATCCAGTAAATGAAAAATATACTTAAATAAGGATAGATTGATGGTAAAATAGAACATCACAAAGATGAAAGCCATCAATATGCTCAATCCTTTACTCACATCCTTTAAAAAGAATGCCATCAACCCCGAAGCATTAGAAGTAATAAACATCAAAAAACACAGCGTCGCAATAGAAAAGTAATTCCTTTTGGTCACTGTCCAGGCCTTGCTAATCACCTCATTTACAGCAAATGTACTCTCCTTTAAAAATTCTATCATTGTTGTTTAAATACTACTCTTTTAATAAAATCCTGTATAAAACCCAAACCGTAGGCAGTTAGCTGAATGAATGCAGCAATAATGCTCAAAAATGCAACTTTTAATGACTTATTAACCTGCCATGAGTGAAAAAATATCAACATAAAGTATACCAGCATTACAAAGTTACAAATGAATGCTAAAGGCCAATAAAATATATTAATAAGCACAGTAAATATCACACCACAGGTAAATGCCGCCGGAAAGAAATGCACCAATTTCAATTCGGAAGGGAAATGTTTATAAATATTTATCCTGGCCCTGCCAAAAAAATGCAGCTGCTTATAAAACTGACTAAAACTTGTACGTCTTTTATGAAAAACTCTGGCTGCAGGAATCAATCCAATCTTAAAGCCATGTTCATGAATACGGATACTATATTCAATATCCTCACCCAGCCTTGTTAATATGAAACCACCAACCTTTTCCCACACCGCTCTGGATACACCCATATTAAAGCTGCGCGGATGAAACTGTCCGATATGTTTTTTATTACCTCTTATTCCACCGGTTGTAAACGGCGAAGTCATGGCGTAACTAATGGCTTTTTGCACCGGAGTAAAACTTTGGTGAGCGGCATCGGGGCCACCATAAGCATCCAGTTTATGTTCAAAGAGATAGTCCCTTACTATTTCAAGGTAATCCTCCGGTATCAGACAATCGGAATCAAAAATCACGAAGTAATCGCCCTTGGCCCTTTCAAATCCGTAGTTTCGCGAAAACCCCTGCCCCTCATTAGGCTTAAAAAAATACTTTACATCAAGCGTATTGGCATATTTATCTACAATAGCTTTAGCATCATTTACAGAACCATCCTCAATTACCAATACTTCAAACTGGGTATAAGTTTGTTTGGTAAGTGTAGCTAGCAGTTCATCAATCTCCTGAGGGCGATTGTAAAGGGGGATTATAATCGAAAAAAACATTTGTTATAGAATCTCCTTTTCTATTAGATATTGATTGCGTTCCGTAGCATTTCTGGTAACCAGCTCTGCAACAAATCCAGTTAAAAACAACTGAGAACCAAGTATTATAGCTACCAATGAAATATAAAACAATGGCTGATCCGTTACATCTCTTTTATATGGAATGGCCATCGATATATGGTATAACTTAACGCCAATAAGCCATAATGCCATAAATGTTCCTATTACAAAACTTAAAACTCCTAATGAACCAAAAAAGTGCATAGGTCGTTTACCAAATTTACCAACAAAAAAGATAGACAACAGATCCAGAAACCCGTTAATAAAACGGCTCATTCCAAACTTAGTAACCCCATATTTACGGGCCCTATGCTCTACTACCTGTTCTCCGATATTCTTAAATCCTGCCCATTTTGCAATTACAGGAATGTAACGGTGCATCTCTCCATAAACTTCTATGGTTTTTACCACATCGTTACGGTAAGCTTTTAAACCACAATTAAAATCATTTAATTGAATACCCGACATCTTACGGGTAGCTGCATTAAAAAGTTTAGTTGGTATGGTTTTGGTAATCGGATCGTAGCGTTTCTTTTTCCAGCCGGATATAATATCGAACTTCTCCTCTTTTATTCGACGGAAAAGTTCAGGTATCTCATCAGGGCTATCCTGTAAATCGGCATCCATAGTGATGATTACATCACCTTGTGCAGCCTCAAAAGCTACATTTAAAGCCGCAGATTTACCATAGTTTCTTCTGAACTTAATTCCTTTTACTGAACTATACTCCTGCTTTAAATTTTCTATGATACTCCACGAAGTATCAGTACTTCCGTCGTCAACAAAAAGAACCTCATAACTAAAGTTATGCTCTTGCATTACTTTAGCAATCCATGAAGTTAACTCAGGTAACGATTCTTCTTCATTATATAGGGGGATTACAACAGAAATATCCATGTGTGATTACAACGCTTAAAACTGTGCAAACTTACTTAAAACTTAACAAATATGCATATATGCACTATTGTTAAGTTTCACCCTTACCTGAGCCCTATTTTAACGGTAACAATATTAGCCCTGAAAAATAAAATACTTATAGAATTACTATGATTAATCCCATTTAATTATAAATTTGAATAGTTATAAATTAAATCACACAATGATAAACATGCGTAAATCAGTTATGCTTGCTACATTAATGATAGCAGGAATTAACATTGTTCAGGCACAAGATGCTAAGCCTGAAGACACCGAAGTATATACCCCGGTTCCTAAAGTAGTCTCAGCAGCGGAGCTTACTGTAGCACCTCCTTCTGATGCAATTATACTTTTTGATGGTAAAAACCTTGACCAATGGGTTATGGTTGAGGATAGATCTAAACCTGCTCAGTGGACTGTTGCCAACAAAGTATTTACCGTTAATAAAAAATCAGGGAACATAGAAACCAAACAATCGTTTGGCAACTATCAGTTACACCTGGAATGGAAAGTGCCTGCGAACATTACCGGAAAAGGTCAAGGCAGAGGAAATAGCGGACTTTTCCTTGCTTCTATTGGCAAAGGTGATGCTGGTTATGAATTACAGATTCTTGACTCTTATCAAAACGATACTTATACAAACGGACAGGCTGCAAGTATCTACAAACAAGCTGTACCTCTTGCTAACCCAACCCGCAAACCGGGCGAATGGAATACTTATGATGTAATTTGGACTGCTCCTACTTTTAATGATGATAAAACTGTAAAAACTCCTGCAAGAGTTACCGTTTTATTTAACGGGGTATTGGTTCAGGATAACACTACTTTATTAGGCCCAACACAATATATTGGAACTGCTTCGTACAAAGAAGCTCACGGTCCTTCACCAATTAAGTTACAATCTCATGGAGATCCAAGTGAACCATTGAGTTTCCGTAACATCTGGATAAGAAACCTGTAATTATTGATTTTTAGGCTAAAAGGGCTGTTCAAAGACGTGAAATTCTTTGAACAGCCCTTTTACTATTTATTCGAGAAATAAATCCAATCCAGATTAAATAAATCTTGCTGCTGATCCCCTGAGGCTGTAAATAGGAAGTAAAGATCATGACTTCCTTTTGTTTCGCTTATTACAGCAGCTAACTCTTTCCAATCTGTTTTACCTCCAGCCCCGACAGTAAGCTTACTTATGATCTGCCCGTTAATACTATCCAACCTCAATTCAACATTTCCTCCGGCACCAATGGCCTGTACATTATATTTAAGCTGTTTTATACCCGTCAGGTCTATTTTATTAAATTTGATATAACTCTGATCCGCAATTCCAGTTGCATAAGCCATAAAAGCTGTAGTAATGGTAGCTATACGAACATTCCCTTTATCAAAATCCTCTGCCTGAACATAAGGATTGCGTAAAGAAATATATGTGCTACCATCTAAGGCTTCAATACCGTTAGCCCCTTTATCCCTGTATGAAGCATTAAGCAGATAACTTCCTTCTTTCCCTTTTCCAAGATGATCCTTTAAAGGAATGCTATTTTTAAGTGGCAGTTTCCCCGACTTTTTGGAAAGCGAAAGAATATAATTAACCATCTCCGCAGCATCATCTGCAGATACAGCCGGATGCGCCGACATAGCTCGCTCGCCCCAGTTCCCGCTACCACCTTCAATAACCTTTTTTGCAAGAGTTTTCACGATGTCTTTCTTACCTGCATAACGCATCGATATCGACTTATAAGTTGGGCCAACTGAAGCCTTGTCCATAGAATGACATGCCTTGCAGTCCAAATTAGCTAGCATTCCAGATCCTTTAAGGTATTTATAAGCTCCTGGATCCTGATTTCCGGCAAGAATAACCGCTATATCTTTTCCTTGAGGGAGATAACCAAATGAAACTTTCACCTTATTCTGATCTATGACCCTATCCTCTACATCCTTAACCACAACCTGATAATCCAACAACTGGCCATTCCAGTAAAAGCTTCTATTTGAATTACTTTTAATAGCTACCGACGGAGGAGTATTCCCAACATGTATTTTAGACGCCGCAGTTCCTATTGCACCTTTATCGTCCTTTACATTTAGCTCAACATTATAAATACCGGGCTTCTTAAAGCTGTATTTTATTTCTGATCCACTTATTGTTTTGCCTGCTATTTTCCAATTGAATTCCAGTTTATCTCCCTCATCAAAATCAACTGATTTATTACCTGATAGATTAACTGACAAGGGAGCTGCACCATACTGTTTGTCTACCGAAATTTCGGCAATAGGTTTTCTGTTTCCTTCCTGGTATTCTATTCTTACAAGTCTTGCGTCCGTATTTTTAGAGAACCAGTTAGTCCCATATTCGAGCATATATATTGCACCATCCTTACTAAATTGCATATCTACAGGAGCCGAAAACTTAAGGTGTTTTAAAAACGGTTCCATCTGCTTATAATTACCATTATCATCAAAAGTAACCGCCATAATCCAACCCCTAATCCAATCGTAAATAAATAACTTACCATCATAATATTCCGAAAGTTTATATGGTGCATTTGGGAATAGATCGCTATAATAAACAGGGCCAGCAGCTGCAGTAGCGCCCCCACTTCCTACCAGTGGAAAATGTTTGGAGGGCATTTTACCATACCAGATCATTGCCTGCTGAGCTGGAGGCAGCTCCCGTTCGCCAGTATTATTAGGTGAAATATTTAAAGGCTTTGCTGGATCTTTTTTATCCCCAGGTTGCTTAGTCGCATAATTATACAAGGGCAATGCCTGATTGTTCCCTAGAAAATATGGCCAGCCAAAAAAGCCCGGTTTTTTAGCCTGATTAATCTCATCAAAGCTCATGTATTCCCCATCTTGACTTTCTACTTTTGTATCGGGACCAACATCCCCCCAGTATACATATCCATTTTTTTGATCGATACTAAAGCGATAAGGATTACGGGATCCCATGGTATAAATTTCGGGCAAACCTTTTGAGCCATCTTTAGGAAAAAGATTTCCCTCTGGAATAGCATAACCACCACCATCTTTAGGAACAATACGAAGTATCTTTCCTCTCAAATCATTAGTACTAGCAGAAGTTGCCTGATCATCGGCAAGCCCTCTTCCCGGTCTTTCATCCACAGGAGTATAACCTTCGGTTTCCTCTGCGTTTGTATTATCACCTGTAGACAGATACAATATCCCTTTCGAATCAAATGCGAGGTAACCTGCAGAGTGGCAACAATACTTACGCTGAGTAGGGATTTCAAGCAATACCTGTTCTGATTTATGAATGAGCTTATCACCAACTAGCTGATACCGGGCCAATCTACTTTTTGACACCTCTCCTGCAACTGCAAAATAAAGGTATACCCAATGATTCTCCGCGAATTTTGGATCCAGGGCAAGCCCTAGCAATCCATCCTCTATGCCACTAAAAACATTAATATTTGCTATGGTATTAACTGCTTTGGTTTTACTATTATAAAGCTTTAGAGCCCCTTTACGTTCTACAAAAAGTACATTTAAATCAGGGAGCACAGCCATTTCCATAGGTTCGTCCAATCCTTCGGCTAGTACAATACGCGTATACCGACTACTATCAGGCACTTTTGTATCCGTCTTGTTTAATACCTGAAAACGATATTTCGCGTATTTATTCTTCCAGACCCAAGAGCTGAATACGACAATGAAAAATGCCGCAGCTACGATTAAATAATTTGATTTCATTTTAACGATTAACCATTAGTCAATGAAACTGGAGAACCATTACGCTTTCTACTCAGATCTGCAGCCTTTATAAAAGAAAAAATCTCCAAGGTTTCCTTTTCAGAAACAGGAGGCTTACCGGTTTCAAAAAAACTAATGATCTCAGCAATGAGTGGAGAATAAGAATTAAATGGCCCTAATGGAGCTATTCCATTTTCTCCAAAAGCTGTACCTGCAATATTCGACGCACCATTGCGGATTCCACGTACGCTTCCAACACGCCCATCTTCCCATACACCTGTCACAAAATCAACACCATCATTATATACTCTGGTTACTGTTTTACAACCTGGCCCCATAACCGTAAACAACATTTCTATTCCATGTATCGCATACCAGGCCATGTCCATGTGATTCGATTCAATTTCTGCCGGGGTGTAAACATCAGCTCCCAGTACCTTTCCAATATTTCCCGAAACAACCTTTTGTACATTGGCATCAAAACGCAATGCTGAGGAGCTAAAAACCGGAGCGTCGTATTTTTTAGAAGTAGCAAAAATTTTCCTTACATCATCCAGCGAGGCGGCAATAGGCTTGTCTATAAACATTCTTTTTCCAGCCTGCATCACAGGCAAAGCTTGTTCAAAATGTGGTCTTCCGTCAATGGTCTCCAACAAGATAACATCAACCTTTCTAATCAGTTCTTCAATCGAATCCACTATTTCAACCCCATTTGCTTTAACAACCTCAATGATGCCTGGTTTCATTTTTAATGCAGCAGGAATGTCTTTACTTCCATGCGGATAGGCTGCTATCACTTTGTAGCCCTTCATTTCCGGGCCACCTCCATTAATAGCTTTGGTAAAAACCTCACTGTGTGAAGTATCTAATCCTATAATTCCAATACGTTTCCCTGTTTCCGCACCTAACGGCGCCTTACCTAATGAAGGTAAAGAATGAAGCAAACCTGCACCTAAACCTGCAAGCGCAGTGTTTACGATGAAAGATCTGCGATTAAAAGATCTCATATATATTTGGTTTTGTGTGTTTCAAACAAGAGACTATACAAACAATCGTTCCTCATATCGATTGCGTTCCACAGTATCCCGAAACAGAAAAGAAGCCTTACTGATTTGAGAGCCCGACATAAGTCGAGATAATTGAGCGCTTTAATTACTATTGTCTTTTAAAAATAAAAGTTCTTCGTTAACAGACAACAATCAACATAAGCAACTGGAACACAGGAATGACGACCGCACTTTTCGAACAACCTCAAAACAATAATAAACAAAAAAAGGTAATTATTAAATGTATTAATGCATTTAATAATTACCTTCTTTAACAAGCGGTATATTCAATACCGTTAAAATGTTTTTAATCCTCCATTGATTGAAACGCAGGCTTTGGTTTCTTAAATATTGCAGCAAAAATTAAGGCTCCAATAAAATACATCACCAACTGAATTCCCAAACCAACAACCATTTGCGAGAAATTTGGATTAAATTGTTTTTCCATATCTTTCTCTTGCTGAGCCATAGCTTCATCGAGTTTATCATCCGTTACGCCCAAACTTTTAAGCATCGATTCTGTTTTCGCACCTATCATTTCCTTCATCCTAACTGGATAAGTCGTATCTATGAATTTACCAAAAGCAATAGTAAACAAATAAACAATTACAGCTGAGATGATGAACATCACAAATATATGTAGTAAAGCCTCACTAAAAGTCCAATAGCCACCGGCCTTTTTACGCATATCCAAACAAAGAGTAATACTTAATCCAAGGCCGATTACTAATTGAAGTCCTAGCATCAAAAATGACCCCATTTGATCAGGAAATACATAATTCATAAATAAAAAAAGAACAATGCTTACCCCCGCCATAATAAACCCATTCTTAAAAGACTCTTGTTTTAAGTTTCCTATAGGCTCATTTGTTAATTCCATAATAGTTAGATTAAGAAGTTAATTTAAATTTTAGTTACTAGCATTAAAATTAGCGATTAAGGTATACACCGCAATATCAAATTCCTTATTTGCACTGTAGTCTTCCAATTCTTTAATTACCTTATCATTAGCTTTAGGCTGATGGAAGAAAACCATAAATGGAACAAAAAGCTCTTCCATTTCCTCACCAAGTTCAATCATACCGGCATGACCACAAATATCTTCAACACTTGATTCAATCAATTGTTGATTACTGATCAGGTCCTCATAGATATGGAACTCATCCTGAAACTCATCTTCCTCAACCAATAAGAATTCCTTAAGGAAATCACCGAGCTCAGGCTTTATACGCTCATCATGACATTCATTAATATATAGCAACAGGTTTAATAACTCTGTACCTCTATCTATTGTTTCTTCTTCGATGTCTGCCCATTCATCAGACTCCAGGTAATCTTCTTCTAATTTCTTAATGTCATTAGAGAAGAAATTAATCATCAACAAATCAAAGAAAACCTCTCTAAGTTCTTCAAATGATGGATGCTCATCAAAAACCTCATCAAACTCTTCCACTTTTTCTAAAAAGCCAAGGTCTTTGCTAAATACTTCAACAAGGCTCTCCTCCAACTTAACCGAGTCATTACCAGATACTGCTGCGAATTTATCCAATGATGCAATTAGCGCAACTTTTACATGATTATCCATTTCAAAAATCTAAAATTTGTTAAAAATTATTTCTAAAAACCACACAAAAACATATTTAAAGGCAGTTTCTATTTTTCTTAAATTCTAAAAAACGAATGATTTTGCACGATTTTTAATAAGAAAAAAGGCAAGCACTCAATTTTTACGGTAGCAAAACTAGGTATAAAGAATTAACATTCTCTATTTATTCACTCCCTTTTTTGTAGGTGCCAAATTTTAGATTATTGACTTTAGCATAATATGACTAGTCAAATATTAAAAAAGAAAGGGGATAAACATTTCTGCTTACCCCCTTAAATTAACGCTCTCACAATAAAGGTAATTATTTCGTTACAAAGAAGCAACAGTTATTTCAAATTTATAATCGTTCTTTTCTCCAGGAAAATTGAGCATTAAATGGTTAACACATCCTATTTTTTTAAAAAAAATATCTGGCATAAAAAACCCTAAGCGATGTCAGGGTTAAGATTTTACTAAATAAGAAAGCTTGATTTTACCATTTTATCTTTCTTCTATTTATATTGATTAGGTTATCCGTTTTATTATAAGATAAAGCAAAATCGGCATTATTTATACTGACAGAAGAGATTGCCTTGTCTGAATTAACCATTAATGAAAGATCATACCATGATATATTCTTATTAAGGACAGTAGCGTAATCCAGCGTTATGATTAAGGTATTACCATCAATCACTTCACTCTTGGTAACATGATCTTTGATGTATGTATACTCCAAAAACTCTCTTAAGCTACAAAAGATTAAATTATCCTTAGCTTTTAAAGAAATATCATCTATCCACTCATTAAAGTTTTTAACGGCCTCTTCGTCTTTAATCCCGTGCGTTCCAATTTCAAAAAAATCAAAAGAATCATCCGCAAACAAAGCATTTGACAATTCCCAATGCGAACCATCATTCGACCAATCATCAGTAAATCCTCGTCTGATTGCTAAATAATCAAAAGATTTGATGTCACTTAATTTACCTTTAGGCGAATACTTTCCAATTTGCTCAAATTTATCAAATGTCCCTTGTGATGCACCTCCTATATAACCGAATTCAGATGAGGTCGTATGAAATCCGGCTAAGTTAGTAGGAACAATAAGGGTGTTCATTTTATATCCCTGATTCAACAAGATCATTGCATCCAGATCCTTTATATTCTTTTCACGGTCTTTACCATTATTGAAGTTCCCATTCTCATCATGATAATAAGAGTGATTCATGATATCCATCCCTTTAGCTACCAAAGGGAGTCTTTGTGCATATGTAGCTGCATAATCAGTATAAAAGCCGATCTCTTTATTGCTATACTGATTTTTACCATTAACAGCCAAACCTAAACTGTAATTCTTTTTGTTGCCACAACCGTCAGTATAAAAGGTATTTGCTAACTTATCATAAGCAGTAACCACCGTTAAAGCGGCATCATCAAATTCCATAAGTATAGCCTTACTTTTATTGTATTTCAGTTTAGGAAAACTTGCTACTGCCGAGGAAGGATTAGCACTAAACACCACCTTTATTTCTATCTTCCCATTAAAAGCAGGCATTACACCACCATCTGGAATTGAAGGAAGATTTGTTTCTTCCTTAGTAGCATCCTTTTCAGGACCTACTGCAACTTGCTTACCGCAGCTTAAAATTAAGACAGAACATATTACAAGAAAATTGAGAGCTATTAATTTTTTCATTAAAACCGTTTTTTTAAATGTACCTATTTATTATCCAACAACACCTTAACTGTAAGATTGTAATTGCTTGTTATTATATATCAGTTGAACTTTACCGGTCAGCTTTTTATTTAATAAAGGAGTATTAGCAGATTTCGAATAGTTGCTGGCTACATTGTACTCCCATTGCAATGCAGGGTTGTATACTGTAAAATTAGCTTCGGCACCTTCTTCAATCACTGGAACCGCAAGTCCTAATAACTTACGTGGGTTTACCGAAAGTTTTTCGGCTATCTGTGCAGCATCAAGTCCTGCTTTAATCAACAATGGTAAAACAGTTTGCAGGGCGATGATACCATAAGATGCGATTTCAAATTCAACATCCTTAAACTCAATTTCGTGCGGGCGATGCTGAGATCCTACTGCATCAATGGTTCCGTCTTTTAAACCTGCTATCAATGCCTTAACATCAGATTTACCACGCAAAGGGGGCTTAACCTTATAATTGCTATCAAAATCGTTCAGCAACTCTTCAGTAAATACCAAATGATGAGCTGCAACATCGCAAGTGATCTTAACCCCGTCCTTTTTAGCTTTCTTTATCAATGCTACAGAACCTGCCGTTGAGATGTTGCTAATGTGCACCGGAGCATCATGGTAAGTTGCTAAAAAGATGTCCCTGCTAATGTGCATTTCTTCCGCTAATGAAGGTACCCCTTTCATGCCTAGTAAAACACTGGTTTTGCTCTCATTAATTTGTGATTTCCCCGCGATAGATTTATTCTCAGGATATACCATTAAAAGTCCGTTAAAACCTTGTGCGTACTGTAAAGCTCTGCTCATAAAGCCATCATCAACGATAGCTTTTCCTCCGTCAGAAAATGCTACCGCACCGGCTTGCTTCATATCGTAAAGCTCGGCAAGTTCTTTTCCTTCCATTCCCTGACTAACTGCTCCAATTGGCAACACATCTACCAGGTTGTTTTTAGCCCTGTTAATGATATACTCAACCTCAGCCTTAGATTGTACCACAGGTTTAGTGTTAGGCAAAACAGCTATACCTGTAAACCCACCTGCTTTAGCGGCTGCAGTTGCAGTATTTATATCTTCTTTGGTTTCGAAACCTGGATCACCAATTGAACAGTTTAAATCAAAGAAACCCGGAGATATGATAGAACCCTCGCCATCAAAAACTTGTTCGTTTTTTGAAGCAGTCAGATTATTCCCTATAGCCGTTATCTTTCCTTGTTCTACACGAACATCACATTTCTTTTGATTGAACTGGCTGTTTGGATCGGCAATAGTTATGCCCGTGATAAGAAGGTTCATGATCTTTCTATGTTTTTTATGTTATTAAAGAATCTAATAAGTAGTATTTCACCGGCTAAAAAAACAATAGCTAAAATTAGGCAAAGTTTCCATAATTCGCTGCTGCTATTTTTAGTCTCGATATTTAATGATTGTGCGTCTTTTTTAGAATTAAATACAGCTACCTTTTGTTTACCAAATAAGCTGCTAAGCTCATTTTCTGTAGCATAATGCATATCAGACTCTGTACGGTTGTCGTTAAATGCGACAACAACTAAAACAGAATCTGCTTTTTTCAATTCATAAAAACCTGATTTCTTTACCTGATCTGCGACATATAGCAAAGTTTTTCCGGGAGTTTGTCGTACCTCAGGAATCACCTCAAAATTATCAGATACCAGTTTTAAAGATTGATTAGCCAAAAGACTAATCTTTTCGCTTTCCAGCAGGTTATTTAAACCTATAGTATAATACAATGGCTGCTCTTTTGCACTTGCAAAAGCAACTTTATACATCAATGGTACAAAAACAGGATGCTTAGGCAGATTATTGTCCTTAATATCCAAAGAGCTAGCCGAAAGATATATTTTCCCCGCACCCACGGTATATTTGGCAAACAGCAATTTATTTAGAGGCAACTGTAAAATATTCTCTTTTGCACTCGTATTCTGTTCTGCATAGCTGAAATACCTGTTCACCAAAGGAAGATCGATGTTTTTAGGAATCTGATCAAATACATCCTTAAAAACGGAATTCTTTAAATCCATGCTGCTTGCAACAGGCNCTCCTGAATTTACNTGCTGAACTCCTGGCAGGGACAAGCCGGTTAAAAACGAAGTATANACAGAAGCATTTGCATCAAGATCCGGAAACACGACNACCGATCNGCCGTTTTGCACATATCCTTTTAATTGCTGTGCCAAACCAGATGAAGGTTCCTTTAGTCCACTTAAAATTATTAAACTGTAATCAGAAAAGCTGGAGTATTTAATATTCGACTCCGGCATTTCAGTTAGCTTAAAATAACTATCAGATGCAAAAAGTGCCTTAATAAATTTATCAGAAGGATTGCCGGCAATATTTAGTACCCTAAGTTCATTGCTTACCTTAAAGCTAAAATTCAAATCATCATCAAACGTTAAAGGAAAATCTTTAATATTGATCACACCCTTTTGCCAGCCGTTCTGCAAACCACTAAAAGACAATGTATCCTTAACAGATTTCCCTGCTGCAACGCTTACATTACTAATGGCTTTTTGCTGTTTGTTTATACTTAGCTTTAACGGTATGCCCGAAGCATCCTCTTCACCATAATTCCTTAATTGAACAACAACTTTCTCCGCCTGTCCGGGTTGATGTACCGGTGAAAGACTCCAAACACTATCTACCGAGATATTTGGCAGGCTATTGGCATTTAACTTAATAAAAGTATAATTGATGTCCTTATTAACTTGTAAAGATTTGTTGCCTGAAAAACTGGTTTGGAAATCGGAAAGCAGGTAACAGATTTCATTTCTATTAGCAGAGAAACTTGCTTGCTGTCGGTTAAGTATCTGCTGTAAGCTTTTGTTTGCAGCAGAGATCTTCACTTCATCCAACAACTGAATAAACTCATCCTTATTAGCCAATCGCTGATGCTTGCCTTCAAAATCGTTAGTGATCAATTGAAACTGGTCATTGATATCATATGATCTGGCAATTTCTTTTGCTTTCCGTTTAGCCTCATCCAATAAACTTCCTTCCTTGTTTACAGTTTCCATGCTATACGAATTGTCAATATAGATACTGATCACATTTCGTTGTGCCGGATTGTGTTTATTACCAGATGGGATAAATGGTCGGGCAAATGCCAATACCAGAAATGCGATGGCCAATACACGACACAAAAGCACAAGCAGATTCTTAAGCTTTTCTCTCGAAGAATTTTGCTCTTTAGCTTCCTTTAAAAATTGTACATTACTAAAATATACTTTCTTAAATTTTCGGAAATTGAATAGGTGAATTACAATAGGTATGGCTATTGCCAGCAGCGCGAAAAGAAAACCTGGGTATAGGAAATTCATTAAAAACCAAAGGTAGAACTTTTACATGAATTTTTTCATAGCATCCCATAAAGTTTCATCTAAACCATAAACATCCGGTCGGAATTGCAAAGCCCCATTTTGCGACCAGGCGGTTATATAATTGATGATCAAGGGAACAGGCTTTTTAACACCAAACCACTTAGGTCTTAATTTAAAAATATTTACTGTATCAGTCTTTTTAGCCATTTTCTTCCGAAAGATCTCCATTTTAGTGGTATCTATTGGCGGCAGGTTAACTTCCATCCTTAACTGATCATATTCGTATTTATCTTTAACCAAAGTCTCGGCAAATTGTAACGGATTTTCTACACGAACACAACCATGGCTAATTGCACGGTTAGTTTTGGCAAATGCACTTTTATTATTGGTATCGTGCAAATAAATGCTCGATCCATTATCAAATATAAATTTAAACTTACCTAAGGCATTTCTTTCTCCTGACCCCTGCTTAAACTGGAAAGGCAAACTTTCTCTTGAATACTTACTCCATTGTATGGTATCTGGATCCTTCACTTCTTTCCCCTTGTAATACACTTTAATATTACTGTTCGAAAGATAATATGGGTCTCTAACTGCCTGCCAGTAAATCTCGCTTTTGGCAATACTGGCCGGAATGTTCCACACCGGATTTACTTGTATCGAGTTGAGTTTACTATACAGTAAAGGCGTTTCATGATTTCTCGGTTTATCATCAAGATTTCCGGATTTCAAATATTGTTTAATCTTATCGGCATACCCCTCTTCGCGCTTACCGCCAACACAAACCTTCATCTGTGTTAGTGTATCCTTATCCTTAAACCAGGTAAGCGAAAAATCGGGAATGTTTACCTGTACATACTCCTGGCCAAGCTCCGGTAACTTCCAACGCAAACGCTCCATGTTTACCATAATGGTTTTAACCATATAGCTTTTGCTACCGGAATCTGCTTTATACTTTGAAAGCTTACTTTGAAATACTTTATAATCCGGAGCAGATGGCTGAATGCTGGTCAATAGCTTCCCAATGTCCTTTGTTTGCAAAACAGCAGTTACACTTAAACTATCGGGTCTTTTTACAGGCACATAATACCTGCTAAATAATTTCCTAGGGTTGATAACCCCGTAATAAACAAAGTTATTGTATTTGATAAGTCCCTCCGCAGCATTGAGTTCAAGATCTGCAATAACAGGATAAACCTCTTCTATTGACTTGAATTTATTGGCGTGTAAGGTTGCCAATAGCGACTCTATTTGTTTATTTCTAAACAATGATGGGCTAAAGCCATGCTCCTCACTCCTGTCTATGTAATCTTTAAGACTATCCAATCCACCGTTCACAAAGAATTTAGTAATCAGTTCCGGCTTATATTCATTAGAATAATAATAGTTTTTTAATGTATTAGGATTAGAAAACTTAGGACTTAAAGAATCAAAGTGTTTCTTAAAAACAACATTATAAACAGCGGTATCGAATTTTTTGTATAGCTTATTTTTAAAATGATCGGATAACACAGTACCCACTTCAGGTACATCTTTAAACCAATTACACGACGCAAGCATCGTTATTAAGAGAACAGCTAGTAATAGAGTTTTTTTCAAAGCAAGTAAGTTAGCGGCAAATTTAGACGTTTTTTATACTAAAACCTTATCTAAACAAATTAAGTGCCACTTAACTTACTGTTACATGTATGTTACCCTCCGAACTTCCTTACTTTAAATATAAACGAAAGCATAAAATACCTTCCTAATCTGTTCACTTGTCTGTCAACAATTATGTTGTCAAAAACATCCCTGGAGATACCTGAGTTTTCATCAAACAAATCAAAACCATCCAAACGAAGCGTACCCATATCCTTTTTAAGAAACTTGTACTCCATAAACAGACGCAGGATAGTGGGGTTCCTTACGAAAGAATTATCAAAACCTGAATTGATCTGTTTGCTAAAATCATAGCCTAAAGTCAGGTCTTTAAAAAAGTAGTTGCGACCTTCCAGGCCATATTGAAAGCGATTAGTCTGGCGGTCTACAAATTCCGATTGTGAATAAGTGGTTCTGTTTTGTGAATAAGATGTTTCAAGTCTTAGGTTCAGTATATTTTCCAGATCAACCCTAAACCCAAGCTCTTGTCTCCATTCTGTATTTTTAGCCACATTCTTATTGTCATCAATAAAAGCCACATTATTCCTTAATGCTCCCCAACCTGAATACTCAATGGTAAACTTGCGCTCAAAAATAGGCTTGGAATAATTATAATCTCCGTTTACATTATAAAACCCACCAGTATTGGTATAACTGGTAACCTGATTTACAGTATTAGGAATAAGCACCTTTGTAGTTACAATTTTATTCTCCGTTTGATTATACGAAATACCGGCTGTCAGCATATGCCCCTTGTTCCAATCCGACTGCTTATACCTTGCGTTTATACTATTAATAAACTCAGGTTTCAAGTTAGGATTACCAATAATTACATTTTGAAGGTTTGAGTTATCGGCAATTGGCTGCAATTGGAAAAATCCGGGTTGGTTGTTGCGTCCCCAGTAATTAAACTCAAATGATTCCTGATTCGAAAACTTGTATACCATCCTGGCCGAAGGAATAAGGTTAAACGTTCTTTGCATTGTGCTAACGTCTTTACTTAAATTTTGTCCTTTTAAAACTGCTGGCTGACCATTTAAACCTAAAGTGTAATTGAGCTTTTCTCCAATATAGCGGTAGTTTACCCCTACCTTATTGGTAATAAACTGATAATCGTAGTTATTGCTTAAATCCGGATTAAACACTTCTTCTCCGGAAACGACATCACGGGTATCCCTAACATTAGAAGTCGCAGACCTGCTAAAATTATAATTCAATTCAATAAATGTTTTACTCCATAAAGGCTCCATGTATGAAAACCCGGAATAAAGACCCAGATTATTATTATTCTGATTGTTAATTTGATTTTGCAATCTTGTTGAATCAACCCCGCCTTCACTGATCAAATAATCATTGGATACATTGTTGAAATTATCACCATTTGAATAATTCCCACCGCCCCAATAGCTAAAGTTTCTCCCCTTTTTTGCGAACTTATGGTTATAAAACAAATTGGCCTTTACGAATAAGTTCGATGAGCTATTCATATTATTACTGCTCCTGTTGGTAACAAGATCATTCTGTGTAATGGCAGAAAACCCTGTACTGTTACCTGCATTTGTATTATAGGAAATCTGTGGAGTTACCTTTAAAAAATTCATGGTATCAGGTTTATACTCTACATTACCATTAAAATCATGATTGAACCTGTTGTTTAAATTATCGTTTCTCGAGTTTTCCAAACGGGTGTAACTATCAAGAAAGTTCTGAGTATGTGCCGTACTAAGCGTATTATTTTTGGAGTTGTCAAAATTATAACTGGCATTTGCAGAAAGCTTGGGGCTCCATTCATTTCTATAATTCAGTCCTGCAGCATTTCTTGTGGTAATGCCATCCCCGCCACCTCTTTGGTTGGCGTTGTTTACCGTGCCATCAAAGGAGATTTGGCGCTCACCTTTCATGCTATTCCCTCTGAAACTATTATTGTATCTGTCCAGGTTACCGACACCTCCCTGAGCGCGGGCAAAGTAGCCTTTTTTCTTATCTTCCTGAATGGTCAGGTTAAGCACCTTTTCCGGCTCTCCGGTTTTAATTCCTGTTAATTTTGCCTGATCGCCATAGTCATCAATAAACTGAAGGTTTTTAATGATATCTGCCGGGAGGTTTTTAATCGCCGTAGCTACATCTGTTCCAAAGAAATCTTTACCGTTCACCTTAATTTTGGTTACAGGTGTACCTTGATTGGTTACGTTACCATCCTTATCTACCTTTATGCCTGGTAGCTTTTTTAATATCTCATCTGCAGCATCCCCTTCCCTAACCGGAAAAGAAGCTGCATTAAAGCTTACCGTATCTTCCGAGATTTTTACTGGGGGCACTCCCGAGATAACCACCGCATCAAGGGTATTAGACGTAGGCTTTAATTTAATAGTAGAAATATCGAGCGTATTGCCCTGGGTAATGATGTATTGTTTGGTAAAAGTATCAAACCCGATAAAAGCTGCTGTTAACGTAAATTGTTTTGCTTTAACTTTAGTGAAGATGAAGCCTCCGTCTGTATTAGCCGAAATACCCAGGCTATCTTTAACCCAGTTAATTCTAACTACTGCACCGGGTAATGGTAATCCTGCGGTATCCAGTACGCTTCCCTTGACCGTGTAATTTTGCGCTTTAGCGTTTAAAAACGCGCCTGCAAGCATTACAAATGCAAGAATTGATTTAGTAAAATGGTTCATTTGGTTGTTTGTGTTCCATAAAGGTACATTAAGCTTTACTAAAGCGTTTTAATAGTAATTAACATGTTACAAGAAGGCACAGTTGAAATGGTTTTTTGAGGCTAATACCATGATCGGGAAGAGGCTTTTCAAACAGGACGATTGTACTTTTTGATTAGCCTCACCGATCTTTTAAGCTTGAGAGTCGCTGGGTATCTTTATATTGATAATCATATTTAGTCTTCTTTTTTTGGCAAGTTGTAATCCATTGGCACCATATCGGCTACCTTTTCATAACCCCAAAATCCTTCATATAGCAATGAACCGGGATCATAAATCCCCCCATTCTCATAAAAATTGATGGATGATTTTAATTGATAAACCAAAGAAATCTGATATCTGGAATATTCTGGTGGCCGCTTAATTTTATAACCTGAATAGTCGGCATAGGTTCTTGTTTCCTTTTCATTTTTATAGATGATGTACAATGCATCTTTAAAATTCAGGGATTTTAAGCTGCTCAACTTTTGCTTAACCAACGTATCAGTTAATACTTCGCCCCTGTTCAGCACCTCTACAGTATCTGATTGATTTTTCATCACAGACCAATGGCTTAGCGAATCTTTTCTGGTTTTAAAGTTGATTTCTTTACCTCTGATATCCGAAAAGAACCTAATCTTTTCGTCAATAAGCGTATCAGGCCCCTTCTCTTTATTTCGGGTCTTCACAAGTTTATTAATAACAAACCCATCCTCATCTATTGAATTGCTATACAAAGCCCTAAAAAAATGCTGTGGAGACCCAAGGTATGCTACTTTTCTTTTTTCAAGATAACCTCTGGTTTTTGATCTGCTTGCTTTAATTTCTTCGAAGTAAGGATAGCCATAAAACAAGACGACCTTTGTTTCTTCATCCTCCTGAAAATACTTAAGCATGTACTTTATCCTATAACCGAGTGCTTTATTTTCTACCACAAGAAACTCATCAGCTGCTGCTTTTAGTATATGTTTCTCATCATCATAGTCAAATTGAATGACCTCCGGATTGATGATTTCGCACTTTTGGGAGTTGGGTGATGTCCCTATAAAACTTTCAGTAAATGTTTTAAGTCGCTGTTCCCGGTTAGGATCCAATGTGATCACAACCTCCTTTAACTGCTTAACATTCTCCTGAAGTATAATTTCTATATCTGCTGATTTACTAATGATAGTTACGTTTTGATTGGCCGGTAAGTACCCCATCATCTGAACAAGAATGTTGTAATTTCCTTCCTTTAAATTTCGGATAACAAACTTACCCTCATTATCAGCTACGGTTCCTGTCTGATACCCACTGAGCAAAATCCCTGCACCTGGTAATGTTTCGCCGTTCTTATCTTTAACCACGCCAGAAATCGCATACAAACTCTGCGGCGGAATAACCTCATTCTTATCCTTAGCAGTGATCATTACAATTTTATTTTCAATGATGTAAGTAATTGGGAGACCATCAAAAACAGTACTCAATATTAAATCTATGCCTGCATTTTTAACCGTTACGCTTACCGGATTTAAGTTTTGCAGCAGGGAGTTGTCATAAAGAAAATCATAGTTACACTGTTTTCTTATTTCTTTAAAAACAGTAGACAATTCGGTATCCTTTAGCGACAAGGTAATCCCCTGTGCATTCGAATGAAATCCTGTATGCAGAAATATAACCAAGAAAAATGCAAACATCAATCTCATCTATTTTGTAACTATGACTCTATTTCCGTCTACTTTAAATTTAACTTTTCCTGTTACTTCCAGCGCTTTCAATACCGCCGAAATGTTTTTAGAGCGAGATACCGTACCGGTTAAATGAAGGCCTTCATGGTTTCCACTGTCAATAATTTCAACATTATACCAGCGGGCAACCTGACGAAGAATGCTGCCGAAATCTTCATTATCAAATATAAAATCTCCGTTTTTCCATGCAACAGCTTCTTCTGTATTCACATTACGAACACTAAGCTCACTTTTGCTGAGTAACGATTCTTGTCCTGGGCGTAATATTTTTTGTGCCTTTTTATCTGAAACTTTAACCGATCCTTCTAACAGCGTAGTCTTGGTTGTATTTTCATCACTGTAAGAGTTCACATTAAAATGAGTGCCCAATACTTCAACCTCTTGCTTATCTGTTTTCACAATAAATGGATGAACCTTATCTTTTGCAACTTCAAAATAGGCCTCCCCGTTAAGTTCAACTTTACGTTGTTTAAGTGAAGCAAAAGTTGCTGAAAACGTAAATGACGAAGCCGCGTTTAACCAGATTTTCGTTCCATCCGATAATTCAACCTGATACTGCTGCCCCCTTGCCGTGGTTATGGTATTTAATCCGGGGTTCTCAGAAGCAGCCTCCTGAACATTTGCCGTTGAAGATTTAGCTTTGTAAACTAACTTTCCGTCCTCGGTTTTAAAAATTGAAACATTAGCCTGCTCGGCAATTAATCCGGTTGGTGCATCCGACAGGATAATCTTTTTCCCGTTTGCCAGAGTTAAGGTTGCCGTATTTTTAGCCGGTGCTACATCATTAATGCTGGTTGTTACGATATCATTTTTGGGTATCTCCGTATTTTGCTGACTGAAATAAAACAGACCAATACCAAGAACCATCAACAAGCAGGCGGCGGCAACTGCCGGATACCACAAGCGTTTCACTTTTGCAGGAGCACGTCCCTCCATCAGGGAATTGTAAATTGCTTCTGTTTCCTGGTTCAGTTCATCTTCAGAGAGCTGGGGAATATCATCCTTAGAAAAATAGTGCAACCAATATTTGGCTGCATGCTCTTGCTGGGAAGTGGCATTACCTGTACTTACTTTATTTAATATTTCTTTAATATCTTTCTTTTCCATTTCTATATAGGGTTTCCTGCTCATTAGAATTTAGGATTCCACTTATTGTACACATAGACAACTCAAAAACACCAAATGGGTACAGCTGATGAAAATATTTTTTTTCAAATCAGGAGTTGATTATAAAAATGACATAAATAACAAGGCCAAACTTTAACTTTAAATGCTTCATTGCCCTTTTAAGCTGTGTATTTACAGTCGATTCGGCAACGCCCAGATGTTGCGAAATAGCTTTGGCCGACATGTACTGTTTGCTTCTTAACTCATAAACTTTTCGCATCCCCAGAGGCATAGTAGATATTTCCTTCTCAATCATCGCAGTAATATCCTTCTCCCTGATCAGAAAATCCGTTTCATCACGATCCACATCGATATAAGAATTCCCTTCATCAGCATATCTTCGTAAAACCTCTTTATGTTTAAAAACGTTAAAAATTTTGTTCAGAACAGACTTGTAGAGATAACCTGATAAAGTGGTTTTTAAATCAAGATTTTCGCGGTTATTCAGCATCCATGCGAAAACATCTTGCACGATATCTCTTGATTCTTCTTTGTTTCCGAGTTTATGGTATGCGTATAGGTAAAGCGGTTTATCATACCTGATGTAAATTTCTTTAAACGCTGCATCATCCCCAGACTTAAAAAGTCGGATCAACTCATGTTCGTTATATCTGGTATAGTCCAACATCTCAATTACTTCTCTAAAGTTAACTATTTTCCCAATACTCAAACTATAAAAATCCCGTTAGTGAGAAAATTAGTTTATTTTAGTTTTTCTAAATCACTGGAGGCCCAGAAGTCTTTTTTCACCATTGCAATTACTTCTGGAGTTTGGGTATCGGGAACACCCCAGCAGGGCCTAAAAACTAGAGCTCAGGTATCTGTTTTGATGCTGCTTTTATTTGGCACTGTAGTAACTTTTTAATTTTAAACCAAATTTTATTTGGAATTGCGATTTCAATCTATATATTTGCATCTCCTCAGGATGCTAGCCATTGTTGATAAGGAACTTAAATAATATTATGAACA
>Ga0065714_10002537_pt1 | contig 27651 bp, 19 predicted proteins | sample MisRhiReplicate2_FD_59101 | JGI IMG/M metagenome (GOLD analysis project Ga0065714, IMG submission 59101) | Miscanthus rhizosphere microbial communities from Kellogg Biological Station, MSU, sample Rhizosphere Soil Replicate 2: eDNA_1 v2... | ecosystem: Host-associated > Plants > Roots >... | reverse complement strand
CCCGGTCTAGAATTCTACAAAATCAATTTTTGTAAAGCAGAGGAAATATTTCGCTAAAAACGACTAATACATTTCGCGCTGTTTATCAGCTATTTTCTATAATAAAATTGTGGCAATTGCTATTATATGAACGAAATGCGTATTTTTGAAACAGGTATATAAAATTACCTATTCAATTACCCTATGCTTAAACAACATTTACAACAAAAACTCCTTCAAAAATTATCACCTCAGCAAATTCAATTCATAAAATTGCTGCAGGTACCAACTGTTGCTTTAGACACTCGTATTAAGGAAGAACTGGAAGAAAATCCTGCCTTGGAAGATCCAAGTTTGATGATTGCAGAAGAGCCTAAAAGTGAATATGATGATTTAAATGACGCACCAGATGATTTTGATGGCGGAGCAAAGGAAGAAAGTGTTGATGAATTTAATGTAGATGACTATTTACAAGATGATAGCGTAAATGACTACAGCACGTCGTACAATAACAATGATGACGACGACGAGAAAAAAGAAACACCAATTGCCATCGAAAGTACCTTTTTTGAAAGTTTACAAGAGCAATTAGACCTTGTTCCTCTATCTGATCAGGACTTTATTATCGGTAAACAAATTATAGGAAGCTTAGATGACGATGGTTATCTGCGTCGACCGATTACCTCAATGATTGATGACCTTGCATTTTCGCAAAACGTAATGGTTGAGGAAGAAGATGTGTTGGAAATGCTTAAAGTTATTCAGGCTTTTGACCCTCCTGGTATTGCAGCTCGCGATTTGCAAGAGTGTTTAACACTTCAATTAAAACGTAAAGACCCTAATAATCCAATTATCTTAAAAGCTATTGAAATTGTTGAGAACTATCTTGATGAATTTACAAAAAAGCACTACGATAAACTGGAAAAATCTTTAGGCTTAAGCAGCGAAGATCTGAAAGAAATAGTTGCAGAAATATTAAGGCTTAACCCTAAGCCAGGAGACTCTAATCAGGTAACAACCAAACAATTGCAAGTTATTCCTGACTTCCATGTTTCAAACAATGATGGTGTTTTGATACTTACATTGAATTCAAAAAACGCACCTGAATTAAGGGTTAGTCGTTCGTATATTGATATGTTTGATCATTACGATAAAGCAGCTCAAAAAGACAAGAAAATGAAAGAAGCTGTTCAGTTTGTAAAACAAAAGCTGGACTCAGCAAAATGGTTTATTGATGCAATTAAGCAAAGACAACAGACCCTGCTTAAAACCATGAATGCCATTATGCAATATCAGTATGAATATTTGCTTACAGGCGATGAGCGTAAAATGCGCCCAATGATATTAAAAGATATCGCTGATAAGATTGATATGGATATTTCTACTGTTTCGCGTGTAGCTAATTCAAAATATGTTCAAACGGAATTTGGTACTTTTCTATTAAAATCTTTCTTCTCTGAAGCTATCCAAACAGAAAGCGGCGAAGAGGTTTCGAACAAAGAGGTTAAGAAAATACTTGAAGACTGTATTGGTAATGAGGATAAACGCAAACCTCTTGCTGACGAGAAGCTAACGGAAATACTTAAGGATAGAGGATATAACATTGCCCGCAGAACTGTTGCGAAGTACAGAGAGCAGATGAATATTCCGGTTGCCCGCCTTAGAAAAGAACTTTAGCTATTTTTATTTACAACAAATTATTTTGTCGTAATAAAAATTCTAATTGCTTGTTTGCTAATATAAGTTGCTGGGTAAGTTCCCTATTTTCTTTTCTTAGAGAATATATTTCGAAAGCTTTTTCTATGTTGATCCTCAAATCTTCATCCATCCAGGGTTTCTGAATGTATTTGTAAACCTGCCCCCTATTTATTGCATCGATAACCGCATTGATATCTGCATATCCTGTAAGAAGTATTCTTATCGGATCTGGAAAGTCAGGTATGATAGATTCTAAGAATTCAATACCAGTCATAACCGGCATTCTTTGATCTGTAATTACAACATGGATATCCTCTACCGTTTCAAGGATTTTCCTACCTTCCATAGCAGATTCTGCCGTATAAACATTAAATACCCTCCTAAATCCAGCTTTAAATGAGTTTAGATTATGAAGTTCATCATCTACATACAAAACGTTTATCGAAGCACCACTGCTCATAATCTCTGAAATGTTTTTTGTTAAATATATTGATTTTATAAGTTTTAATGAAGTTATTTAGCTTAAAAATTATTTTTCAGCACAACTATATAATTATATTACATAATAGTTTGATTCAAATTCTAAACTCTTCATTTTTAGGATGACACCTAAAAAATTGNGTTGCGAATACACACCNTCTCACATACTTCTTCAAAACAGATTTCNGCCTTTACTTATCTGAGTGCAAAGATAATCTAGAATTCGGAAAATTTNGTCTTTTTTACGTCAATTACGTACATTAATTGTCTNTATTCAGTAANAGGCTAATACTTACGACAATAGTTTTTGTCTCAACATAAACTCTANTTGTTCATTAACCAATAGAAGCTCGCTGGTTAATTCTTTATTTCTTTCTCTTAAAGAAAATACTTCAAAAGCTTTTTCAAGAGCCGATTGAAGATCAGCTTCCTGCCATGGTTTGGTAAGATACAAATAAACCTGTCCTTTATTTATTGCATCAATAACTGCATTTATATCAGAATACCCAGTAAGAAGCATCCTAATTGGGTTAGGATATTTCTCAACAATTGATTCTAAAAACTGTATGCCAGTCATAACCGGCATTCTTTGATCTGTAAGAATGATATTAACATACTCCTTTTCCAATATCTGGATAGCCTCAGCGGCAGACTCTGCAGTATACACTTTGAAGACTCTTCTAAAAGAGGCTTTAAAGGCATTTAGATTATGTATTTCATCGTCAACATACAATACGCTTATTAATTGCCTATCCATAAACTAAAAAACTATGCAAAATTATTTAAACCCCTACTTAAGATAGTTAAATATCTAGCAAATATACTATTTTTGTATTTATTGAAATAAATAATTGGGGGCATAATTTTTATCTATTATTACAATGCTATTATTTGAGAACCACTTGGTGGAAGACACTATGGCTACAGAGCCTTTATTTTTTCGAATTTATTTGGAAGATGATAAAAAAAAGCTTGAGGAATTACTTAAGAATAAGCCACATGTTTCCATACATGACCAGATTGACACTCAGCTGGATGATTTAATAAAATCTACACTACCGAAGAGAAAACCGAGTCAAGAGGAATTAGAGCAGTTAAAAAAAAATCACATAGGCGACCTGTCAATGCAGGAATATGGCGTATGGGTATTTTATCCATGGTCTAATAGGTTGGTTCACTTGCTGGATGAGGAAGAGTTCATTGAGGTCAGAACCAATAGAAATATTTATAAAATAACAAGGGAAGAGCGCGATATCCTAGGTCGACAAAAGATTGGAGTTGTGGGTCTTTCAGTTGGTCAGTCCATTTCTATTACGATGGCAATGGAAAGAAGTTTTGGCGAAATCAGACTTGCTGATTTTGACGTACTTGAGCTAACCAACATAAATAGAATAAGAACAGGTGTTCATAACCTGGGATTACCGAAAGTAGCAATTGTTGCAAGAGAGATTAAAGAAATAGATCCTTACCTTAAAGTAACTTGTTTTTATGATGGCCTCACAGAGGAAAACATGCAACGTTACTTTACTGAAGGTGGTAACCTTGACATCGTAGTAGACGAATGTGACAGCTTAGACATAAAAATTCAATTAAGAAACGTTGCTAAGCCTTTAGGAATTCCAGTAGTAATGGATACAAGTGATCGTGGAACCTTAGATGTTGAAAGATTTGACCTGGAGCCTGATCGCCCGATACTTCACGGCCTAATAGACCACCTCGACTACAGTCAGGTTAAGCACCTTAAAACCAACGAAGAAAAAGTGCCTTTTTTATTGGCAATGATAGGTATTGAAACCGTATCAACAAGACTAAAGGCTTCTATGATAGAAGTTGGCCAAACAATTACTACGTGGCCACAACTTGCATCAGCAGTAACCCTTGGAGGTGCATTAGGCGCTGATGTCTGTAGACGAATTATTCTAGATCAATATCATGAGTCTGGCAGGTATTGGGTTGATATGAGCGACCTTATTGGAGATAAAGTTGAAAGTAAGGATGAAGAATATGAGGTGATTGATTATACTGCTCCTGAATTAACTACCACTCAAATGGAAGCGGAGGCAGCAACTTTTGCAGCAAATAATATCGATCCATTAGCGGTATCACTAAATGATGATGAGATTAAAGATTTAGTTTCAGCCGCCGCATTAGCTCCCTCAGGAGGAAATACGCAGCCATGGAAATGGTTGGCACGCGAAGAGGCACTTTACTTATTTCACGATGAGAAGGAATCTGCATCCTGGATTGATTTTAAAAATAGTGCATCTTATGTTGCTTTAGGTGCTGCAATTGAAAATCTGAAAATAAAAGCGGGCGCTAGTAAGCTTACTACTGCATACTCGCTGTTTCCAAATGGGGAAGACAGTAAACTAGTTGCAGCTTTTAATTTTCACAGGGCTACAGAACATCAATACTTAAACAATTTAAGTAAAGGTTTGGAACTGCGCTTAACTAACCGTAAAAAAGGAGATAGAAGACCTATTCCAGAGGAATTAATTTCTTCGCTAAAATCATTAGTTCATTTAGATTCTGATGCTGAACTGTTTATTATTCAGGATGAAGCCTCCGTTAAAAAAGTAGCAGATGTTGTTTCAGCTTCTGAACGGATAAGATTTTTACACCCTCAAGGGCATCATGATTTTTACACCAAAGAAATAAGATGGACCTCAGAAACTGATGGTCCGGTTACCGAAGGGCTTGATATAAAAACTTTAGAACTCTCTGAAAGTGACAAAACTGGTCTAATAGTTGCCTCCAGTCCTGAAGTAATTAAACTTTTAAATAAATGGGGAGGTGGAGCCGCATTTGAAAAATTATCAAAGAATTCTATTGCGTCTTCATCTGCTATAGGCCTAATCGTTTTGCCGGAATATTCCAGCACCAATTTTATCAAAGGAGGCCAGGCGCTTCAACGGGTATGGCTTTCTGCAAATTTAAATGAACTATCCCTTCAACCGCTAACTGCTCCATTGTTTATGTTTGCAAGGTTAAATAAAACTGATGGTGATGGCATGACTCCAAAAATGATTAGTGAATTAGGTGCCCTCGAGAATGATTTAAATACTATATTTCCTGCCATGAAAGAAAAACAAGGAATATTTATGTTTAGGTTATCTTATGCAGATGAAGCCTCAATAAGATCTTTCAGAAGGCCATTAAATGAGATATTGAATTTTAGCGAAGCATGACAAAACTTACATTCAGATCTTTCACAGCTATCCATGATAGTGAAACATGTGAAAAATTTCTTGCAGGACACGTCCAGGTTTTAAAGGATTATGGAATCACGAATATCACGACCAATAACAGGCAATGGATGAGTCTTCCTAATGTGTATGGAATTGTAGCTGAAACTGAAGATGGACAGGTTGTTGGAGGAGTTCGGGTACACATTGCTGATGGAGTACATCCCCTTCCTGTTGAAAATGCTGTAGGTTATATGGATCCAATGGTGACCAAGGTTATCAATAAATATTTTGACCAGGGTACAGGAGAACTTTGTGGACTTTGGAATGCAAAAGAGGTTGCCGGAATTGGGGTTAGTATTATGTTGGTTAGAGCTGGTATTTCCATTGTTAACCAAATCAGGTTAGCATCTCTTTTCACAATCTGCGCTGATTATACCTTACCCATGGTTAGAAAAGTTGGTTTTATTGTAGAAGACTCCTTAGGTAAAGACGGAGAATTTGTTTATCCTAACGAAAATTACATAGCAAGAGTTTTGAGAAAAATGAATGCGGAAACATTAGAGACAGCAGAAGAGTTTGACCGGAATCGTATTTTTGATTTAAGAAATCATCCTGTACAACTTGCGATGGAGCCTGGGCCAAAGGGAGAGGTTGAAATTGACTATCAGCTATTAATACCTATATATGAATAGATATCTTTTGCTTGTTTTTTTATTTTTTGGATCATTGGGATTCGCCCCCTTACATGGGCAGGAAGTAATTCAATTGAATGATGGCGAAACATTAAGAAGTTTTGGAAAAAGAATCTTCCTGCTTAAAGATCAGAATAGCTCAATTAGCGTACAAGAAGCTATCAAAAGCAAAAATTACATCAAGCTTAATTCAGATGTCCCAAATCTTGGTATAAGTAGCGCCGCATACTGGCTAAAACTAACCATTAAAAACAATTCAAGCGATACAGCACTTGCATTACAAATTCCATTACCAACGCTTGATTATGTAGATTTCTATCAAATAGACGCAAATAACAATATACTAAATAGTCAATTTATTGGTGACCGTCGGCCCTATTATAATAGAAAGTTTGACAATCCATTTAGCACATTTAAATTTAATGTAAGCTCAGGGCATGAAACTACCTTAATACTGAAAATAAAAGGTGGCGAACAACTGCAGGTTCCATTGATATTAACCCACAGTGTGGTTTTAGATAAACAGAATACTGATTCCTTTCTTGTTTTTGGAATTTACGTGGGCATATTTATCGTAATGTTTTTATATAATCTATTTCTTTATCTGTCAACTAAAGACAGTACCTATTTATTATATATCATATACATCTTTTTCATCGGCTTGCTCCAGGCAAATTTCCAAGGGTTTCCATTTAAATATTTATGGCCGGATAATCTTTGGATTTCAACTAATGCAGTTTATATACTAACCCCTCTTGGCGCTTTATCGGCCATAGAGTTCATGAGAAAATTTCTGCATACTAAGGAGCTTGTTCCCAAGCACAATAGGATACTTAATTTTTTCTATATCCCATATGGTGTTGCAATGATTTTGTTGATTTTAAATTACCAAAACCATTCTTATGAAATATTGCAATTAACAGCGATGCTGGCTGCACTTTACATGTTATATGTGGCTTACCTAACTTATACAAAAGGTTACAGGCCTGCCAAATTTTATATAGTAGCCTGGGTAGTATTCCTTTTAGGGCTTTGCATCTTTGTTTTAAAAGATTACAACATACTACCTTATAATACCATAACTTATAACATGATGCCTTTTGGCTCTGCACTTGAGGTAGTTTTACTTTCTTTTGCATTAGCTGATAAAATAAATACATTTAAAAAGGAGAAAGAAGAATCGCAGGCTGAAGCACTACGAGTGATTACAGAGAATGAAAGACTGGTACGCGAACAAAATGTTGTTTTGGAATTCAAAGTTAAAGAACGTACAGAAGAATTAGAATTGGCTTTAACCGATTTAAAAGAAGCACAGAGCCAGTTAGTAGACTCAGAAAAAATGGCAGGTTTGGGTCAGCTTACCGCCGGTATTGCGCACGAGATTAATAACCCAATAAACTTTGTAACCTCAAATATCAAACCGCTAGAACTTGATATCCTGGACTTGAATTCCGTTATTAATATGTATGAATCACTTGATTTTAATCAGGAGATTGAACCTCAGATTGCTAATATCGAATCTTTTAAAAAACAAATCGACATTTCTTTTGTAAGGGAGGAGATCAAATCATTATTATCAGGTATTGGTGAAGGCGCAAGAAGAACCGCAGAAATAATCAGAAGTCTCAAAAATTTCAGCAGGCTTGATGAAAATGACACTAAGCCTGTCGATTTAAATGAAGGTCTGGATTCGACACTTGTTCTAATCAGAAGTACCTTTCCTTCTAACTTAAAAATAGTTAAAGACTATCAAGCCCTTCCTCTTGTTGAATGTATGCCTGGTAAAATAAATCAGGTATTTATGAATTTAATTACCAACGGTATCTATGCCATTAAATCTAAACCGGAGCAAAATGAAGAAGAGTTTGTTACGATTAAAACCTGGCAAGAAGGTAACGATGTAAAAATCAGCATAAAAGACACTGGAACAGGCATGCCTGAGGATGTAAGACAGAAAATATTTGAACCGTTTTTTACTACTAAAGATGTTGGCGAAGGAACAGGATTAGGCTTATCTATAGTCTTTAGAATTATAGAAAATCATCATGGAAATATTGATGTTGTAACAAAAGTGAATCAAGGTACAGAATTTATTATTACCTTGCCTATAAACAACTGAAATTAACACTTTATTTATGAATGCGCCAACAGTACGGGTTCTTTATATTGATGATGAAGAGAACAATTTACATGCTTTTAAAGCTGGCTTTAGAAGACAATATGAGATCTACACTGCTCTTTCGGCTGCTGAGGGTTTAAAAATATTGGAAAATATTTCTGTTCATGTGATTATTGCGGATCAAAAAATGCCGCACACTACAGGAGTGGAATTTTTTAAGAGCATCATCAATGTCTATCCAGATCCTATAAGAATTTTGCTTACGGGTTATACCGATATAGAAGCCTTAGCAGATGCGATTAACCATGGCGATATTTACAGATATATTACTAAACCATGGAATGATTTAGAACTACATAATTCTATAAAGAATGCTTACGACGCATACAAAACGAAGATAGATCTAAGGAATAAAATAATAGAGCTTGAAAAAACCAATGACGAATTAAACAGGTTCATTTACAGTATTTCTCACGAGTTAAGGGCTCCCCTTGTTTCGGCCATGGGTATAGTAAATCTGGTAAAAATGGAAGGCCTTTTTAACTCTAGTGGTGAATACTGGGGCTTAATTGAAACCTGTTCAAATAAGTTGGATTACTATATACAGAAGACTTTACAGTATTACAAAAACAATAAAACTGTAGCAAAACATACCTCAGTAGATTTTTCAAAACTCATAAATGAGCTGATTGAACTTTATTCCTACAGCGACAGAGAAACTCATTTCCATGTGGATATTAAACAAGATGTTCCGTTTTATGGTGATGTTTTCAGGATAGAAGTGATATTGGGTAACTTAATATCCAATGCCATCAAATATCAAAAAGAGGATGAGAAGCACAAAAAAGTTGACATTAGTGTTAATGTTACCGCAGCTGCTGTAGAAATTGCCATTGCCGATAACGGAATGGGTATTTTAAATGAACATCTGGAAAAGATTTTCACTCAGTTCTTTAAAAGCAAAACCAATCATGGTAGTGGTTTAGGCTTATTTATTGTTAAAGAAGCTCTAAACAAGATTAATGGAAAGATATCTGTAAGTTCAAATACTTCAGATGGAACAACTTTTAAAATTACAATCCCTAATGTTAAATAAGTACAAAAAAGTAATGCTGGTGGATGACAATGAGGTCGATCTAAAAATAAATTCAAAAATTATTTCGATCTCTAAGTTATTTGATGAAACCATTTTATGCCAGTCAGGCGAGGAGGCTTTATCCTATCTTAGCAACCATGTTAATGATGTAGAGAACCTACCCGACTTTATCTTACTGGATATTCAAATGCCCGAAATGGATGGATTTGAATTCCTGGAGATATACAAGAAGTTTCCAGCTACAGTAACAGGAAAATGCCTGATTGCAATACTTTCTTCGACCTTAGATTTTGGTGATATAAAAAAGGCTGAAGCTAATCCACATGTAATTAAGCTTTTAAAGAAACCTCTTTTCCCTCAGGAATTGGAGAAACTATTGCACAAATATTTTGCTTAGTTAATTTGATTTTACTCTATTTTGTTCGACAGAAGAGCCATTAGCTCGCTCTCTTACAGCCTTGATTAGTTTACTCCCAAAATTATAGCTGAAAGTTAGTCTGAACACCCGCGTTTCAGGCTTTTGATAGAGCTGATAATCTTGCTGCTCAATTGCACTGCTAATATTTGCCTCACGTTGATTAAAAACATCTGTAGCCGAAAATTTAAGGTTCATTTTATTGTCAGAAAAGGATTTACTTAATCCCATATCTACACCATATATCGGTTTTACTCTATATGTCCCATAGATTTGTGCCGACTGATAGCTTGCCGTAAGCTCAGCACCAAGGGTTTGGTTTAACTGAAAAGTATGGGTAGTATTTGCCAGCCATGTAAATTTGCTGCTATTAAAGGCTATTCCCATTAATTCAGGCGTACTATAATTCGTATGATACAAAGTGACCTCGCCATTAGTATTCCACCATTTGGTGATTGCTAATGGCATACTAACATTTAGGCTCAAAGTATTTTCCCTTTCCATATTTTGGTCTTTTATAAGCAGCGTTTTCCTTATGCTGTCGGTAAGTAATGCTGTTGTAATCACATCACGTGTCATATTGTAACCAAGTGTTGCATTGAATATCTTTTTATAACCATAAGAAAACTCAAAAGCATTTGTATACTGCGGATTTAATAATGGATTTCCCTGATTATAAGTATAGAGGTCAGAAAAGTACAAGAATGGATTTAATGATTGATAGTCTGGCCTATCTATCCTCCTACTATATGAAACACCAACTTCATGATTTGACGCAAGGGTTTGGTTTATAAAGATACTTGGGAATAAATCCAGATAGTTTCTTTTTATCAACGATTTTGCAGTTAAAGAATTGCCTTCCGAATGCGTAAACTCTGCTCTTAAACCAATTTGAATTGAAGTAGATTTATATTCCTTGTGTAAATTGGCATAAACAGCGCTAACCCGCTCTTTATAGATAAATTTATTACTTCTTGATGTATCATTATTCCAGGCATCACTCTGGAGGTTTTCGAATTTAAAATCATTATCCGTACGCACATAGCTATTTTTTACACCTGTTTCAAATTTCATCTTAGAAGTCAAAGGAAGCGTATAATCCACTTTTCCTACGAGAATATTAACATTTGCTGGCGTAGCATTTCTATAAATCAGCGGTGCTTTGAGTGGATTTCCGGATGCGTTATAAAAATAATTATTGTAGACTGTTTTATTGTTGCTAAAAAAATGCGCATAATCTACATCAGCATTTAATTCCTGTCCTAAAGGATCTATTGTGATCTTGTAATTAAGATTATAGGTTTGATCCATATATTTACTAGTACCAGGATTAATAGCCATCACCGATGAATCATAAGCTAAAGGCTTATTCCCCATAAACGTTCTATTTTCGCTATTTATGCCAACATTCTTAAACGATCCATTTATTGAAAAACCCAATACACTTTTATCATTTAAGTAATAGTCGATTCCCCCTCTATAGCTATTATCTTTATGAAGATAAACTTCCCTACCCTTTTGATTAAAGAAGGTTTGCTCAGCGTCCGAAGAATTACTCCTATTTACATTTAGATCCTGAAAATCCTTATTTTCTGAGTAATTATAATCTCCATAAAGGTTCACCTTATTTACCCTATGATTGAGCATTAAGCTACCATTATACTTATAGTATTTACCATAGCCACTGCCAGCCGTAATGTTACCATTAGTGCCCTCACTCTGGTTCTTTTTTAGCTTAATATTAATGATACCTGCACTTCCTGATGCATCATATTTAGCAGAAGGATTACTCATTATTTCAATACTTTCAATTGAGTTACCACTAGTAGAACGTAATAATGAAGTTAACTGTTCAGTTGATAAGTAAGTGAGTTTGCCATTTAGCATTATACTCACACCNCTTTTCCCCTTCAAACTAATGTTTCCTTCATTNTCTACAGTTACACCCGGAGCTTTTGAAAGTATATCGAAGGCAGAATTTCCGGCAGCCAATACGCTATTGGCAACATTTAAGATCACTTTATCGCCCTTTCTTTGGATAAGTGGCTTTTTCGCTTTTACGCTAACTGTATTTAATTGTTGTTCAACAAGTTTACTAACAGTATCTATTCCCTTGCCTGCGGCTTCCTCGTTGTTTTGAGAATAGACATTAGAGATAAACAACAGCATTGGAATGAATAAAAAAAAACATTTCCTAATTGTTCTTTCCATAAGAGCAGATATTGATTTAAGATCGTTATGCTGTCGAAGATAAATTATTGAACAACCAGAAAATGTTTTTTAACATTGTTTAACGGTGATTTTAACACAGTTTAACAAGTGTTGAGCATACAGTTACTTTCTCTGAAGCAGGGGAAACTGAGAAATACGTAGGCTGGTACAACCATAAGGCACTAGCGTAATTTCTTCTTCGGCTAATGTTTCCAAGCCATAAACGAAACTGAAAGGAAGTGGCCCTGTCATTTCATTATACAGCTGCCAAGAAGGAATTCTTCTGCCCTTCGTTTTAATAGAAATTGGAGAATTCTGAAGGTTCCAGGGGTAATTAGAAACAGCTCCTGTTTGCTCTACTTTGTATTGTTCTTCAAGCTTGTTGTCAGGGGTTTCAATCAATCCATAATTCCATGGAGAAGACGATCTGATCTCATCATAATAATTGCCATATTCTACCGGATCTTTCTCATTTTTAACCCTGGTTACTTCTTCCTTCATTTTTAAGGCATAGGTAATTGGCCCACGTTCTACAGATACCGAATTTTCGTACCATCTGTTTTTAAAGATATGCATTGGTAACTCCAGCTCCACTACATCAGCCGACTTCCATTCACGTTCTATTTTAACAATCTGATTTCCGGCAGCCTCTTTAAATACCTCTCCATTGATTTTTATTACCCCTTTTTTGCACCATTCTGGTATACGGAGGTGAAAAGGAAAAGAAACTGATTTTTTAGACATGCTAAGTGTAAACTTTATGTTTTCTTCGAAGGGATAATTTGTTTCCTCTTTAAAGTTCACTTCAACTCCGTTTGCAACCTTAGTTTTTACCTCACTTGGAGAATATACTAAAGCAGCAATACCTTTATCTGCTGTTTGATACCAAAGATTTTGAGCAAACTTAGGCCATCCCTGATGCATATTTGAAGTACAGCATGGGTATCCTGATAGTAAGCCATAACACAAATCTGTACCGGCATGATCCTGATCAAAATTACGGGTATGTCTGGTCACCATTACCTGGTTTGCCTGTTGATAGTATTGACGATCCATGAAATCATCTGAAACCTGTGCGGGTAAAGCATTAAATGCGATCTTTTCAAGTTGATCAGCATAGCTAAGCTTGCCTGTGATTTCCAACATACTTTCCAGGGAAAACATCATTTCTACTGCGCTGCAAAGTTCAGAACCTTGTGTCGGATCATTCCCATGCAAGGCCTCATCTCCACCATACAAACCATGAGCTACCCCATTTTGCTTACGTAAGTCTCTAAAACCTTTGTCTGTAGCTTCCAGATACTTATTATCACGATGGTGCTGATAATAGATAATCGGGGCTTTCATACCCTGAGCCAGATTAACACAATGAATGCTCCCTAAAGTGGATAGCATATCTGTATTTAAAAAGGCATTGGTATAATCAAAAGTCTGTTTATGAATTAGCTCTCCAAGATCAAGAAGAAACTTATCGCCTGTAATATCATAAAGCCAATAGACCACCTGAAGGTTATCTCCTCCGCGGTAACGGGCCCAAAACGACCAATGATCAAGTGGCTTTGACGGCAACTCTTTTAGCTGATATTTAAAGTAATTAGTCATCAATGTAACTACTCTTTTATCACCTGTGGCAGAATAATACTGTTTAAGTATCTTCAGCATTACCATTTTTGGCCACCAATCGCGACTATTATCGCGCTGCATACCACGTTCATAGCTATAATCTTTGGTAGGACCGAAATATCCATCGGGCTGCTGACTTTTAATTGCCCACTCTACCCAAGGTTTTGTTTTAGCAATAAGTGCTTTATCATCCAAAAGGTAAGCAAGTGGCAAAAGACCATCAATCCAATAAGGGCCTCGCTCCCACTGATCTCCATCCCCACCAAGCCATCCGTTTCTCTCGTTCATCACAATTGGATAAAGCTTATCCAAATTGCCTGTTGCTCCATTCTTCTGACGAACCAACATCTCTCTTAGCCAGCCCTGAGGTTTAATTGCCCCTAAGGGCAATTCTTTATACGGATTTTGATTGGTATTTACTTGTGCATTTGTATGTAGCGCTAACACTGTTAGCAGGGTAATACCGCTTATACTTAGTGTAGAAAACAACTGATTAATACGCATATCGGCTTATTTACTGTGTAATTTATCATCTAATAATTTGATAGCATAGCCACCAACCACACTACGTGCCTGGAAACCCACCTGTTTACCATCTGTAGTTTCATGCCAATCACTTAGTGGCACTCTACTTGTCGACTCCAAAGAGAACTTATGAATTGGTTTAATAAATTTCTCAAAATCAGCCTGGTTATCAGTTAAAGTTGCTGTCCACATGATCCAGTCAGATTTGGTGTAAGTTTTACGGCTATCTAATGGTAAACCATACGCATTTTGCTTTTTCAGGTAGAAGTCAATCTCTTTTTTATAAACTGTTTTAGGGAAAATGCCTAAATCTAATACCTTATCCCATACCAGATTGTACTTTTGGCTCCAGGTATTCTTTAAGTCAAATGTTAAAGCATAGTGATCTCCTGCATCTGCCATTTCCATCCATTTTTTTGCCATTTCTTTAGCCATTGGCGTATACTTTGCAGCTTCTTCCTTATCTCCTAATTGTGTTGCAATCATTCCATAACCTCCTAAAGCTACGATCGCTTTTACAGATAAATTGGTGTTCCGGGCAAGGTGACCGGCAAAATCATCAGTACATAACTGATTTGCAGGATCAAATCCATCTTTACTTAAGTAATCGGCCCAGATAGAAAGGGTTTTCCAATGTTTCCTGGCAAATTCTGCATTACCCTCTGCCTTAGCAATAGCAGCAGTAAGGATAATCATATTACCTGCTTCTTCAACCGGCATATCTTCACCGTAAGTTTGTCCGTTCGCTAAAGGATATGTACCTAAATCGTGTGCTGGAAAAGGTTTCTTCCATTTTCCGCTTTCACTGTAATNGAAAATACCATTTAGCATTCCTTTTAGTAAATCAGGATTGTACACTAAAAACAATGGCGCAGATGGGTAAGTTACATCCACAGTATTGATAGACCCGTTACTAAAGTTTTCTTTTGAAAGGAACAAAATATCGCCTTGTGGACTTTCTACTAATTTGTGGGCAGAGATAGCCTGACGATAAGAAATATCTGAAAGATCAGCATACTCTTTCCCACCCGATTTTAAGTTTGCAGCATAATACTGTTTGTTAAATGCATTACATTTTTGTAACACAGCAGCATATTCATTGTTCGCAAGTGTAAGTTGTTTATCTATTGTTTGGTTACTTTTGCGATTCCACCATGGCTTTAAGTTTTCGCCAAAATATTGAACAGACTCGATATCATCATAACCAACTAGTACTGTTTTTTCACTTGCAGTAGCACCAACACTAAAAGGCAATACTGTAGCCAATGTTAAGCTTTTTCCCTGCGCTGAAGAAGATCCTGATTTTCCATTTACGAAAGAAGAAACTGCATTTGCTGATGAAGTAACATATTGTTTGCCGCTATTTTGAGGAACAGCAACGTACATGTAACCCCAATCAATACGAACATCATCTCCTCTTTTTTTCAAGATAGGTTGTTCAGTTGTACCGGCTTTAAATACAGAAAGTGATCCGTTTTTGTAACTCGATGCCTGAACTTCCTGAGCAGAATTATTAGTAGCAATATCTGTTGAGGCACCAAAGTAAACTTGTACATCGTGCTTTTGTCCATCATTAGCTTTAAGCTTAAATGATACATAAGAAACAGGTCTTGCTAACAAATCAAGATTATCCATAAGCAGTGGCGATGTAAAAGCAACCTCCATGTCTACTTTACCGGCACTAAACTTATAGATAGTTTGTGTAGCATTTATAACAACACTATTTTGTTTAGCTGTAAGTACAGATTTTAATGCAGCAGCAGGTTTTTCGTAAGCCAAACCAACATCTAACCATTGACCACCAGCTGTGTTTTTAATATGTGCAGCTACAACATTCTTGCCTTTTTTCAATACGCCTTTTATCTTCTCGTCAATTGGGATATAAACATATTTACCAGTCCAGCAGTTACAGTTGTAAACTTTAACCCCGTTGATAAACAAGTCGATGTTATCATCGTGATTGATTCTTAAGTTTAAGCCTTTAAGGTCAATTTGATCAAGGTTAAATTCACGACGCATCCAAAGATTATTGCTTTTCCATTGAGTTTTGGCATCACCATCACCAAATGGTGCACTTCCTGTTTTCCAGTCGGCATCATTATAAGCAGCTTTTTCCCAACCGGCAGTTGGTGCTGTTTCAGTGTACTTTGCAGTGTAGCTTTTATCTTCGGCAGTAGGAACCAGCATTTCGAAGCTTTTTTCAGGTTTACCTAAAAAACTGTAAACCTTACCATCAACTTTAACTAAGCCTGACAGGGCATGGTTTGTGCCTGTCCAGTGTTTTGTTGGTGATGCATTAAGGTTGTCAGAAAACGACCAGATACTGAAATAAGGATCGTGTGTAATAAGTGGATAGGCAGGCGCTTTACGTTGCTGGGCAGAAGCACTAAGTATAGTGGCGGCCAGGCCTAAAGAAAGAAATAAACGTTTCATGTTTGTGTTGTTATTTGGTTAATTGTGGTTTCTGGTTAGAGGTGGTGGTTAATCAGAAATCAAAGTTGAAAAAATAAGATAATTGATCGCTGAATATCCGTGTCAACTTTTCTGCAATTTGTCTCAATTAAATATGGGCAGGCAGCTGAGCTATTTTCAGCAGCCAGCCAACCTATTTCTTAATGTAAAACGATTGACTAAAAGCACCATTTGCAGCTATATCCCAGGCCTCTACCCTTACCCATGTTCTATTGCTCAGTTTAGTTTTAAACTGTAATAGCTGAGACCCAAAGGCCTGTGTTTTTGTAAGGTCTATCTTTTCTCTATATACCTTATTGCCATCACCAGATATTATCTCTACAAAATTCATTGGGAATGTCCAACTTAGTTTAAGCTTAATATTTGCAAAACCTGATTTATCCAGTACAATTGTTTCACCGGAGCGTTTACCGTTTATAGTTAGTTGCGGAATTAAAACTTCTCCCGTACTTGCAAAAAACTTACCTTGTTGCATCACATCCAATACAGGCTGCCATCCCATATTAAACTGCGGCAATGAGTCCATCATTAAGTAGTTTACATTTAAATGCGCATACATCTCATTTTCCGGTGTTATGGTAAAAAGATCAGCTTCAGTAATCACAGTCTTTTTCAAATTCCAGTTATTCATATCGTCCATCAGATCCAGAACCCTTTTACCAAGCCTGGGTTCAGATAGATCAGCAGGCATTGCCTTCCATGCAGCTCCCATAAAATGATCCGATTTAAAAAACGATTCCTCTTTATATACATCAGGTGCATTAACAGATCCCTTTGTNCGCGCATGAGCCGTCCAGGCTAAACCCTTCTCTTCTTCAAGAAGTTTCAGCATATCGTCTTTATCACCAATATGATAAATCTTACCATACTGAGGGTGACTTTCAGCATAAGGAGCGTCTTTTTGGCGCGACATGATCCAATAAACAGGCTTAGGAAAAAGTGCCAACCAGTGGCCTCCAAAAAATTCATTTGGCTCTTCGCCAGGTAACAAAAGAAGTTTATTGTCGGAAAGTCGCCTGCATTGTTCAAACAGTGCATGCAACTCCTTTAACCTTGTTTCATCTGGCCCCTTAGGATGTGCTGTGTAATGGAACTCAGCAAGATGTACAATATCAATCCCTGTTTTCTTAAATACCTTAACGAAATCTGGCACTTCCGGAATTGGTTTATTTGCCAAAACAACTTTCATAATAAACTCATTATGAAAATGGCTCGACATAGTTTTATAACCAAGCAACTTAACATAGCTATCGTTATGTGTAAACTTTTTCACCTCTGTAAAAGCAGCACTTTCGTCCTCTGCATTAAGCAAGCAAAAGAAATTTAAGCGTTGTTTACTCTCAGGGGGTGCATTAAACCATGGAACAAACCTTCTATCACCCTCTAAATCCTGACGAATCCCAATGCCATATCCATTCGTCATCTTCCTATAGTTATTTCCATACCAGGTAAACTTCAGGTTAAAGGCTTCATCCAAAGGATAGAAATATTGATGAGGCGCTGGGAATATTGCCAATACCCCTTCTTTTCCCTTGGCGGCTATGGTTCTGTATTTTACGGCCATGTTTTTTGAACTATCGGCCTCAATTGCACCTACAGTCTGTAAACTATCTCCAGTATTTATCCATGATATATTTTTCCAACCGGCTGATCTGTTTATTAAACCTGCATCATACACAATTGCGGTTGAATCTATTTTAGTTGATATTACCGCTGCTATGTTAAATAGCGGACTGCCATTGTAAAAAGTAATTTCAAGATTACCAGAAAAACGATCTGCCTTTAAAGATGAAATGGTAACAACCGTTCTACTGCCTATCGTTTTTACAGTCACAGCAGATTTTTCCAATTCTACATTATAGGTTTTGTATTTCTTTTGAGGGACCTTATCAAAGAATATGTTCCAGCCATTTTGCGATATCAAGTCCCTTTTACCGATAGTAAGCAAAAAAGTAGGATCAAGATCTGTTGAAATGAGTTTAGCTTTTTTAGCCACCCCCATCAAGAGGCGACTAAACAATGGCTTCCCTTTTTCCATGTTAAGGTCAACCTGTCCATAATTTCTATTTCCTGCGGGCCAGGTTATTTTCAGGATATTTTGGCTATAGGTTGCCGTTACTCCCGACTTGCGGTCAAACTTCTGAGTGTTTACCTGAGAAACCTGAGCTGTAGCAAAGCTCACATTGCACAAATAAATGAGTACAACTATTGTTAATCGTTTATACATGTTCTTAATTTATAAATGGTTATAAACAAAGAAAGACAATATGAATTTGATTAGATAAAGAATGTGTCTCAATATTTAATCAATGCGTATCAAATTTACCAGAGTATCTTACTCAGCTCTTCTATAAACAGATTGGCGGCTTTCTTCTGATAGATACCTTTTTGCCTTAATATAAATGCCCTTTTGTAACGCTCCTTTCCTGCAATTGGAATAGCAATGAGGCTATCCCAACTGATAATGGCCTTTTCATTTAAGATAGTAACCCACGAAGTACTCTCTACCAAAGTTAGCAAGGAGTTTACCTCATTCATTTCAATTTTAATCTTCGGAGTAATCTTACGTTTACCAAAAAGCTCGTTTACATAGTCCCTAGAACTAAACCCTTTGCCTGGTAAAATAAGTTCCAAAGCACCAAGCTCTGCTACAGATATCTTTTTTAAAGATGCTAATGGATGTTTGCGTGAAACCACCATCACAATCTTAGAAGAAAATAATGGTTGCATTTCCAATCCTTGATTATCAGATTCTTCATGAAAACTAAGAATGATATCAAGCTCTGCTGCTTTTAGTTTAATCTCCAGCGACTCTGGTGTGCCATATTCTAAAAATATTTTAATCCCCGGATACTTTGATGAAAATGGAGCCAATGCAGGGAGTACCATAGAGCTAAAAGCGTAAGTAACCCCAATTTTAAGCTCGCCGATTGCAAGATTATTCAATTCAGATATTGCGGCTTTTGATTTTTGCACATCCAGCAATATTTGTCTGGCATGAATCAGGAAAACGCTTCCGGCCTCGGTAAGACGAACATGCTTACCTACCCTATCAAACAATAACATACCCAGTTCCTCTTCCAATTGCTTTATCTGTTGTGATAAGGTTGATTGGGTTACAAATGATTCAGCCGCAGCTTCAGTAAAATGAAGATGTTCAGCTGCTTTTACAAAATAATTGAGTTGTCTTAGTTCCATAATCAATCGTTAAAACTAATCAATATCATTAAAACAATCAATTTTACAACTCAATAAGTTATTCCGAAATTTGCAATGTCTTCAAGACATCTACTACCATGAATATATTTAGATCATTAAAATACCGCAATTTCAAACTTTTCTTTTATGGCCAAAGTATCTCGTTAATAGGAACATGGATGCAGAAAACTGCTGTAAGCTGGTTAGTTTACAGATTAACAGGTTCTGCACTTTTACTAGGTTTAGTAGCTTTTGCCAGTCTAATCCCCTCACTCATATTATCACCATACGCCGGAAGCTTAATCGACAGACATAACCGTTATAAAATCCTTGTCATCACCCAGATCATTTCTATGATGCAGGCCGGTGCGCTTGCAGCAATTATCTTTTTCAAATTTTATAACATTCCCGCTATCATCTTTTTAAGTCTGGTGCAGGGAATTATAAATGCGTTTGATGTAACCTGTCGACAATCATTAATGGTAGAAATGGTTGACCAGAAAGAAGATCTGCCGAATGCAATTGCGCTAAACTCTACTATGGCAAACCTTGCACGTATTGTAGGGCCGGCAATTGCGGGAGTAATTTTAAGCACCTTTGGCGAAGACTTCTGTTTCATCGGAAACTTTTTAAGCTACATACCCGTCCTAGTCTGTTTATTCTTAATGAAACTGAACCTTGGTGTTGTTGAAAAATCAGAAAAAAGTATCTGGATTGAGCTGGAAGAAGGATTTAAATATGTATCGAGCGACAGGGAACTAAGCAGTATGATCCTAATGATTGGAATTAGCAGTCTGTTTGTAATCCCTTTTAACACTTTGATGCCCATTTTCGCTAAAGACCTCTTTCATGGTGACGCAGGAACCTTTAGCTGGTTTGAGAGTGCTGCTGGCCTTGGCTCCGTTATCAGCGCCATGTATTTAGCTAATTTAAGATCGGCTAAACCATTAAAGAGGGTCATCGTGATCGCCAGCACCATATTTGGAGTTAGTTTAATTTTGTTGGCTTATTCGGGCATACTTTCATTAGCCCTCGTATTCATGGCCTTTGGTGGCATAGGTATGATGGCACAAACATCTGCTATAAACACTTACATACAAACGCACACGATTCCTGAAATGAGGGCTAGAGCTATCAGCTATTACATTATGGCTTATCAGGGTATGATTCCCATTGGTAGTTTACTTATCGGATGGACAGCACAAGCTTTCGGCCCACGACTAGCCGTTTGCTTAGCAGGAGTAATTGGACTTTGTGCTACCGCAATGTTTGTTGTTTACCAAACTAAACGCTCTGGTCGCCAGCTTTCATTCCAAACACTATTGCACTTAAGGTAAGTAGGCTTTTAAAGCTGATAAAGGTGTGATATTGCTTTCACACAATATCATCTTACTGTCATACCTAAAAAAATAGAGGGGGTCGATTAAACTATTTTGCCTTTTCTTCGTTTATATATTCGAGAGCGTTAATTTAGATGGCGGGGTTAAGTCTTAGGATTTAACTCCGCTTTTCTTTTTCTAACTATTAAGTAGCAAACATACAGCAGTATAATCCACCCAGGAATCAATTCTACAGACATTTTCATTCCAGTTATCCACATGATCACCAGAATACCTACTAAAAAGATCAAACATATGTAGTTAGAAATCGGATAAATAAAAGATGGAAACTTAGTTTTAATCTGATCAGCGTCTTTACTCCTTCTAAATTTTAGATGCGTTATACTGATCATGAGCCAATTGATAATTAGTGATGACACTACTAGCGACATTAAAATCTCTAATGCCTTGTCGGGCATTAGCTTATTAATGATAATACATAATGCTGCAAACAAACTTGATATTAAAATCGCATTTATAGGTACTGAATTCTTATTCAGCTTCGACAAAAAAGAAGGCGCATTTCCTTGTTCTGCCAATCCAAACAACATCCGACTATTGCTGTAAACACAACTGTTATAAACAGACAATGCAGCCGTTAGTACAATCACATTAAGTACATTAGCAATAATGCTTGTAAAATAAATAGTCTTACCTAACAGTGTGAATTGAAAGCCCTTTAAACTTTCAAAAACCATTACAAAAGGACTGCTATCAGTAGTAATACTTTTCCATGGAGATAATGAAAACAAGATCACAAGTGCCCCTACATAGAAAATCAGAATACGATAAATCACTTGATTGGTTGCCTTTGGAATTGTCTTTTCAGGCTGTTCTGCTTCTGCTGCCGTTATCCCAATTAATTCCAATCCACCAAACGAAAACATAATTAACGCAATAGCGGCAAATAGTCCCTGAAAACCACCTTTACCATCTTCGCTAAACAAGCCCTTTGCAAAAAAACCACCGTCGTTCCATAGATTTTGTACACTTGCTTGTTCACCACCGCTTCCGCTAACCAGTAAATAAACACCAAAAATGATCATAGCTATAATAGCTACCACCTTTATTATAGAAAACCAAAACTCTACCTCTCCATACACCTTAACGGAAGTTAGGTTTAAGGCATTAATGACTATAAAAAAGAATAGGCTCGATGACCATAGTGGTATTTCCGGCCACCAAAAATGTACATAAATTCCAATGGCTGTTAACTCCGACATACTTACCAGGATATACAGCACCCAATAGTTCCAGCCAGAAGCAAAACCGGCAAAAGGACCCCAGTACTTATAAGCGAAGTGACTAAAGCTACCTGAAACAGGCTCTTCTACCACCATTTCGCCCAACTGACGCATAATAAAAAAGGCAATGATACCGGCTAACGCATAGCCTAAAATTACAGAAGGACCAGCAAGTACAGCTGCCGGCCCAATGCCTAAAAATAATCCTGTCCCTATAGCTCCGCCTAAAGCGATTAACTGAATATGTCTGTTTTGCAAACCTCTTTTGAGCTTTTGCTCCTCAGGTTTTTCGCTAACTTGTTTCAATATTTATGGTATTTATTCAATTACAATGTGAGCATCATTCCAATACAATATGGGTTTCACTCAAAATCTCAGCAAAAGTGGGAACTTATATTGACTTGAACGATTAAAAAAGCAAATAGTTCATTTCAACTACTCCAATTATCATCGTATTAAGATTACAGCATCTCCTTGCAAATCATTCTAATCCATAGATTTAAGTTATGTTAGAGCGAAAACGCGATGTAAGCATCACTTGATTTACCTCCCCATTTCGACCCACCACAAGCGATAACGACATATTGCTTCCCGTCAACTGCATACACAGCCGGTGTTGCTACACCCGGAGCAGGCAAGTCCGTTTCGAAAAGTATTTTGCCTGTTTTTTTATCGATAGCCCTGAATTTACCATCAGCTGTTGCACCAATAAAAATAAGTCCACCAGCAGTAACCACAGGCCCACCATAATTCTCGCGACCAGTGGTAGGTATCCCTTTCTTTTTCAACTCTTCAAATTCGCCAAAAGGAACCTTCCATTCATACTTTCCAGTATTTAGGTTGATGGCATTTAAGGTGCCCCAAGGCGGACTAATTGCGGGATAACCCTCTTTAGTAAGGAACTTATTATACCCCGTAGAGCCGTATGAGGGTTTCGGTGCTTTTGTAGTTTTAGTTTCTGATGGCCCGATATATGGTTTTGCCTGTTCACTTTTAAGATCAAGAATGAAAGATGCAATTGCATTTTTTTCTTCCTTACTAAGGTGGTTAAAGCCCGGCATCATTCGTCTTCCTGTTGATAGCAATTCTGTAAACTGAGTAAGGTTATATTTCTTATCTGCCCCCACTATTGACGGGTAATCTCCTGCTCCCAAACGCTCCGGACCATGACAAACCATACAGTGTTTGTTGTACAAACCTGCTCCGGCTTCTAAATTTGTTTGAGCAGTTGTTTTTGCAGGCTCATTTTCTACAAGATTTAATACCCAGGCCATTTCACTGGCATTTACATACAGAATATTAGATTCAGGATCGAAAGCAGGTCCTCCCCATTCACCTCCTCCATCATACCCTGGAAAAATAATGGTTCCTTCTTTAGTTGGCGGGGTATATATTCCTTGCGAGCGATAGGTTTTAAAGCGCTTTTTAATGTCCTGTTGAGATGAATCACTCACCAAAGTATTCAGGTCATTTTCTGTTAATATTTGTCTCGCAAAGGGTTTAGGCAACACTGGGAATGGTTGCGTTGGCCAAAGTTTCTCTCCAATAATTGGTGTATTGGTAGCTACTTTCTTTTCTATAATAGGGAAAAGTGGTTTACCTGTGGCACGTTCGAAAACAAAAATGAGTCCTGTTTTAGTGGTTTGCGCTACGGCATCAATCTTTTTCCCTTGTCGGGTTATGGTAGTAAGAATTGGTGGACTGGAAATATCCATATCCCACACATCGTGGTGTACAGTTTGAAAATGCCACTTTAATTTTCCTGTAGCTGCATCTATAGCCAATACGCAATTAGCATAAAGTCCTTTTCCTAAGCGGTCGCCACCATAAAAATCGTTGCTTGGATTACCGGTTCCGGCAAACAAAATACCTCTTTTTTCATCAAGACTAAAGCCAGACCAGCTATTGGTTGACCCCATTCGTTTGTAGGCAGTTTTATCTTCCCAGGTTTCGTATCCAGGCTCACCAGGCATAGGAATGGTATGAAAAACCCATTTTTGCTTACCCGTTTTTACATCAAATGCGCGGATGTATCCAGGTGTTTCCTCACCCACGTAACCACTTAAAAAGAACAGGTTTTTATAAATCATTACCGGAGAGGTTGGTGCGATAAACACCTTGCTCTCTTCTCTGCCTAAACCTTTCCTTAGGTCTACCCCTCCGTCCTTACCAAAACTGGAGATTAACTTACCCGTGGTAGCGTTTACGGCAAAGGCAATAGGCCCTACGGTATAGATGATACGTTTATCTGATCCTTCCTGCCAATAGGCCACTCCCCTGTTCATGTTTACACTGTTGCGGTGCCAGGTTTTATTTATGGTAGAGTCGGCCGGATCGAAATGCCATTTCTCTTTACCTGTTGCGGCATCGACAGCAAACAGCTTTAATTTTGGCGATACGCCATACATTACCTTATCAACTATGATAGGATTGCATTGAATTGAACCGAATTTTGTGTTATCGTTATTTTCTGAATGGTATACCCAAGCAACTTTTAGCTGACTTACATTACCGGTATTGATCTGTTTAAGCTTTGAATACTTAATATTTTCGCGACTGCCTCCGGTAACTTTCCAATCTTTGTATTTACCTATTGTATCAGCATATTTAGTTACAAAGGGATTTACAGAAGTGCTTACTGATCCAATTTTATCGCTTTTATAGGCCAGTAATACTCCTGAAATGGCCAGCATACCTAATATATGCTTTTTACTAATTGTCATACTGAAAATATTTTCTGTTAATTTATTAAATTAACAGAAAATATGATCAAATGATTTCCGGATTCAGGTAATATTATTATTTCATAAAAACTTAGTCGACTTTAATTGCTTGTAATGCTTTGCCGTTTAAAGAAACCGTAGCCTGATCTGAAATGGTATAATGTGTTTTGGTAATATTAGGATCCATTAGATCAAGACTACCTGAGCCTGGAATATCAAAGGCAGCAGTATTAATTTGGTTTGCTGAAGAGAGCACCAAACTGGCATTGCCTTTTTCCTTATTACCGATCAGTGCATTTAACTTATCTACTTTCAATTTATCTAAAAAGGTTCTGGTGTATTTTCCCAAATCCAATTGCATAGAATCTTGCTGGAAACCGGAGATATTAATGCTACCAGAGATGTTTGCTCTTCTTTCTTCCTCTTTATCCTTATGGTAAGCGCGACTTGTTAGCTTAACCGTATTTGGCATAATTAAAATCAATTCATTGTCCCATATCTGAAACCCGTCGTTTTTTGCAGCCTTTGTCAGGTCAATTTTTATGGTGTTTCCGTTCTTTATCCATACCAAATTTCCTTTGAGCCTATCTCTTAGCCATAGCCCTGCCGTTTTACCCTGTTGGATGCGGATGGTAATTCTATTGGCCGACAGAAGTTCGACTTCGTTAACATCTTTAACAGCGTTAAACGTTAAACCATAATACGGATTTTTGTAATCCCCCTTTAAAAAGGATGCCTTAAGGCTAAAGTTGTAGGCTGTAAGGCCAATAAATGTGGCAACCACTGCTGCTATTATAAACATTGTGCTGGTTTTCATAATTTATTTAGTTTGGTAGTTTTGTGCTTTAAAAATCTCAAATCGCTCGGCAATATCCTCTACGCTAATACCTAGCAGATACATGCTTTTGAATAACTCCGGAAGTTCCTGCCCCAGAAAACGCTCTTTGCTATAGTTTTTTACTTTCAATACCGCATCTGGCGCGATAAAAAAACCTATCCCTCGCTTGTTTGCAATCACCTCCTTACTTTGTAAAAATTCGTAGGCTCTTACCACAGTAAGGGGGTTAACCTGCAGATCGGCGGCCAATTCACGAACTGAGGGCAGTTTTTGCTCGGGCAACCATTTCTCCAACATGATATTTTCAGTTACATAACCTGCAATCTGCATATATATCGCTTCATTCTCTCTAAATTCCATCTTACACTTGTTTTTCTTTTAGCCTGAAATAGGTACTGATCCAAAGAATCACCGAAATCAGAATAGCTATAATTGCTGCAATAATATAGCTTGTTTGTGTTGGCTCAATATATATATATTCTTTATTTATGATAAGGCCGACCATGTTAAAAGGAATCCCATTATTAATCTCTTCCTGAAATATAGTATGAAGTAGAATCGGGTTTAAAAGGCACAGCATCGCTATAAAAATGAAAAAACTAAATACCGTTTTTATAAAATGAAGCTTCTCAAAAAATACAGCGCCAAAAAAACATATGGAATGTAAAATAGCGAAGATTAAAAATGACACCCAGACTTTTCTATCAGTAGAAAACACGTTTATAACCTCCATTTTATCTGACGAATTTGCATTCGAAATCGTGATCGCCAAGTAATCAATAGCATAAAAACAACCCAGAAAAACCAGTTGAAATATCAAATAAGAGTATAGCCAGGCCACCAGATATTTTTCAAAGTGAGAAGCGGGTAGCGCTAAAGTAGAGATGGATTTCTTTCTGTCGCCCAGATCAGTAAAGATCAGGCTGGTAAAAATAGTGCCAGAAAAAAACAGAAAATTTAAAAACATAGCCCCCTGTATAACGGGGCCCATATGCCCCTTGGTACTATAACTTATAAAACCCAGAATTAAGATTAATACCCCAATTAATACGCCTGTTGACATTAAATACGTTTTATATTGCTCGGCGGTGTGTTTCTTAAACAGGTTAAGAAAGCGGGTAAAGTTGAAAATTTCGTTCATAATAGCAGTTATTTTAAAGACTCAATTACAGCCGTGTGATCATCAATTATCGCATTAAATAGCAGCTCCATATCAACCTTATTGTTATGTTGTTGATTGTTGATGCTGATGGTATTGTTACCGATAGCATTAGGGGCAGTATATAATACCCCCTCTTTATTGGCATTACCCGAAGTACTGAAAAGTAAGCGGTCGCCAATATCATCCAGGCTCTTGTTGAGTACAATTTCTTTTTTGTGAAGGACAAGTAAAGTATCAATCAGACTGTCCAAATCTCTAACCTGATGGGTAGATATGATCATACAGCGATCTTCTGTAATTGAAGAGGCCATGATTCTTCTGAACTGGACTTTCGAAGGAATATCAAGCCCGTTTGTAGGCTCGTCCATTATCAGTAATGAGGTATTTGTGGCCAGACCAAAAGTAATCATTACCTTTTTCTGCTGTCCAAAGGACAACTGGTTTAAATTATCATCGGCATTAACATCAAACTCCGCAAGCAATTTATCGAATAGTGCATGATCAAATTTTGGATAAAAATGAGCAGTGCGACGAACAAACTCTCTGCCTGAAAGCGAGGGTAACTCCATCTCCTCCGGAATAAAAAACAATTCCTGTAAAAAAGAAGGA
>Ga0065714_10002288_pt1 | contig 27655 bp, 44 predicted proteins | sample MisRhiReplicate2_FD_59101 | JGI IMG/M metagenome (GOLD analysis project Ga0065714, IMG submission 59101) | Miscanthus rhizosphere microbial communities from Kellogg Biological Station, MSU, sample Rhizosphere Soil Replicate 2: eDNA_1 v2... | ecosystem: Host-associated > Plants > Roots >... | reverse complement strand
TAGATGCCGGGTTCTTCATAGACGTAGCCGCCTTCACCGACCTCTTCACCCCGATAGGTGCTCTTACCGAAGTCGTACTTGTATCCGGGGAACATCTCTGCAAGCTTGGTGTAGTTGAACTTTTCCTGAGGACGTCGATCTTCTCCGAAAATGATCCGAGCAGTGTGGCGAGCGGTACTTTCNTTGACNGAAAGTCCACTCATATCTGCCAGAATCTGACGTGCTACAAAGTCCTGCTCACGATCCTCAGCAACCTGTTCGGTTGTNATAACGTCGTTTACGCAGTACTCTTCGACTTCGGCCCAGCGCTCTTCCGGAACAGGCTGATCCCAAGGGATGCCGAGTTCCTTGTGTACGAGACCAAGTTCGATCTGGAACTTCTTCAGGCTCTGCTTCTTGGATGAGTAATCCAGAATATCGGCATATGAGACGTTGTAAGCCTCTCCGAACTTTGCATTGGGTTCGCCGTTGATAAGACGCTGACTCTGACGGTAGATCGCCGCATTGTCGAAGCCCATGTAGGCAGCCCAGAGCATGTGGTTATCGTAGTTGCGATTGTAGAAGCCCACGAGCTTGAGCTTCATGAGCTGTTCAACCTGCTGAGCAGTCGGGTTGATCATACGAACGACCGTGTCACTACCCTTGAACTTCCAGCAGATCATGAACAGGTTCGGAAAGACTTCCACGTCAAAATATACGATGCGGTCATCTTCCGGAGTATCTGCCTTAACGAATGCCGAGGGGGTTACCTCAATATCGTTGTCCGGCAAATCTGCTGACTTGAACTTCATATCCTTGACGAGCTTGATGCAAGTCAGAGCCTGATTGTTGCTCTGAGCTGCAAACGTAAGAATACGAGGCTTCAGGTCCGTCACATCGTACGTCAGACCCTGCTCAAAGGATTCGTCGAGGATTTTCTTGATGAAGTCTACACTCGGCTTTGTTGCCGGATGAATATCCTTCTTCATGTTGCGTTCAATAAGCTCACGAATAGTTCGCTCGCTCTTGACCACATCGGTGTTGATCACTTTCTTCTCCTTTAGAGGAAGCCCACTGTTGATTGTGGTAATCGGGATGTTGTTACATTTCAGCAGGCGTCGACGCAGAGAACTATCACCGGTGAAGACCTTGATCTCGATACCCTCATCATAGACTCGGGATAGGTCTGAGGCGTCTCCGTCGTAGATATAATGGAGATGGACCCCGGCCCCACTTTTACTAAACTCAGCATAAGTACTCGGCCAAGTACTAGCTGCTTCGAGGTTTCTTTCGGCTGACTTTTGGCCATTAGCATCCTTTAGGTCGAAGTCAATGACGATATGGTTTGATGGAGGCTTCACATAATGAAGCTTTGTTGTGTCGATTTCTGAAAGCTTTGTAGTGACTTCTGCCCATTTTTTGATAGGCGTCTCATTAGCAGTCGTGTATTGTGCTGGCTGTTCAGAGTACAGAATATCGACTACGGATTCGGTCTCATCCATGATCAGTGCGAAGCTCTTTTCGTCCTTTTTGGTAGGTGCTTTATACCGATCCGCATTGAATCCTGAGTACCAACTACGCACTCTAACATCCCCGACAAAGGCACGCTCATCGAAATCCTTGAAATAGTTCTTCAGTTCCTCACGAAGCTTCATCCGGTTCATCTTGAACTCGAAACCGGACTCATCACAGAATGTCTTGTACATGTCATAAGCCTGCTGGAGGGTCACTCCATCTTGCTCTTTGAATACGTCGTAGTGCGCTTCAATAAAGTTGAAGAACACGTCGGTCTGGAGCATCATCTCAATCGGTTTGTAACCTGAGTAATAGTCCCGACCCATGCTCCGATAGACCTCGAGGCAGTGATGCGCGATAGCCCCTAGCTCGAAGTCTATTTGTGAGACTAGCGCTTGGTACCTACGAGGCGATAGCCTTGCACCGGAGGGGTGCACATCGATCATACGACGAATAAGACCTGATTTAGCATCTGTGATCTTGACAGGCTTGTTAGTTGCCATGATCAAAAATGATCGGATCTTCATGGTGTGCTGAGCTTTGTATTTCTCATTGATCGTCATGGGCTCGTGACCCACGATCGAGTTCAATTTTGTGTTGTCTTCGATGCGAGACATATCACTGTCGGGGTCGATTGCCACCAGAGGGTTGGTCCGGAAGGCTTCGGTCGCAAAGGTATTGGTGCCAGTAAGAGCTTTTGCCTCAAACGTGGTGTAATATCCCTCGAACAGCTTCGTGATGATGTCGATGATGGTACCTTTACCAGCGCCGGGGGCTCCATAGAATACCAAGAACTTCTGGATCTTCTTAGAGTCCCCCGACACAATGGCACCGATTGCCCAGAGGATTTTTGCTGCTTCCTCTGGTTCATATAGCGTTTCCAAAATCTCACGGAAAGCGCTAATATCTCCGGGAGCCAAAGGATATGAAAGGCGACGACTTACGAAGTCACTCTTCTTGACCTCTGTGTTACTGAAGGTAAGGTCATCGTCAAGCTCGCGTGAAGAATCCGACAGGTTTCTGACATAGTTTTGAAACTTCAACCAGCTACCGCTGCTGAAATCGTCCATGTACTTAACACGAACGATTCCGTCATGACGTTTCTTCACCGCTTCTTTGCGTTCCTCGAGCATTGCATCGATTAGACGCGGTACGATATATTCATCCGGAGACCATAGCCCCAAAGACTCATCCCAAATTGCATAGAATGATTTTCCGCGAACCATGAGATCTTTCGACCGCATAACTTTGAAATCTGGTGTGATCTCAATGACGTCATTTTTCACGGGACTTTCTTTTATCTTACAGAAGTCCATTTAACCTCCCTCCCGGAGTCTAGTTAGGATGCACTCTCGATATCTTCACCTTCGAGAAGATAGGCCTGTAGCTGATACCACATTTTGATTCGTGTTTGATCTTGTCTCGCATGTTTCAAGGGGAATAGTCCCCCAGCTCCGTTCGTGTCGTAGGATCGAGTGAGCCATCGCTGAACGATCGCATCAATCTCCCCCTTAACATCAGCGGTGTAGATACGGTCGTTATAGCTCTGAAGTCCTAGATTTGTTAGGAACCTCCAGAGCCAATCGCCGGGCTCCTCATTTGTTTCAAAGGCAGCCCGGCGAGCTAGACCGATCAGCATCTCGAGCACTGAGCATTCGATCTGCAGCCAATTGATTTCGACATCTTCAATATCGCAGCACTCGATAAACTCGCGACGAAGTTCTTTACCATCTTCACCACGGTGCTTATCATCATGCACGACCCAAATATATCTAGTCCTGTAAAGCTGCTTTGTGAGGCCCCAGTGTGAGCTGTTGGGATTTCGATTCGTTACCGATCCTACGAAATTCCTGTACAACCACTCAAGATATAGGTCGTCTAATGTCCCTTCGCTACTCACTCACGGTGCCTCATTTTCTTGGGCCCTTTCTTGGACTCTCGGACCATCGATTCCTCGATACCGAATCCAAGAACCTCACGGGAATACTGACCGTCATTGAGTGCTACCTCAAAGTCAGCTTCTACCCGCTCGTTTCGAATATGAAGCAGCCGTTCATCCCTCGATGCGAGACCGAAGAACTGAAGGTTGTCTTCACCGATGGTGCCATCCAAATCGGAGACGAATCGATCGTTCTCATCAGCAAGGGTATCGTCGCCCCTGTAATAAGTGATGGACGTCTTGGAGAAATCCGGACGATCGATCCGATATTCATCCTCGGTGATTACATAGGGACGGTGGGGATCACGATCCCACTGGGTTACGTCATCGGGATCTGCATCCCTGTTGGGGTTAACTACGCGAATATTTCTCACGTAATCACCCTCCTCTCTTAGATCTTGATCAACTTCGTCTTCCTCCCCAGAAGGTTGCTCAGTTGGTGGAATATGGTTTGGATCTGTGCGATTGGATTGTCCCACAGAGTTATAATTGACGTAGCCGAGCTTGATTACCTCTTCAGCAAGGCTTTCTTCAGAATAAGCATCGCTGTCTTCTTCCTCAGACTGGTCAAAGGGTGCCGCAGACCAGTCTTCCCGGGCTTGTGCAGCATCCTCAGAGCGAAGACGACTGTAGAGATCTTGGACAGATGCGATCTCTTCTTCAGCTTTACCCCTGATTTTTCGATCAGCCACGACGTAGCCAATGCCTCCACCGATGCAGAGACCAGCTGCGAGAGCAATACCGATTTTGACTTTCTCATTTGACACTTCCTTACCTACTTGGTTTTGTTGGGACGGGAGTTGAGCTGCTTCTGAAGAGCCCGAAGACCTTCGTTTTCCCGGAATGCGGGGTTGCGAACCGGTGCACTTCGCTCTGCACGAGGCTTGGGCTTCGGTGCGCTGGCAGTTGTGACAGACGGTACGGACGGCTTCGGGGTAGCGACAGACATTTGATATGTTCCTTTAAACTTTGAGACCGATAAATGAAAAGCTGGTGCGCTGCATTAGTCAACAACGCACCAGCTGGGAAATACGGGTACTTAGATCTTCTGGTGAATATCACCATCGACATTGAAGTCGAGGATGACGGAGCGCTCGAAGCCGTTCACAAATTCACGCTTGGCCTGATTCTCAATCTCAAACAGACCGAAGTCGATAAAGCCGTCCTTCGAATCTTCATGGTTCTCCCTGAGCCAGCCGACGACCTGACCGGCAGGCGTTGCCGGAATGCCGAGGCACTTGTAGACATCATTCAGGAATACGTAGCCCCGGGCATTGAGACGGTCGTTCAGCCAGTTCTGCTGATTGGAGAGGAACATCTGGTTCATTCCCGGAATCTTGGACCAGTTCTCGTTGCCTTCATCAAAGATTCGAGCGTAGGAAGACCACTTGCCCATCTTGACATCAGTCAGCTTCTTGGTGCCGGTCTGGTTGCCCTCCTCGTCATAGACGGGGACTTCGGTTTCGACGAGGCCGAAGCGGAGTTCCTTGTCCTTATCTTCTCCGAGTTCTTCGACTACGCGGTTGCGGTACTCAGCGAAGCTGGACTCGACGGCCTTGTATGCCGCCGCCATTGCGATATTCCGACGGCTCATGATGCCGTGTGAACCGAGGAGACAGCCGATACCTACGAGCCCAACTGACAGAGCGGGGGTGTAGAGCTTGGTGACCTGAAGGCCACGGTTGATGTAGACCTTTGTCAGAGCCTTGTTGAACTCAACCTCGGAGTCGAATTCGTTCACGCTTCGACGATCCTTGACGTCCATGATGTCGGCTTCGGCCTTCTCGACAACGTCCTCCAGCTTGAGGGTTGCCTTGCAGGCGAGGATACCGGCAGCGACGACACCAGTGACACCGACGACCATGAGGATCTCGGGGCTGAACCGCTTGACCTTTCCGACGCCCTTGAAGAAGAGCTTCGTTGCGGTGTTGACAGCCTTCTGAGCGGGTACTGCAGTTGCTGCTACAGTGTTCGCGACCTCAGTCACGGTTTCTGCTACTTCGTTACTCAATGTATTCTCCTAATTAGTTTTCGACCATGCGGTCAAGTGCTCGTCCCAGAACAGGCATCTGGGCACGTACGTCATCCTGCATCATTCGATGGTAATGCGGGTTATTGCCGGGATCGGACCAAGCCATAATTACAGCTTCTCCGGGGGAAAGATCATCAAACTGAGTGAGACCCGCTTTAGTCACCGGCGTAGGCAGTACTTCCTTCTGCTTCCTACAACGAAGGAAGGTTTCACCGATGACATATATCACCAAGATAAAACCGCCTATCGCCGCCAGTGCTATGAGCTGATCGGTTGTTAATGGATTCACAGATCACCTTCGTTCAACAGACGCATGTATGTGACATGAATCTGCCTGTCCGACATTTTTGCTATTTTCTCTGAGCCCGGATACCTCTCCAACAGCTTGGCTCTCTTTTGTTCAAGTGACATGACTCCCCCTGAAGTCTCTTGTTAGGTTGCTTTGGACCATCCGATATTTATAACACCTTCCACTTCGTCGTACACGATCGCGAAGTTGTACTCAGGATATTTCTGCACTAGACGAGCATAGTCATCGGCAATTTTCCGAGTAATATCTGGATCGTTATCTGGAAGAAGTTTCGCAGAGGCATAGGTTCTCGATCCCGACTCAGTGTCTCGAATTTCCGAGTCATTGACTAGTGGGAACGTCATATTTATGCCAGACCGATTGGAGAAGGCATGTCCAGAACCCAGCCGTCACGATGCTTTACGACCTTGAACTGGTTATACCCTTGGGCGGTCCAACCGTTTGTCTGATCAGTAAAGCCATTACCTGTCTTGCCGATGAGGTCGTAGAAGTCGGCAACTGTGACGCGACCGAATTCCATGACAGGCTCGCCCATCTGTTCCATAGTTTCCATGGCTTGAGTGCGAGTAGCGAAGACCAATCCGGAGAAATCGAACGGGTTTCGCTCACGCTGACCGATCGAGGTATCGCCAGCAGACCTAGTTCCTACGAGAGGGCTCTGTGACATGGTGTTGTAGGACGTTGACCGAACACGAGAGCTGCCAACGATGGTCGTCGGGATCGTTGACGAAGACCTGCGAGAACCTTCGCCATAGATAGCCCTACTGCTGCCCTCGTTGATGAGGGCCATCAGAAGATCTCGAGTCGACGGGATGATGACTTCCTCGAAGAGTGAGCGACCTACGCTTTTGAGATCCTGTCCGCCGAAGTTCTCCTTGATACGCCTTCCGAGTGAGGGCTTCTTCTCGGTGACGACGATCCCTTCGATCTTCTTGAGTTTCGGGGTCTCCCGTACCTCATCGGCAACCTCTTTTTCAAGCTTGCTGTTACCTTGGTAATTCATGGGCTTAGGGCCCGGTACTGCAGATGTCATTTCTAATCCTTAAAGTAGGGCGTACGTCGAGGCGGTTCTCGAGTACTATTCAGTCTCGGTGGACTCCGGCTTGGAACCCTTCTGGGTCTTCTTGACGGCTTCGCTGATCCGGGCCTCGATGTTGTTAGCCTCCGCAACATTCTCATCGATGCGCCGCTCTGCGTATGCGACGGCCTGTTCGGAAGCCAAGCCTGCGAGTGCAATTGCACCGGCAGGGATCGCCACCTTTTGGAAGAGATGGAAGCCCTTGGCAAGGGTCGGGATATTTCGAATGATGTGGGGAGCGACCTTTGGGACGCTGGATTTGGCAGCAAAGCCTACCATGGTACTGACTCCGGATGATACCACGAAGCCTGCGCCGAGCTTTACCAAACCTACTACTGCGGGACTGATCATTATCTGTTCCTTTCAAGAGAGATAAATATGAGAATGGGGGTGACTGATATGCCACCCCCATTCCATTGGTATTACTTTGTCCGACAAGCTTCGAGGAGATTTTGATGAGCGGTATTCAGCTCATCATTCGCCAGATCCAGCAGGTCGCCAGTTCGCTTTTCTTCTGCTTGAGCTTTCCGGAAAGTGTCTCGAGCGGATTCGGCATTTTCTCGAGCGACACGATAGCTCGTTACTGCTTTGTCAACAGCTTCTGATGCCATTACTGATCAGAACCCTTCTGCTGTTCCTGCCAAGCACGGAACTTGGCGAGCTCATCGTTCTGTTCTACAGGAACGCTTACCGGTTCCAGTACCGGATCAGCAGTACCTTCGATGACCACGGGAAGATCCGGAACCACGGACAGGGTCGGCTTAGGCTTCTCTTCCGCCTTCCGGAAGCCCTGCATCCCTGCCAGCGACTTCTCTCGTGCAGACTGTGAAGCGGCTACTTCCTTGTTCACGGTGTCCCGCAGGTTCGTGGGCATGAGACCGTTCACGAAGGCTGCCATTGCGTCAGCATCGGTGCAGAGTTCGACGATCAGTTCCGAATATGCTCCCGAGGACTTGAAGTTCTCAGAGAGCTGAGCGTTCTTGATGAACCGCTTGCCATCGGTGGTACGCTCGCCGTAGCCCTTGAGCACGATCTCGTCGACGACATCGATGAGGGCCTGACCATTGAGGTTCTTGCCGATCTTCTCGAGCTTGTCCTGAAAGCTTTCCGTCTTCTGGTCGATTGCGGCCATCTGCATCTGGACGAGCTCACCCTTCGACATGTTGAAGAGGAAGGTTTCCGTTTCCTTTTCGCCAAGGAAGTTTTCGAAGGTAATGGTTTTGCTGATCATTCGGGTGTTACTCCTGTTACTAGTGTGGTTTGTGTGTTACATGTGACGAAGTCGTCGGTTTCGGGGTCGAGGGCTGCACCTACACAATTGGTAGTTTTACCGTCTCGACATTCAGGACATAAAGGCATCGTTGTATTCTTCATCGGATACTGCTCGATTGTCGGACTTGACATACGTATCTACGTATGACTCATTCTTGGCACCGTTGTAGGTCACCTCATAGTAGTACCCATGGAAGGCATCAGTACTTACCAATGCCTTCCAGTTGCCGAGCACCTTGACGAACCAGACGATGTAGAAGTCGGCATCGGTCAAGTCGGCGACTCCGCCAGTATCGACACTGAGCTTGTTTACGGTGCTGGCGACAAGCTCTTTAGCCTTCTTGATGAAGGCATCCGGATCGGTCAGGGTTTTTTGCTCGAACTTCGGAACTTCCTTGCCCTCGATAAGGGCATCCTTTTTCCGGTTCTGATAGAGGTCGAAAGCGCGAGCTCGTTCTGTACTGTCAGTCATGATTCTCCTAAAAGTTTGTTTGGAAAAATGAAAGCAGGAGTATCTGTAATTGCTTACGGATACTCCTGCATGACGCCTAGTTTTCTTCGGAGGACGAGTCGGTGGTCAGTTCGTCTTCTTCCACCGTCTCACCAACGATGACGATCTCGCTTTCGGGCTTGACGAGGAGTGCTCCGGCTACGAGGCCGAGGGCAATTCCTCCTACGAGCAAAGCCTTTCGGGCGATGACGTTGCGGTTGGTGGTGACGAGGGTAGTGATCTTCTTGATCATGATTATCCTTTCAAGATAATGTGGGTGTCATTATAGGGTGTGTTATTCCCGCGAGGTTTTACGCTCTCGGAAGTTGGTGTTTCCAGCAGCGATCATCCCATCGATATGCTTTTGATGGTCGATGATATTCATGCTGATTTTGTGAATCAACCAGCCTGTCACGTTCGCATTCGGAATTTCGATATAGAATCGATCGCCCAAATATGTGGGCGAGTCGGCTACTGGGCGTGACATTTATAGCCTTCGTACCCATCTAGTAGGCGCATTCATATCCATTTCGAGAGCCCATCCGGATTTTAGAAGGATTTCACAGACCGATGCAGGGAGACCTACAGCTATAGACAGTTCTTTAAGAAATTGTCCAGCTAAGGCCTCCCCGACATTAGTCACTTCCAAATCAGGCTCTTTGGGGTTATCCGAACCTGTTGTAATCACGAACGGGTGCCTTCTCGAAGTCAACAACCACGACGGGTCGCTTACCCTGATGGAGCTGTGCGGAATATCGGACCTTGAGTGGAACGTCAGTAGTCCAACCAAGCTCCTCACCAACTGTGCTGGTGGGAATGCCAAGCAGTCTGTAGAAGTCGTTCAGAGAGGCATACATGTCACTATAAATGACCTCGTTAATGTCATTCACAGCCCCGCGAACAGACTCCATGTCGCTTTCGAATAGACGCTCTGTATGGCGATCGAGGAAGAGCTGTTTGCCGCCATCAGTCATGAAGATCTGTGAGGACTCCGGGACACGATCCACAACGTCTTTCATGACTTCATCATGGATCTTCGTTTCCTTGGCTTCGCCGATTACCTCGATAGCCTTCTCACGATATTCCTTGAATGCTAGTTCGGTAAGGCCGTAGGCACTTGCCAGAGCTGCACTCCGTTTAGTACTGATGGTGTTTGCACCGATAATGCAAGCGATTGTTGCGGTTCCTACGGCAACAGCCGGGATGTAATACCGGTAGGTGAGGAGTACCTTATCGGTCAGGTCTGCTTCTCCGGGACGTTCGGATTCCTCATTTGCGAGATCAATGTGTGCTTTAGGTGCTGCCTTCGCTACGAGAATCGCAGTAGTAACAACACCCACAACTGCAACAGCGGTCAAGACTGCCGGTGAGTTATCAGCGACAAGCTTCTTTGCTGCCCCAGCGTAGCGAGCTAGTCGTATCATCAGATGGGTAACCTTTCAAGAGTCAAAAAAAAGAATGAGAAGATGTAGTCTTTCTCTACGCGGACCCATACCATTCGCTAGTAGCTCGTGATGGGGGTCTTCTTCTCATTATAGGCCATGTTATTTCTGCGACATCCTTGGACGACCCCATACGATCCGGTACTTACCGAGGTGAAAAGCCTTTTCACCTCGGTTTCGATATTGCCGTTTTTCCGTAGACCAAGGCACCTTAGGCCCCGAAGTTTGCACTTCAACATACGCGCCTTTTGGAATTAACTTGTACCAGCGAAACATCGTTTGTCTCCTTTCAAAAGACATGAAAAATAAGAGTGCATGTATTGCTACAGGCTCTTCGACTTATCTCTAAGTGTACTCTCTCATTATAGGGCATGTAATTCCTGCGAGGTCTCGACCACTTCTTTGGCCAGCTCAGCTTGGGTCTTTCGACGGAGGCGATAGGTAGTCGTAATGCGGATCTTATACTCCAAATTATCCGCAAACAAATCATTGCTCTGCATGGTTTCAAACTCGCTGGGATGGATCACTTCCAAAATATAGAGGTGTGCGAACTCTTCGAAGGTCGCCTTATCCCCAAAGAATCGGAGAATATACAGGTCCATCTCGGCGGCAGTTCGCTTTTGGCTATCGGCCATTACGCCATCAATACGCTTCTTAAGTTCTTCAGACACGGGACGTCTCCTTGGTTAGGCAAAAAATATAGGGGGTGTTGAGGAGAAAGGTGATTAACTATTTGTCGCACCTTGCGGTGGTTTCGGGGGCAATGCTTATTAGGCCTCGCCAGTACCTAACCTTTCTTCTCATTATAGGGCATGTAATTCTTGCGAGAAAAAGAGAAGGTCTGGTACTCTTACGAATAGCAGGTGGTCTTCTCAGTGAAAGGGCGTGATGTTGCCGTTGTTAATTGGGCAGCAGGGATGGACTATATTAGCGGGTTGGATACCGCCTCCATTAGTTTTACACTCCTTTCATTATAGGACATGTAAATTTTGCGAAAAGGAAAGCCCACGCGGGGCCCTTCCTTTCGATAGTCGCTTGTTGAATAGAGGACGTGTTGTGTGACGGGCGGTGTTCTTCAAGACATGTCGGGTCTGAATATCGTGTCGTTTCTTTAGCGGTAATGCTATAGCTTCTTGACTAAATATCTCTCTCCAAATCTTGTAGAACAGGTCATCCATATCATCGAAAAACATGTCGATCCTTTCATAGGAGTTCTCATTATAGGGCATGTAAAACTCACGAAAAAATAAGAGGCCTTGCGGGCCCCTTATCTTGGATTAGTTTTCCAGTTCTCGGGAGTTCTTCTTGTCGATACGAGTCATTGCTGCGTACTGAGCGGTGTCGAGAGCTGCACCGGCTGCCATGGTGATGAGCACTCCTCCGATGACGAATTTGGCAACGTTCTTTGCGATGTGAACGATGTCTTCTTTCGTGACAGACGGGGTGGCATCAACCAGTTCATCCTGATTGCGGTTCTTGACAAGCTTCAGTTCCAGTTTGTGATTCTTGAACATGATGTTTCCTTTGTTAGTGGGGGTACTTCTCACTATAGGGTGTGTAATACCTGCGAAAAAATAAGAGGCCTTGTTAGGGCCTCCTATTTTGATTACTTCCTTTTACGTTCTTTAAATGCCATAAGGCGTCCAATAAGGCATCCCTGCCAGAAGTATCGAGCTATCTTCTGCATTTCTTTCCACTCAACCTTGGTCGGATCGGAATCGATCAGGTCGGCGAGTTTGTGCAGGAGCATCGCAAGTTCTTCAGCGTGCTGGGTAGATGTCTTGGCGGTCATGGTATGTCCTTTGTTAGGGGTTAGTTCTCACTATAGGACATGTATATTCTACGAAAAACTAGAAGGGCTTGTAGGCTCTTCTAGCTCGAGTGTTACTTGGACTTCTTGGAGTCCTTCACGGCTGACATGATCCAGTAGGCGGTATAGAGGCCGACAATGACGGTGGCTTCGATTGCGATTGATTTCGCGAACGATGAGCCAGCCGACTTGACGACTTCGGATACCGTTACGGGGGCATTGTCGAGGTTCATGAGGGTTTTCATAGTGTTTCCTTTGTTAGTAGGGGTTCTCACTATAGGGTGTGTAAAATATGCGAGGCAAAAACTAGAAGGGCTTGTAGGCTCTTCTAGCTTGAGGTGTTACTTCTTATTCCAGTAAATCGGTCCAATTTCAAAAGGGACTTTCAGATTACGGACCTTGTCGATCACGACCGGTGCGTATACGGCGATGACGGTGGCAACGAGGGGGAGCGCAATGCTGACAACTGTGAGTTGTCGCGCTGCACGCTGGTTGTTGACGCCTTCAAAGTGGTACTTTGCGGGGACGGGGGTGATCAGCAGGTAGCCGATATCTTTGATGTCTTTTTTGAGGTTCATGGTATTACCTTTCATAGGGGTTAACTTCTCACTATAGGACATGTAGAATATGCGAAGAAAAACTAGAAGGGCTTGTGGGCTCTTCTAGCTTCTTGAGATTTACTCGTTGGGGACGATCCTTGTGAGGATATCGTGGTTCAACCGTTCCGTGGAGGCGGCTGTTCGGTCGGTCATGGCTTCGTAGGCTTCATCCTTGCGATTGAGCGATGCTGCATAGTGCTCATTGGAGGTCTCCACACCTTTTGAATAGATGTAGAGGACTCCAACGACACCTGCAACGAGGGGCATCACAAAGGGCGAAGCTTCGATCCAGACGTTCTTCAGCTTTTCCTTGGTTTCGGGCTTCATCTTGAATTTCTTCATTTCAGTTCCTTTCGTTGAGGGGGTTCTCACTATAGGGTGTGTAATGCGTGCGAAGGAAAAATAAGAGGCCTTGTGGGGCCCCTTATCGGGTTATGAGATCTTGCGTACTCGGCAGATCACTTTGTTCCAGCTCGTTTCTTTACTGAACCAAATATCTGAGATTTCGTAGGTACCCGGTCGATCAAGCCAACCCTTTTTGGCGGCGTCGACAGCAGTTGCGTTCACCATACAAATGACTATAAAGTCTTTGAATGATTTAGGTTTGTATGCGGTAAAAGCCTTTTTGAGGGATTCTTTGGTCGGCGGGGTGTGTACGATGAGATTTTTGGTAAAAGTGCGAGTTTTCATAGTGTTCCTTTGTTAGTAGGGGTTCTCACTATAGGGTGTGTTATTCTAGCGAAAAAATGAGAATCTTTGTGGGATTCTCATCTGAGGGGCTAGTAGCGGTGGCGGCTATTTGCCAGATTACGGAGTTCACGAATTCCAATCCAGATGAACCAGAATCCTCCTGTGATCAGGACGAGTAGGGCATCGAGGATGAAATTCCAAACAGAGTATTTTCTGAGCATGGTAGTTCCTTTGATAGTAGGGGTTCTCACTATAGGATGTGTAAATCTTGCGAATAAAAAAGAGAAGGCCTTGTTAGGGCCTCCTCATTAGTTCACCTTGGTTACGGTGGCGTTTTTGTGAACCATTAATTTGTCCTCACGAGTCATTCTGGCATGAAGACCTTTTTCTTTAACTGAAATTTCGACAATTGTGCCTCGTACTAATGTTACGAATGTGACTGTCCAAACTTTGTGATTAAATTCAATAGTGTCTCCAATAAGAATGTCGATAGCGGGAACTTCAATAGTAGAGTTCATCATATGCCTTTCATAGTGGTGGGTTTCACTATAAGGCATGTATTGAGTGCGAAAAACTAGAAGGGCTTGTAGGCTCTTCTAGCTTGAGGGGCTATTCTTCGGTTAGTTCATGGTCATTCTTTCGGTTTTCGATGGCACCGACGATTGCTTCGGAGGCGAAGTGTACGATGACGCTAGCGACCACACCAATGACGATTTTCATGGTGAGGAGCTTAGCCATCTTGTTACTCGCGACTTTAATTTCGTCGTCAGTAGCCTTTTCGAGTTCAACGATAAGGGGGGATGTCATGATATTTCCTTTCATAGGGGTTCTCACTATAGGGTGTGTAATGCGTGCGAAAAAAATAGGAGGGCTTGTAGGCTCTCCTATTCTTGGAACTTATTGTACAGCGATATATGCGAAGGCAGATAGACTAGCTACGAACAGAAGGTAGACTTCGATTGTTACAAAATCGTTCTTGTGTTGTTGATAGTATGTCTTGACTTTACTCATATATTTCCTTTCGTAGGGTTCTCACTATAGGATATGTTATCCCTGCGAAAAAATAGAAGGCTTTGTAGGCCTCCTATTTCGATTACTTCCTTAGCAGTTTCTGCCAGAATGTCTTCTTCAGCATTGGTATGCCTTGGTCGACGCTGTAGGTAATCATCGCTTCGAACTCCTTATTAAGCTGATAGAGTGTATACTGCCACTCTACAACACGAATCTGACAACTACCCAACAAGGGGTGGTTTTCATCTTTCTTTGCATAGTGCAGCATAAGCTCTTCAGCTTCAGCGAGTGCGAGGACGACATCTCTACGGCGTTCCCAATTGGCATCGAATGCTTTGGTTGACGTGTTCATAGTAAATCCTTTCATAGGGGTTAGTTCTCACTATAGGACATGTAGATCCTACGAAAAGGCAAAAATAAGAGGCCTTGTGGGGCCCCTCATTCGGGTGATAGTGCTAGTCGGTCATGATGTTTACGAGGGTTCGCTGCTGTTCGATTCGGGCTTTGATATTAGCAACAAAGCGAATGGGCAGGGCGAGGGCGTTCTTAAACATGGTAGATCCTTTCATAGGGATTATCTTCTCATTATAGGGCATGTTTATCGTGCGAAAAAATGAGAATCTTTGTGGGATTCTCATTTTGGGGTTAAGCCTTGTTGCGGGCATATTCAGTGGCAAGCTTCTTGCGGAAGTCCACCTCTTCGCGAACATCTTCGTTGAAATCCTTGACGCTTTGGATGGCTGCTTTGGGCAGATCCAGTGCGATCTTGGGGATCAGGACGATGGAGGCGAGAGTGCGGACAGCGCGGTTGGGGCGTGCAGTCATGATATTACTCCTTAATAGGGGGTTAACTTCTCATTATAATGTGTGTAATTCTTGCGAGAAAAACTAGAAGGGCTTGTAGGCTCTTCTAGCTGGATATTAGATCCAGAATAGTTTCTTAAAGAATGACGTTTTGGGCTTTTCGGCTCGATTCCAAGACTTGAAGATCGACTCACGGTAGTTAGCCGCTTTCCGGTGAAGCAGTCCGAGCTCCTTGAGATCCGATCGGGTGATGGGATTGGGGGAGTCCAGAAGGCGTTCTTCGGTGCGGTTAATGAGCGTGAGCGTCTCCATGTACAGGTACGGGACGTTAACAGTTTCGGTCATTTTAATGATCCTTTCTAGGGGTTAATTCTCACTATAGGACATGTAAAATGTGCGAAAAATTAGAAGGGCTTGTAGGCTCTCCTAATTGAGGGGTATTGCTAGTAGTTACTTCTTGGTCATACCGGCGGTAACAACTGCTGCAGCGAATTTGGTTTCCCATTCGAGGTGCAGGAGGATGTTATCGTTCTGGTTCTGAGTCAATGTAGTACCTTTCATAGTGGTTAACTTCTCACTATACCCCTTGTAAATTATGCGAGACAAAAATGAGAATCCGTGTGGGATTCCCATCTATGCTACTTGTTGTAGCTGATGTCGAGAATGACATTCGGGTTTTCAAACATGTGGTGCTGTTTTCCATCAATCATTGCGTGGAGGGGCACTGCGACGTTGTTCACCAGCGACTTCTCGTATACCTTTACTGTACCGCCATTGGCGATAAAGAGGGTTGCGATAGTGATGATGACAACGGCGAGTGCGATTGCAATGGCGTTGAAGGTGTTTTCAATAGCTTTCATGGTTTTTGATTCCTTAAAATTGTAGTGTTTCTTCTCATAATATCCCTTGTAATTTCTGCGAGGAAAAACTAGGAGGGCTTGTAGGCTCTCCTAGCTTGAGGGTTACTTCGGGTTCCAGATGGTCATAAGGGTATTCTTCTCGAAGGTCAGCAGACCCGGCACGAGCGGACGACGTACATTTCGGAACTGGATCAGGTACGCGTCACCGATAATTTCGATTCGGTTAACGCGGTACAAGATTCCAGCAACCTTGATGTGGTCATCGGACCGGAGGTCTTCGACTTTGATGTAAGATTTCTTAAACTTTTTCATGGGGTTCCTTTGTTAGTAGGGGTTCTCACTATACCCCGTGTAAACCCTGCGAATTGTTTTGTCAGGAATTCCCCCCGGGCATTTTTTGGGAAAGAAAAGGAGGGCATGTAGACAAAAATAAGAAACCGTGTGTAAGGGTTTTTAATCCTTACACACGGCTCCTATTTTGATGTTCTGTATTAAGATGGGGTCATGTTAAGATCGGAATTTACCAACAAAGCCAATGGCTTTCGTGGTGATGACATTGAACTGTTCTGTTCTGATGATCAGTCCGATACCGAGGAGGTTGCCGATGACTGCGATGATAGCGTTTGCGCTAACAGGTTCGCTCTTCCGTGTGGAGGCGATCTTGTTGAGGCGTTCAAGCTGTTCAGCAATCTTGGCAAACTCTTCAGTACCGGGCGTGGCCTTTTCGAGTTCGGCAGTTACAAGGCCAATGACCTTTTCGAGTCCGGCAGTGTTGGTGTCTTTTTTAAACATGATTTCTCCTTTCAAGAGTTCTCATTATAATACATGTTTTACTTGCGACCGCTAATCAGGCGGTCACATCATACCCTTTGATGACGAGCTGCTTCTTGTTCAACAGGTCTGCTGCGGATTCATCGCTGAGGTCGACTCGGAGGACCGTCTGTCCGTCAATTGAGTCTTCAACCACAGCACCATCGTACCCACCGGGTGGTACCGATGGATCGACGATCCGACCCCTGCGAGAGAGAGTCAGAAGCAAGCCACCGAATACGGTGAGGGCGGCAAACGTTCCGCCGACCTCGAACTCGTAGCCCCAGTGCCAGATCTGAGCGAGTGCTGCGTACAGCACACCAAGACCCGGGAAGACCTTCTCGACAAGCTGCCGAAGAAAGTCATAGACGCCATCACTCAGGACAAGGCCTGAGTTTGAAACAACGGCTTCATGTTCAGCCATAAATTACTCCTATTTTGATTGTTCAGTTTCGCGTTTGACAGGTGTTGCACCGAGCAGAATAATTTGACGCTGCAGCATAGCTACATGCTCTTCTGCTTCACGTCGTAGATCATCGGCTCTATCACGTTCTTTATCGGATTTCTCGCGGTCCGCAATAGCTTTCACACGTAGCGCTTCGGCAGATGTGTTCCGTACTTGTTCACGATGAGCTTCTCCAGAACGCCATTTACCGAAACCTTTAGCAAAAGCTATTAGTAGTGTTGTACCACCACCTGTCCCCAACACGGTGACTACCATCCTTGCGGTTTCGTCCACGAATTACCCCTCTCTGGGCGCTAGCAAGAACTCTTTAATATCCAACCAGCGCAGTGTGAGAAGGAGAATGACGATCAAGGGGATGATGATTACGAGTGTAGAAGCTCCAAGAAACAGCAGGGTTGCCGAATACATGACAATGCCCGTTGCAATTGAGTATAGTCCCACACGTTCAAACCACCAAATTCCGGGAAGTACCGAAAATGCACATACCGTTGCCCCTACAACGATAAAGCCTGCCAAGACATAGACTAGGATTAGTCCACCTAGAATGTTTGCCAGTGCTGCAGGCGGTTTGAAGATTACCCCGGTTCCCGAGATGACCAAAAGCAGGTAGATGAAGAAGTAGATAAGACGTCTTACTCGAGGCTCAGCAATCTTCATGTAAGCATTGTACGGAGCTTTGAGTAGGGTATTGAAAAGTTTATGCATGTTACATCCTATGGTTGGGTAGTTTCAGAACGCTTCGACTGCTAGCGTCGGATACGAACGATCACCCTCAGCATCGGAAATGAAGATCTGTTCAGTAACACGCATGTACTTGATGACGTCATCAGCTTTTCGCATCTCGACAATATCGCCTAGGCGGTAATCGCGTTTGTACTGATAGCCATATTTGGGAATCTCGCCATCAAATGCAGTAACTGTCTTATGATCTTGCAGGGCTTCCAGTCCTCTGCGTTTAAGGATGTCAGTAATCGACAACTTGTCTTCATTGTCATTCTGGCGTACATTGTCCACCTTGACTACGAGGACACGTCGCTCAAATCCTTCTGCCGAGGGATCTACTCCGAGACCGTATACAACAAGTGACTCGTTTGGTGAAAATACGTATGCCACATTCTTATAGTCGGCCTTTGACGATACCGAGGACATGTTCGTCAAGTTGTCGAGCTCAGGGCTGAACACTACAGATGGAATATCATGCTGATTCGAGGTCCTATCGCTTCCGGAGTAAACTTCGAAATATAGTTCTGATCTATCAGCATTACGAACAAGTGCGAATCCTAGATCATACTCTTTACAAGTATCTTGGATAGCTTTGTATAGAGATTGGGGCTCGAATTCGCGCTTCACAACAGACCCGGACTCGGCGATTGTATCGGGGGGAAGGATGGTTCCAGTCTTGATGAAGGGAATAACATCCTTCGAATGCAGAATACCGTCTATACAAATAGCCTTAAACATGCTCCTAACGATAGCCCCCGGTGTGCCTGTGATGGCCCACCGAGGCGCTAAGGTTAGATCAGCAAAGCTATGACGAGCCACTCGGTCTTCGAGAATATACTCCAAAGACTTCCCGGTAACTGTCAGCATAGAACGCCCTTCCGCGTCATCCTTGATACTACAAGTATCGATGACCATAACGCGACCTTCCGATGAAGTTGTGAACAATCGCGTTCCCTTGGTCAGAAGGGTTTGATTCGTCCAAGTCGCACGAGTGACGAGTTCGAAATCTCCAAAGGCAGCCCACCGCTCGGTCCAAATGAGCGATTCATACTTATCGACAATATCAATGCGGCGAAGAAGGTCGTCCAGAATATAAAGATCCATTAGAGACTCCCGTACCTATTGATGTAGTCGATCGTATAGGCTATTGGCGCTCCTCCTGAGTTGACTCGAATATAATTCTTTCCCGGAGCTAGGGTAACCCATGCTGAATCAGGATCGATCCAGTACATGACGGATGTCCATATTCCACCACGAAGGCGGGAAGCCCCCTTGTCGCCATTGACAGTACTGATATCCAGCACGTCTCCGGCGACAAGGGGGGTACTTCCGGGGGTAAGAGCTGTATCAAACATCAGATCTCGGTACGATCCATTTTCAGGACGAAGATGGATCGTAATTGCCGGAAGGTCGCGGTTGACATTCATACGCAATCCGATACCTGTGGCGATACTGCCCTTGTAATCGATCATTATTTCGGAACTACCAGAGGTGGTCATTCCATCCACTGTAATCGGGACCGGCTCATAGAAATCCGGATCGAAGCAGAGTATTGAGATCGTAGTTACAGGAGCTTTTACGAAGATAGGGCTATCGAACGTTTCCACTATTCCGTAAATATCAACAAAGGTCTCATCGTCATCAATGAAGCGAAGACGAAGCTCAGCCTTTGGCATGAATATGCCCGCCAGTCGATTCCGAAGATCTCGAACTGTCGTGTTGACATACTCAGGCCTTAGATCCAGAGTGAATATGATGTTTCGTTTCTCACGAGAACTGGCTTGGTATTCCTCGCCATCACGTCCCGCCATTTTCGAAGACACCAGTGTTGCTTTCACAGGATCTAGACCCGTAATATCCTTGACCACATAACCATTTGAATGATTCCAAAGGGAGAACAGTACTGTATTGCCTTGCGGAGCTAGAACATCTACTTTAGCTAGCATTATTTAGGTTTGCCCTCCCTTATTTTGGACAGTTGGTTATTGGTTTCACGATATAGTTCGCCACGAGATATAGCCTTAGGCGAATTGATGTACTGATTGTAAGTGATGTTCGTACCTGAATCAGGCACTGCATCACCCTTAGTCGGAGCAGTTTCGCCAGCATCCTTAGTCCGAGCCTGCAGTGCCAATGTAGATGCCTGCTCATATGATGTGCGGACAGTCAACTTAGGCGGCTTGATCATGCTGCCAATAGCGGCTGAGTCCTTCTTGACAGCGGACAGATCGAGTACAGGTCGAATGGTGGGTTGCGTGGTAATATCCGCTTCAATTACGGACTTGATGCCCGACATGGACTTCTTGAGCGTTGACACCGCAGAAGTACCCATACCCGCAGCCGTGTTATTGACCTTGCCTCCTAGGGAAGCAATACCCAGATGGAAACCATCGCCGAAGTATTGACCCAGCTTATGAGTTTCCTTAGACGGAGAGTGAGAGTCAATTGCTTTAGCGATATTCGCGATAGCGTCCTGACCCATCTTCCATGCGCCATCAGCAACTTCCTTAGCCCTTGAAGCAAGACCGCCGGTCATACCGTCGATGATCGCCCCAGCAAGCCTCATACCCGCATCACGCATTTCCTGAGATTTCGTCTCGATCGTGGAAGCGAGTCCATTCACGAAATCGATAATCAGGTCTGCTGCAGCATCTGTGATCTTTTGGACATTTCGACCGACTCCTTCGAGGAATTTAACCACGAGATTTACGCCTGCATCGACAATTCGCCCAATATTGTCAGCAAGCCCATTGAGGAAGTTGGTAACGATATCGGCGGCTGCCGTGACCAGTTGGTATATGTTGTCCCCGATACCCTTTAGAATACCGATGAGCAACTTCATACCAGCGTCCACGAATAGCGGAATAGCACGCACCACTAGATCCACCAATGCCACAATAAGTGCCCACAAAGTGATCATGAGCTGTGGTAATACGATGTTGATAGCGGTAAGCAAACCAAGCAGCAGCTTAACGAATGCTTCGATAAATACGGGCATCGCATTACCAATAACTCCAGCAAATGCCACAATACCCTTACCCAGTTCCGTCATTGCGAGCGGAATAAGAGCGAGGATAGACCCGACGAATGCAATCAATAGAGGTCCGGCTACTGTAACTGCCGCAGCGATGGCGATTAGACCAGCTGAGAACAGTACCGTGCCCAGACCAATACCGAACAGACCGATACCCATCATACCCAAGGATATACCCAAGGCGAACAGAATCGGTACGAGAGGTGTCAATACTAGACCGGCAAGACCGAATATAACGAAGATGCCTGCCAAAGCCACAAGGCCATGGAGGATCTGATCCCACGACATATCGCCTAGAGTCTTCAGAGCCGGTGCCAGAATAGATAACGCCGTCGCCATGATGAATATAGCTGCGGCACCAGCGATAGATCCTGAAACTGCGATCATAGCCACCGACATCAGGAGCAGTGAGGCGGCAAGAACGACGAGGCCCTTACCAATCTCTTCCCAAGACATACCGCCCATATCCTTAAGCGCCGATGCCATAATCTTCATAGCTGCGGCTACAGCTATGAACCCGATAGCACTCAGGAGCATGTTCGGCGGAACTCGTGCCATAGCTTGACTCATAGCAGTTAGAGCTATGACCATGGTTAGAAGTCCCTTAGCAAGCTCCTCCCAACTCATACCGGCAAAGTCCATAAGGGCACTTGCCATTATCTTAAGAGCCACCCCAAGAACGATCATCGCCGCAGCAGCTTTAAATATGCCGTCTGGTTTAACAGCAGTCGTGAATCGTGACAGCATTACCAGCACGAGTCCCATAACTACGAGTCCCTTGACAAGACTCCCGACATCCATGGCAGCGAAGTCGCCCAAAGCGCTAGCCATAATCTTAAGAGCTGTGCCCAGAAGAATAAGCCCAACGCCAGAGGCAATGGCACCCTTATTGGTTTTAGTCATGTTGGAGAATATAGACAGTGCAGTAAGTAGCACTCCTACGCCGATAAGACCCTTGGTCATCTCTTCCCAGCTAAGCTTGGCGATATCCGCTACTGCACTGGCTAGAATCTTGATTGCGAATGCTACTGCCATAAGCCCAATGCCTGTAGCGATTAGGTTGGCAGGGTTCTTAGCCATACTTTCCGTTGCTTTGGACAACACGAACAATAGGACTGCGACACCCGCAAGACCCTTAATTAGCTCATTCCAACTTAGCTTAGACAGCATCATGACTGGGATAGCCAATAGAGCAATCGCAATAGCTAGCAGAATCATCGATGCGGCAATAAATGGAATCTTAAGGAAGCCGGAGCCCATCGAGATCTTATCTAAGGCCTTCATAGCTTGCCCCAAGATAACTACCATCACGGCAATACCGATAAGAGCCTTTGTCAGCTTACCCGAGTCAATCATCGACAGAACAACAACAGAGATGGTCAAGATGCCGATTGCGATGGCAATCTTCATCAAGGTATCCGCCTTGAGGTTCTGCTGCATTGCTTCAAGCGTTCCGCTAAGACTTTCGAGTACCTTGTTGATGCTCTCTACACTGGTGTCTAGATGCGCGAGTAGACCCTTCTTAACTCCATCGCCCATACCCAAGAGTTTCTTGAACAGGTTGCGGAAGATCAGGAAGATGCCTGCAAGCAGACCAGTGTTAACCATGTCGAGGGTGTCATTGAAGTTTACATCAGTAAACACCTCGCTGATGTTCTTACCGATATCTTGGAACATCTTAGCCACCGCATCGCGAATGGGCTTGATCTTTTCCCAGAACCTCTGTGCAGCTTCGCTGATTGCGGTCCACATACGAGTTGCGGCTTCGCCTAGTCGGCCAAGAGATTTCAGTCGTTCGCTAACCCTAGTCAGTGCTGCATCAAGACCTCCATCGAATCCATTGGCCGCCCATTTAATGACTGCTACTAAAACCTCGAAGAAGCTGATAGCTATCTGAATGCCATCGACAAGTGCGCCGCCAATAAGCCTTGCAAATGCCGAAACATAGTACATACCGTAGCCCGAAATATCATAGAAGAACTGCCCCAGAGTAGAAGCGAGGCTTATGATTATCGGAACAACTTGGCCCAAAGCTCCGCCGAGAACTGTCGCACCCTTGATCAGGTTATCGAAGAAGTCCTTGACGAATGTCGAGTTAGCAATAGCATCGGTGGCTTTAGTAAGCATATCCGTTAGCGGTTTCATGCTTCCGGCGATTGAATCTCCACCAGTAGCAAAGGCTTTCCAGAACGCAACCACAACACCGATAGCACCCTTGAGAATATCTACCCCTATTTTGAGGATCGTAAACAAGAGCTTGAATGCGTTCTTAATCAGGCTAGTTGCTTGTTCTCCGGGGACGAGTGCTTTGATGAGATCACGAATGAAGACCGTCATGTCATACAACTGCTTGCCCGTTGTTGGCGGGAAGACTTCTCTGAAGGCATCCTTAATGGGTGTAATAACGCCTAGGAGAGCATGAAAGGACTGCCTGACTGCGTCGATCATGACATCTCGACCACCCAGTTTATTCCAATCGCCAAGCATTTTATTTCGAGCATCGGCAGACGCTTGAAGTATAGGTCCTAGCGCATTGAAGGTGTCCGTCCACATACCCTTGGCTTGTTCGAAGTCTCCAAGAATCAGCTTCCAAGTTTCAGACCACCCAGACCCAGTCTGCTCACTTAGAGTTCCAGTAAGCTGAGAGAAGGTCTTGATCTTTGTAGCCGCATCGCCAGCCGTCTTAGCCATCTTCTGGATATCAACGATCTGTTTATCGGTGTATCCCATAGCTTTAAGCTGTTTGTCGGATAGATCGCCGGTCATCTTAGCCAAAGTCTCATTCAAGACCTTGTCGGTGATCCAGCCCGACTGAAGTGACTCACGGAAGCTACCGTACTTCTTAATCAAACCATCGACATTGTTACCTTGGTTTGCGGCAGTTTCTTTAAGCGCATTCTGGAAAGCTTCGCCACCCATACCTGCGTTAACGACAGAGTTCCAGTCCTGAAGACCGACTTTACCCGCAGCCAAAGCCTGTGAGAGCTGGTACATAGCAGTAGAGGCTTGTTCAGAGTTTGAACCAGACATAGCCGCAAGGTTTGCGATACCCTTGATGGATTGTGTTGAGGTCTTGAGATCCACACCAGCTGAGGTGAATGTACCAATATTCTTGGCCATTTCCGAAAAGTTGTAGATCGTCTTGTCTGAATATTGGTTGAGCTCATCCAAAGCGCCATTGACGTCCTTGAGCGTGGAGCCCTTGCTCTGAGTATTAGCCATAATGGTCTGGATAGACCCGAGGTTTGTCTCATATTCGGCAAGACCCGATTTAGCTGGATCGATGAATAGTGACTGCGCCATATTTGCACCAATGGTGGCTGCTTTAGCACCGAGAGCAACTAGTGCTCCGATACCTACAGCAGACATAGCGCTAAATCGAGCGGCTACCTGATCTGCTTGATCGCCTACGGGCAACAGTGATACTGCTTTAGCTTTTAGATCGAGGTCAGATATGCTCTGACCGACACCCTGAAGACCAGTAACTACATTCTGGAATGAGAAGTTCTGCGCAGACATCTTGAGATTGCCGATACCACGCTGAACTGACTCGAAGTTCAGGTTCGTCTTGATAGCATTAGCTGCATCTACGACACCCTTAGCACCATTTTGGAATGGTGTAGGGTCAAGTTTAAGGTTGATCTTTTTGCCAGCAGCATCGAGATCGTTGAGTCCCTTTTTAACATCATCGAACTTCAAGTTTTTCTTGAGATCGTTTGCCGCATCTACGGTAGCCTTGACCTTGCCGTCAAAGCCTGTGGTATCGAACTTGAAGTTGATACCTTTACCTGCAGCATTCAAGTCTCCAAGTGCTTTGACCCCTGCCGAGAAGTTTAGACTCTTCTTGAGACCATCCAACGAAGTCATGGTCGTCTTAATACCAGCCTCGAATTGGCTGTTGTTGAACTTAATTGAGACGATACGTTCGTCAATGCTGCTCATGCAGAAGTCACCGCCTTCCAAACGTTGTCTGCGATAGTGTCAAATATGGGTTTCATTGCAGGATTAATAAAGTCTCTTCCCTTAACGTATCCGCCGGTTCCGGTACCGTGACCGTATTGCAGCATAATAACAACTGGGCTGCCGTCTTCTGTAAGATGGCCATTAAACCAGCTGAGCGAATAAGATCCGCGAGAGTGTTCTACCTTATAGTCCCACTGGTTCTTAGTTTCACCAGTATCCAAAGGCGTTGCTTTAGAAAGTGCAGCTACTCCTTCACGACCATACTTTTCAAGCTCTCGGGAGAGGTCTCTTTTAGAGGCCGAACGAAGAAATTTTTCAAGACTATTAAAGGAGCCGCTAGACCCAAGTGTAAATGACATAACGGCTCCTTTAATTAGGTCCTATTTTGAATGAGTTGTTTAGCCTGTGGCTGCGGTGGTGCTGAGTGCTCCCGCATCCGACACAACAATCTTGTATCGCGTTTTGTTCGGGGAGTACATGACCCTATCGCCAGACATTGTCATGTACGACCATCGACCAGTGTAGATACGTGGCTCCAAAGCATCCCCGAGCATGTTGACGAACCCGTCATGGATCAGCCTTGGAGTTGTGTTGGTATCTTCCACCATGTCATATGGATCGCCTGATGTGGTTGCCGAGTAGCTGTTGAAGTTCTTGATTACAACATAGCCACCCGGATCAGTCATGACGCCAACTTGGTGGATGCGTGCGTTCACGCCACGCCGAGTATTGAGATCCCCGAAGGTCAACGTGTCATTCATGTTACAGTAATGGATACGGTGATCACCGAGTGCATGACCATCCAAATCACCACTGATGTGTCCAGCATAGTCATCCAACCACATAGCACCCGCTGAGGACTGCGTATTGGTCGGTGTGACTTCGCCATGGATCTTCATGTCAGTAATTCGCCCAAAGACGGTATCCTGAGCAATGAGACCCATACCCTTGTAGTTCTCAATGTGGAGCAGGTCGACCTTGAAGTCGTTGCTGCCGCCATTGATCGTACCGAGCTGTCCAACCTTAGTCGGCGAGTAGAATTCGATGACTGGAACGGAGAATTCCGTACGAGTAACCGAAATATCCGCAGGAACATCTAGCGTTACCGTGAGACCGGACACTAGCCCCGTAATTGTAGCTCGGAGAAGTGCAGCTCCCCAAGGTCCTGTGCGGGCACCGAGGATGTAGATGATTCGCCCAATGTCATCGCTCGTGAATACGGATGCATTAGCGGATACTTGATTAGAACCGGCGACCGTTGTGATACGGGCAGGTTCAAACTGACCCGGAACAGCATTCTGGGTGATAGCAGGCGTTGTTCCACTGATTGTCACAGTACGAGCGTCGACGTATGTCGAAATCAAATACTTGGTCGCCGTAGTTCCGAAGAGGTTGAGCAGCCGTCCTGCATCAGAGCCGTTGAAAACATCGGCAGATGCCGTCACTGTCGTCGATCCTGATGTAGATGTGAATGTGATGCCAGTAGTATCGCGGTAGGAGTAGTGCTTACCTCCATAGAAAGATACGATATCTCGGTAGCGAACATTCTGAAGCGCCGCAATAGTCATGACCGTATTGTTACATGGCCCAAACCTAACAGATTCAATTCGCGATTCACCATGGCCATAAATATCCAACAGGACAGGGTTTGGACCACTTCGATCCACTGTACCCAGCTGAATATGTGCAATGGTCGTCGGTGAGCTACGTGTAACTCCCAAGGGATCGTGGCTCTTGATGAGACGCTTGCTCGTGCCGTAGAAATCGGCAAGAATAAACGTCGTAAGATTCGATTCACCCTTGATTACGAAGTCGAGACGCGGGCTATTGGACCGGTAAATATCCCATTCCTGAGTGGTACGGAAAGCTCCCGGTCCAAAGTTCAAGCACACAGCACCAAAGGTAGCTGCTGCCTTAGCTGCATCACGGAAGGCATTCAATGCAGTAGCATTATCCGTGCCCTTGTTTGAGGTGGACTTGTAGTCACCCTTGCATCCGTAATCATGCGCCCAAAGACCGAAGGCACCTTCACCGATAGGCTTCTTATCGTCAACTGCCTTTGCTGCTGCCGGAAGCTGAGAATATAGAATCTTCTGTCCGGAATCCAGAGCAGCGAACTTACCTGAAAGATCGGGAAGCTGCTCGAATGTGACAGCTTCACCATCGTCCATCTTACTCGCCAGACTTGTAGCGGTAGCTGACGCTCTCCAACCAGTCATGGTGAAAGTAGCACCGGATGTACCATTGGCGGTTCTTGTGAGGATATCGCCAGTAACCGGATGCACAGCCTGCTGATCCACTACATAACTGGTGTTCGGCTTCCACTGTGCGATAAGACCTGCGTTACTCGAAGCCATAGTTACGGCAGACTGAATAACATCAGGATTGTCAGCAAGAGTATCTGCGACAATCGACGGGATGTTGTCCATCCCATCTTCGACTTCCTTCAAACGAGGACGAATATCTGCATTTGCTCGTGCTACAGCCAGAGCATCAGCATAGTTTCGACCGAGGTACTCTACACCACGACGCGAAAGGTGCGTCGTATCTCCAGCATTGTAACCGCTTCGCATAGCGGGTGCGAAAGCCGAGTAGGAAATGCGGTTAGGCAAGTCCTTATGTGCGGCATCGATATTCTCTCGCCCAGCATTGGCTTCAATGCCTTCAGGAGACATCTGACCAATAACGAAGGGTACTTTCCAGTTATTGAATTCGCTACGGAAATACTGAACCAGATTGTAGACATTGTCCGAATATGCCGTCTGAGTCATCGTTGAGTTGTTCTCACCCTGATGCCAGATGATGACTTCGAGGTTCACACTGTATCC
>Ga0065714_10000012_pt1 | contig 27665 bp, 29 predicted proteins | sample MisRhiReplicate2_FD_59101 | JGI IMG/M metagenome (GOLD analysis project Ga0065714, IMG submission 59101) | Miscanthus rhizosphere microbial communities from Kellogg Biological Station, MSU, sample Rhizosphere Soil Replicate 2: eDNA_1 v2... | ecosystem: Host-associated > Plants > Roots >... | reverse complement strand
AAACCTAACGCGATCCTTGGCGCGGGAAATCACGATGTGACCGGATTCCAGCGGCTCCCTTAAGACTTCCAGCACCTTGCGATCGAATTCCGGGAGTTCATCAAGGAACAGAACGCCATGGTGGGCGAGGGTGATTTCACCGGGTTGCGGCTTTGAACCACCGCCCACCAACGCCGGGCCCGAGGCGGAGTGGTGGGGCTGGCGGAATGGTCTTTGCGGCCAGTGGCTCAAGGGCACGCAACTGGTGACGGATTGTATGGCAGCGACTTCCAGCGCCTCGTTTTCGGCTAACGGGGGAAGCAGCCCCGGTAACCGACTCGCCAACAGTGTTTTCCCGGTCCCCGGCGGTCCGCTAAATAACAGGTTATGAGCCCCAGCCGCCGCAATCAGCAATGCGCGTTTGGCCGAAAGTTGGCCCTGCACTTCATTCAAGTCCGGATAGGGCTTGCTGGCGTAGAGCAACCCGTTGGAAACGTAGGGCTCCACCGGCGTATGTCCGTTGAAGTGCGCAACGGCTTCCAGCAGGTGATCCACGGCAAACACCTTCAACCCCGACGCCAGGCACGCCTCCTCGGCATTCGCCCGCGGTACCATCAGCGAACGNCCGGCNTTGCGTGCTGCNAGCGCAGCTGGCAACACGCCTCTCACCGCACGTACNGCGCCTGACAGCGCCAACTCTCCCAGGCATTCAATGTCATCCAGCGTCAANGTCGGCACCTGNACNCTGGCGGACAGAATCCCCAGGGCAATCGCCAAATCGAATCGTCCGCCATCCTTCGGTAGGTCAGCGGGAGCGAGATTCAAGGTGATACGCCGCGCCGGGAATTGCAGCCCTGAATTGATGATCGCGCTACGCACCCGGTCCTTGCTTTCCTTCACGGCCGCTTCGGGCAAACCAACCATCGTTAATGACGGCAAACCGTTGGCCAGATGGACTTCTACGGTAACGGCGGGCGCATCCACGCCAATCTGGGCGCGGCTGTGGACGATGGAGAGGGACATGGTCGTTCCTTGAGCTTTTTACGGGGGCCGCTTCCTGCGGGTTTTTGAAGGGTAGACGGGGGCGATGGATTTGGGGCGTGGTTATGCAGGCAAACTTTCACTGGATGTTGCGGACACGGAGCGGGTCGTTGCGAGGCACAAAAAAACCGCCATTCAGACGGTTTTTTTTTAAGAAACGGTATTTAGTTTCTTCCACCAGCCAACCAACCACTTGGTTCAAGTTCTTTGCCGCGCGCGATGGCGACTTCAATAAAGCGTCGTTGATTAGCCGATAAATTCCCAGCCAAGCGACGTGCTTCGGCGTGAAACTCAGCAAGTTATAACAGCTTCGCCTTTCGCTTTTTGGGGCTCATGCATACCTCGTCTATCGAAAAGATCAGAGCGAAAAGGGTAAAGCAACGGGTGCGGAGTGATAAATCAGTCCGGAGAGCAGCTTTTTGTAGGACCGTGCCGAGATAGATGAAGGACGTCGGTGAAAGAGCGTGGGTGGGCTTGCCGGATGAAGGTTGCTGGTTATGATCTTGCTGAATGCAGCCGTAGGAGACATGAATGAACCGGATTGGGATGCGCCCGATTCATCCTGGTGAAATTCTCAGCGAGGAGTTTCTGAAACCAATGGGCGTTACAACCGCGGCGTTGGCTCGCTCGCTGAAGGAGCCTGAAGCTGAAGTGAGCAACGTTGTGAGACAGCAGAGCGGTGTCAGTGCTGGTCTGGCGAAGAAGCTATCCATGTTTTTGAATACCACGCCCGAATTCTGGCTGAATCTGCAATCGAGCTACGATCTTCGTAGCGCCGAAATCGAGCGTGGATGAGCGCTTAAAGCGAATGCAACGCTCGAGAAGCTTTTTTCCACCATGGAAGGTTGACCGGACGCTGCATCTGCTCGCCGCTCGGCAGCATATGTGGAACATCCTGCAACCGAATCCACGGTTGATTATTCCAATGCAACAGGCTCAGCGACATCTCAGGCCAGCTCAGCAGGCTCAGAATCGGGCGTTCGGTTGAGGTGGGTTGTTGGGCGTCTCTGAGGGCGGGGACTACGTCGTGGGTCAGCCATTCGCGCAGCGCCCGGTATTCGGGGCAGTAGTGGTAGACCAGTAGTGCGTAGACGCCGGATTCGCTGACCAGCAGGGTGTTTTCGATGGTGCCGTGGATGACGACTCGCGCGGATTGATGTTGATCGGGATCGAGTTTGCGGACGGCGCGTTCGTCGAGGAAAAGACGAAGCAGACGGCCTAAGTCTCGGGCGCTGAACCAAGGCTGGTTTTCGATCAAAAGGGCGTGGAGGTGGAGTTTGTGGCGGATGAAGACGTGAGGGATTAGATAGTTTTCTTCCATGGTGCAGCTCCCGGATGCGAATGAAGGAAACTGCCTCTAATCGTCGCCAAACGAAAAGGGTGGCAGCTTGCGCGGGTTGGCGAACCGGTGCATCCGGAAAAAACCGGCAGACCCGAAGGTCTCCCACGCAAAGCCGCCATAATTCGAGATGGGAATAGCTCCCTGGTTCGAACGTGGTCACGGTGCGTCGGATGCTGTCCAGGTCGCCAAACCCAGGGCTGAATATTCAGCTGAGGGTGAGCTTAGGAACCTGGGCGTCACGGCGCTATCGGACGGCGGTGGTGATCTTTGTAGGACGTTGCCGAGATGGTGGCGGGGCCGAAGATCAAAAGATCGCAGCCTTCGGCAGCTCCTACAGGGGTGGTCTGTCCAGTGTGGGATGGCTGGTAGACCGAGGCGACTCCATTCGCGGGCAAGCCCGCTCCCACAGGGATTGTGGTGTTACTCGGTAGGTGGATTGAGCTTTGCTTCCAGCTCTGCGACTTTCGCCTCAAGGCTTTCCAGCCGTGCCCGGGTCCGNGCCAGCACAACCATCTGGCTATCAAACTCTTCCCGGCTCACCAGGTCCAGCTTGCTGAAGCCGCTCTGCAACAGAGCCTTGAACTGGCTTTCGATTTCGCTTTTCGGCAGCGGGGTGTCGCCGCTGAAGAGGCGCGAGGCGGTGCCGCTCAGGGCNTCGAGGAAGTCTTTGGGTGCGAGCATGGGAAATGTCCTGTCAACAATGGCGGGCAGTGTATCACGCAGTGTCTATAGTCAATCCCGACCGCTGACTGTGCACGCTTTTCGCGCATGCGGACGGACGGCATCGCACTGTTGTTGTGCGTAACGCGGCAGCAGTTGCGGCGAAGTGGTTGGCATCTGCTGCCAAGGGCTTGAAAACAGAGAGTTTTGTGGAGATGGCAAGCTTTCTGCTTAGTCAGTAGTAACCCATGCACTGATGCAGTCGCTGTGACGAATGCAGTGCGCCAAGCGGAACGGGGGAAGTGTTTCGTGCGGAGTGGTTAGCAGGCGTCGGACGGGCAGGTAAGGCCGACGATGCGTTACAAAGCCAGGCACTGCGCTTAGACTTGAGTCGGGTTTGTTTTCCTGGGGCAAGTCCACCAATTCGGGAGAGAGTTTTCATGAAGCTAGTCACTGCCATCATCAAGCCGTTCAAACTGGACGACGTACGCGAGTCGCTGTCCGAGATCGGCGTGCAGGGCATTACCGTTACTGAAGTCAAAGGCTTCGGTCGGCAGAAGGGTCACACCGAGCTGTATCGCGGCGCGGAATACGTGGTCGATTTTCTGCCNAAGGTGAAGATCGATGTCGCCATTGACGACAAGGATCTGGACCGGGTTATCGAGGCGATAACCAAGGCGGCCAACACCGGCAAGATCGGTGACGGCAAGATCTTCGTGGTCAATCTGGAACAGGCGATTCGCATCCGTACCGGCGAAACCGATACCGACGCAATCTAAGCCGCCACAAACCCAACGCCCCAGGAGAAAACAATATGACTCTGCGTAAATTCGCAGGGCTAGGAGCCCTGTTGTCCCTCGTAATGCCCGGCTTGGCTATGGCGGCAGACGAAGTGGCGGCCCCAGTCCTCAACTCCGGCGACACTGCCTGGATGATGACCTCGACAGCCCTCGTGCTGTTCATGACCATTCCCGGTCTCGCGCTGTTCTACGGCGGCATGGTTCGCTCCAAAAACATTCTTTCCGTGATGATGCAGTGCTTCGCCATTACCGGCCTGATCAGCATCCTGTGGGTCATTTATGGCTACAGCATCGCGTTCGACACCACCGGCATGGAACAGGGCGTCATCAACTTCAACTCGTTCTTCGGTGGCATGGGCAAGGCATTCCTCGCCGGTGTCACGCCAGCGAGCCTGACCGGCCCTGCGGCGCTGTTCCCTGAAGCGGTGTTCGTCACCTTCCAGATGACGTTCGCCATCATTACCCCCGCGCTGATCGTCGGTGCCTTCGCCGAGCGGATGAAGTTCTCCGCCATGCTGATCTTCATGGGCGTCTGGTTCACCCTGGTTTATGCACCGATCGCGCACATGGTCTGGTCCGGTAACGGCGGCCTGTTGTGGGACTGGGGCGTGCTGGACTTCGCCGGCGGCACCGTGGTGCACATCAACGCCGGTGTGGCCGGTCTGATTGCCTGCCTGGTACTGGGCAAGCGCAAAGGTTTCCCGACTACCCCGATGGCGCCGCACAACCTCGGTTACACCCTGATGGGCGCTGCAATGCTGTGGGTNGGCTGGTTCGGCTTCAACGCCGGTTCCGCTGCTGCGGCCAACGGCACTGCCGGTATGGCGATGCTGGTGACCCAGATCGCAACCGCCGCCGCTGCATTGGGCTGGATGTTCGCCGAATGGATCACGCACGGCAAACCAAGTGCTTTGGGTATTGCTTCGGGTGTTGTGGCCGGTCTGGTTGCAATCACTCCAGCCGCTGGCACCGTGGGCCCGATGGGGGCTCTGGTCATCGGTCTGGCAGCCGGCGTGGTGTGCTTCTTCTGCGCCACCACCCTGAAACGCAAACTCGGCTATGACGACTCCCTGGACGCCTTCGGTGTACACGGTATCGGCGGTATTCTCGGCGCGATCCTGACCGGTGTCTTCGCTGCACCGTCGCTGGGTGGCTTCGGCACCGTCACCGACATCGCCGCACAAGTCTGGATTCAGTGCAAAGGCGTGGGCTTCACGGTGATCTACACCGCGATCGTCACTTTCATCATTCTCAAGGTGCTGGACGCCGTCATGGGGCTGCGTATCACCGAAGAAGAAGAGGCTGTCGGCATCGATCTGGCACTCCACAACGAACGCGGCTACAACTTGTAAGCACGCGCACAAAAAATTTGCCCGGCTTGCCGGGCATTTTTTTGTCTGAAGTTTGTCAGTGAAGGAACTGCTGAAAGGTTTTTTCGTACACGTTTAGTGGCGTTTACGACGGGCGTTTTTCTGCGGCCAATGGCTTACATGATAGAAGGAATATTAGGGCCTTTGTTTTTTCCCAGAGCGCGCTAGAATGCGCCCCGAACGTGCGGAGAACTGTATGTGGCAACAGACTCTGATTACCCTGCGGGCGAGGCCCCGGGGCTTTCATCTGGTAACGGACGAGTTACTCGCCGGCCTGCCTGAACTCAAGGCATGTCGGGTCGGTCTGTTGCATTTGTGGCTGCAGCATACCTCGGCGTCGTTGACCATCAACGAGAACGCCGATCCGGCGGTACGTCGCGACTTCGAACGATTTTTCAATCGTCTGATCCCACAAGGAGCAGACGGCTATGAGCATAACGACGAAGGCCTGGACGACCTCCCGGCGCACTTCAAGGCCAGCGTACTTGGCTGTCAGCTCAGTTTGCCGATTTCGGCAGGCCGACTGGCGCTGGGAACCTGGCAAGGCGTTTATCTGGGCGAGCACCGTGATTTTGGCGGTGCCCGTAAAGTCCTCGCCACCGTGCACGGTGAAGAGGCATAAACCGCTGGTTACCAGCGTTTGTAGAATTTTTTCCGGCGGCCTTCGACAGACGGCGAAGCTGGGCTATAACTAATCTGCTTTTCGCAAGTCATGAGGTAGAACATGAGCGACGATGATCTGGAAAACGACGACCTCGAAGTAGGCGACGACGACGAAACCGAAGAAGGTCTGGAAACNGCAGCGGAAGACGTTGCTGACGACGATGGCGGTGAAGCNCCCGTTCCGACCGCCAAAGGCAAAGCCAAGGCNGCGGTATCGGTCGATGAGCTGCCGAGCGTCGAAGCGAAAAACAAGGAGCGCGATGCCCTGGCCAAGGCCATGGAAGAGTTCCTGGCCAAGGGCGGCAAGGTGCAGGAAGTGGAGGCCAATGTGGTCGCCGATCCGCCCAAGAAGCCTGACAACAAGTACGGCAGCCGGCCTATCTAAGGCCGCCGCTTGCTTGCTGAAAAAGCCCGCCGTCGCTGCGGGCTTTTTCATGGGTGAATAAAACGCGTGGATGTGGTGCGAGTCAATGTGGGAGCGGGCTTGCTCGCGAAAGCGGTATGTCAGTCAAAGTGGAGTCGACTGACACGGCCCCTTCGCGAGCAAGCCCGCTCCCACAGGGGTTATATGTGAATTCAGGATCAGTGTTGGGCGTTCCAGAGGGCCAACAACGCCGGCAACTCGCTCAGGCTTCGAATCTCGGCATCCGGTGCCTTCTCGGCTTCCCACACCTTGCCCGCCGGGTTAAACCAGATCGCCCGCAATCCCGCCTGCTGGGCGCCGGCAATGTCATCACCCGGATGATCGCCGATATGCACGGCCGTCTCGGCCGTCGCACCACCGCGTTGCAACGCCTCATGAAACAGTCGCGCATCCGGCTTGCCGATGCCGATGTCTTCGGCACACAAGGCAAACTTGAAGTAGTCCGCCAGCCCTAAGCGGCGCACATCGGCGTTGCCATTGGTGACCACGCCGAGGGCGTAGTGATTGGCCAGAGTCTCGAGGGTCGGTTGCACCTCCGGGAAGATTTCCAGCTGATGCCGCGCATGCAGAAACACTTCAAAACTCTGATCGGCCAGGTCTGAGGCCTGACCCTGGTCGTAACCGGCCTCTTCCAGCGCATGGAACAAGACTCGGCGGCGCAGGGCGCTGATGCGGTGCTTGAGGCCCGGCTCACTGCTCAGGATCCGCTCGCGAATCGCCCACAAATGCTCCACCGGCACGGCGCCCAGATTCGGTGCATGCTCGGTCAGCCATTCACGCAGTACGGCTTCGGCGCTGACGATCACCGGGGCGGTATCCCACAGGGTGTCGTCGAGGTCGAAGGTGATCAATTGAATGCTCATGACTCATCGCCTTTGATGCGTTTGGCCCGTGGATGGGCGCTGTCGTAAACCGTCGCCAGGTGCTGGAAGTCCAGGTGGGTGTAGATCTGGGTGGTTTTGATGTCCGAGTGGCCGAGCAATTCCTGAACCGCCCGCAGGTCCTGGGACGATTCCAGCAAATGGCTGGCGAANGAGTGCCGCAGCATGTGCGGATGCAGGTTCTGCCCCAGCTCGCGCTCGCCAGCGGCTTTAACCCGCACTTGGATCGCCCGTGGGCCGAGGCGCCGGCCTTGCTGGCTGACAAACACCGCGTCGTCCGCCGGGTTGGTCATGGCCCGTAGCGGCAGCCACAACTCCAGCGCTTCGCGAGCTTTTTTGCCGACCGGCAGCAGTCGGGTCTTGCTGCCCTTGCCGAGCACTTGAACCATGCCGTCGGCCAGGTCCAACTGATCCAGATTGAGCCCGGTCAGCTCCGACAGCCGCAAACCCGAGGAATAGAACAGCTCCAGAATCGCCTGATCCCGACGCGCCAGAAAATCATCTTCCACCGCGCCCTCAAGCAGTTGCAGCGCACGGTCGGTGTCGAGGGTTTTTGGCAGCCGACGCTCGCCTTTCGGTGGCGCCAGGCCGTTGGCCGGGTCGTGGTCGCAGAGGCCTTCGCGGTTCAGATAATGATAGAGCCCGCGCACCGCCGACAGCAGCCGCGCCAGGCTGCGCGACGATTGGCCTTGTGAATGCAGGCGAGCGATCAGGCTGCGCAGGCGCTGAATGTCCAGGGCCGCCCAACTGCTGATGTTCTGTTTGACACACCAGCCCAGCACTTTGTCGAGGTCACGNCGGTAGGCGTACAGCGTGTGAGGCGACACCTGCCGCTCACTGCGCAGGTGTTCGCAGTAAGCGTCCAGTTGCCGTTCCACGATCAGCGTACCGAGCGCAGGGAGGTGTTGACCCGTGGCAGCACGCGGCCCATGACTTCGGCGATGTAGCTGAGGAACAGCGTGCCCACCGAACTCTTGTAGTGCTGCGGGTCACGGCTGGCGATGGCCAGGACGCCGTGGATGCCCTGGTAGCTGATGGCGACGACGGCGGTGGAGCCGATCTGCTTGCGCTGTTCTTCGCCGAACAGGAAGTCCAGTTCGTGTTCACGCANGCTGCCGCTGACGCTTTTGTCTTCCGAGAGCAAACCGCCGATGGCCGTTTGCGCGTCGGCATGGGTCACCCAGCGGCCTACCGGCATCGGGTTGTCACCCAGCAGAATCAGGCTGACGAAGGGCACCTGGAAGTCCTGGCGCAGACTGTCTTCGACGCTGATCACCACGTCTTCCAGGCTGGTGGCGTCCATCAGCGCGAGAATCAGGCGGCGGGTCTTGTCGAAGAGGCGGTCGTTGTCGCGGGCGACGTCCATCAAGTGCGAGAGGCGATGACGCAACTCGATATTGCGGTCGCGCAGGATGGTCATCTGGCGTTCGACCAGCGAAATGGTGTCGCCGCGCTGGTGCGGAATGCGCAAGGTCGCGAGCAGGTCTTCATGCTTGACGAAGAAATCCGGATGAGCCTCCAGGTACGCGGCAATCGCCGCCGCCTCAAGGCTTTCGGAAGGGGATTCGTCGGGCTGTAGGGCGGGAACCTGGGGCTTATCTTTCATGGATTCGACTCTCTCAAAGACGCACTTGTCCTTCATAAACGCGCACTGCCGGGCCGGTCATCATGACCGGTTGGCCAGGGCCTGCCCATTCAATGGACAAACGCCCGCCGGGCAGGTCGATCAATAGTGGCGAATCCATCCACCCCTGGCTGATCGCGGCCACTGCAGCAGCGCAAGCGCCGGTTCCGCACGCCTGGGTTTCCCCAGTCCCGCGTTCCCAGACGCGCAGTTGCGCGCGGCTCCGGTCGATGACCTGGAGAAAACCGACATTGACCCGCGCCGGGAAGCGCGGATGGTTTTCGATTTTCGGCCCCAGTTCATGCACCGGTGCATTGTTGATGTCGCTGACCCGCAGCACGGCATGGGGGTTGCCCATGGACACGGCGGCCAGGTCGACCAGGGTGCCGTCGACGTCAACCTGATAGCTCGTGGCCTGCTCCGGCGCTTCAAATGGAATCTCGGCCGGCACCAGGCGCGGTGCGCCCATGTTGACACCGATCTGCCCGTCGCTGCGGATATCCAGTTCGATGATGCCGCTTTTGGTCTCGACGCGGATCTGCCGCTTCGCGGTCAGGCGCTTGTCGAGCACGAAGCGAGCGAAGCAGCGCGCACCGTTGCCGCACTGTTCCACTTCGGAGCCGTCGGCGTTGAAGATCCGGTAGCGGAAATCCACGTCCGGGTTGCTGGGCGCTTCGACGATCAGCAACTGGTCGAAACCGATACCCGTATGCCGATCGCCCCATTGCTTGGCGTGTTTGGGCAGGATGTGCGCATGCTGGCTGACCAGGTCGAGGACCATGAAGTCATTGCCCAGGCCGTGCATCTTGGTAAAACGCAGCAGCATGGTTTTACTCCGGCAGCAGGCTTTCGCCAGCAAACAACTCGGCTACCGTCTCACGGCGACGCACTTCAAATGCCTGATCACCGTCCACCAACACTTCAGCGGCACGGCCGCGGGTGTTGTAGTTGGAACTCATGACAAACCCGTAGGCACCGGCCGAATGCACGGCCAGCAAGTCGCCTTCTTCCAGGGCNAGCTGACGATCCTTGGCCAGGAAGTCGCCGGTCTCGCAGATCGGGCCGACGATGTCGTAGGCGCGAGCCGCGGTGGTGCGCGGGCGCACAGCGGTGACGTCCATCCAGGCCTGGTACAGCGCCGGGCGGATCAGGTCGTTCATGGCCGCGTCGACGATGGCGAAGTCTTTGTGCTCGGTGTGCTTGAGGTATTCGACCTGAGTCAGCAGCACGCCGGCGTTGGCGACGATGAAGCGGCCCGGCTCGAACACCAGCGCCAGGTCACGACCGTCGAGACGCTCGCGCACAGCTTTGATGTAGTCGGCAGCCAATGGCGGCTCTTCATCGCGATAACGCACGCCCAAACCACCACCGAGATCGATGTGGCGCAGGTAAATGCCGCAATCGCCGAGGCGGTCGACCAGGCCCAGCAGGCGGTCGAGGGCGTCGATGAATGGCGGCAGGGTGGTCAGTTGCGAGCCGATGTGGCAATCGACACCGACCACTTCCAGGTTTGGCAGTTGTGCGGCGCGGATGTACACGTCTTCGGCGTCGGCGATGGCGATGCCGAACTTGTTCTCTTTAAGACCGGTAGAAATGTACGGATGGGTGCCGGCGTCGACGTCCGGGTTCACGCGCAGCGAGATCGGCGCGCGAACGCCCAGCTCGGCGGCGACCACTTGCAGACGTTCCAGCTCATCGGTGGATTCGACGTTGAAGCAATGCACGCCGACTTCCAGGGCACGACGCATGTCGTCACGGGTCTTGCCGACACCGGAGAACACGATCTTGTCGGCGCTGCCGCCAGCGGCCAGTACACGTTCCAGCTCACCACGGGAGACGATGTCNAAACCGGCGCCCANACGCGCCAGGACATTCAGTACACCCAGGTTGGAGTTGGCCTTGACCGCAAAGCAGACCAGGTGCGGCATGCCGGCCAGCGCATCGGCGTAAGCCAGGTACTGGGCTTCGATGTGCGCACGGGAGTAGACGTAGGTCGGTGTGCCAAAGCGTTCGGCGATGGCGGACAGGGCAACACCTTCCGCAAACAGCTCGCCGTCACGGTAGTTAAAAGCGTCCATGGCGTTCCCTTATTGGTAGACGTCGTGCTTGTGTGCTTTCGACGGAGACTTCTGCGATGACTGGGCCTGCTCGGCAGGGTCCTGNNNNTCNTCNGGCAGGTACAGCGGGCCTTTTTGACCNCAGGCCGACACAAGGCAGGCAACCGCGANGAGCGCAGCAAGGGAAGAGATCAGGCGCTTCATGGCGAAATCCTTGAAAATGCNTTAATTGCGCCGGAGTATACCGGCCACCCGGCAGCTTGCCTATGCGACGGGGCTCCCGTCCGGCGGGGCTATGTGGTGAGGGGATTTATCCCCGTTCGGCTGCGCAGCAGTCGCAAGCATTCACGCTTAACCTTGAACTGCTGGGGCTGCTGCGCAACCCAACGGGGATAAATCCCCTCACCACAAAGGCTCGCTCCCACAGGTGTACCTATATCGGCCCTTGGTCGTTATCCTTTGCAATCACCGGGGCTCGCCCGTATCTTGCGGCGCTTGAGCGTGAGTAGACACTTTTTGAGGTTCCCGCAATGAGTTTGACTGAAGCCCGTTTCCACGATCTGGTCGATGCCACCCAGCAGACGCTGGAGGATATTTTTGACGAGTGTGACCTGGATATCGATCTGGAGAGCTCGGCCGGTGTGCTCACCGTCAAGTTCGAAAACGGCAGCCAGTTGATTTTCAGCCGCCAGGAACCGCTGCGGCAGCTATGGCTGGCAGCCGTGTCCGGCGGGTTCCACTTCGATTACGACGAAGAAAGCAAGCGTTGGATGTGTGACAAGAGCGACGAACAACTCGGCGAGATGCTCGAGCGCATCGTCAAGCAGCAAGCTGACGCCGAGCTCGATTTCGAAGGTCTGTGAGATCGTGACCGAGCCTGCGCCCGTTCGTGCGCCCAAACCGCTCTACAGCAATGTCAGCCCGGCGGTGGCTTCACCGTGCAGCGGCGTGTGTCGGCTGGATGAACAGAAGGTCTGCCTTGGGTGTTTTCGCCATGTCGAAGACATCCGCGAATGGCGCTCGGCCGATGACGATCGGCGTCGTGTCATTTGCGCCCAGGCCCTTCAGCGTAAATCCTGCGCCTGACCCAAAACCCTTGTGGGAGCGGGCTTGCTCGCGAATGCAGTGCATCAGTCGATATCAACGTTGACTGACATACCGCATTCGCGAGCAAGCCCGCTCCCACAAAGGCAATTTCCTCCGGTCAGTACCAAGGTCGCCCCTCACTTGTATATTTATTGAGCTGTGATAGTGTCGAGAAACGCCTCAACCCATCGAGGCTCGTGAAAACCCCGCCTTTTTCTGGCGGGGTTTTGCTTTTTCTGTGCAGAAGAAAGGAGTCTGCCCAAATCATGACCGCACCTTCAATCACCCTTACCCGTCTGGACGTGCAACGTCTGGAGCGCCTGATCGACAGCCTGGATGACACGCTGCCGGGCGTTATCGCGCTGCAAACCGAACTGGATCGCGCCGATACCCTGGTCGGTCACGATGAAGTACCCGCCGATGTCGTGACCATGAATTCCCGTGTGCATTGCCGCGAAGAAGGCAGCGGCAAGGACTATCACCTGACGCTGGTTTATCCGAAGGATGCCAATGCCGACGAAGGCAAGATTTCCATTCTGGCGCCAGTGGGCAGCGCGCTGCTCGGCCTGAAGGTGGGTCAGCACATCGACTGGCCAGCACCGGGCGGCAAGACGCTCAAACTCACCCTGCTGGAAGTTGAATGGCAGCCGGCCGAGGGCGGTCACTTTCCGGAATAAGCTCGTCAGACCTGCTCGAGCGCCTCGTTCAATGCGCGCTCCAGGTCAGCCTTGTAGCGCAAATACAAAATGCTTGAACTCTGACCATCACCGAGCAGGCCCGACAGGTCCAGGTCGGTGATGTAGCAGCGATAGCGTTCGGTTTCACGGCGCTGCTCGACGATTTCCCGGGCGACCACGTTGAACAGTCGGTCGCCATGTTCCAGCTCTGAAAATTCCCGCTGATTGCAATACAACGTGACCTGCGCCTGTCCCGGCGCGGCTTTGCCGACAATCGCCTGCACGTCGTAGAACGGTTTGTTGACCGGGGTTTGCGGCGCTGGCCGAGCTTCGACCCGACGCGCCCGTACAGGGCCGGAGGGCAGCAGTTGGTAATACAAGGTGTCCAGGCTCANCGGCTGGGCGACGTCCATCGNCAGCAAGGCGTCGCGCCGGTACTGGATCGATTGCAGGAANCGTTGCAGCGGCACCAGCAGGCTTTGCTCGTCGTGGTAGGGCAAGCGCTGTTGCCACAGGGCATTGAATTCATCCAGCACGTACAGGTCGGCGTGGTATTCGTTGATCCGGTAGAACACCTGAATGCAATCGGGCTGACCCATCGGCAGGACCAGCGCCAGGTCGTGGTCTTCCAGTGCCATCGGGTCCAGGTGCAGCGGGCTGTAGCTTGCCCGCTCTTCTGCGAGGTAATCGACCAGCGCCGGCAGCGTGGCGAGGGCGACATGATTGACCTGGCCGGGCACCAGTTCCAGCACGTGGTAGTGCTGCTGGACCTGAATCAGGTAGCGATGATTGAGTTTGCTCAACAGCAGGTTCTGCGCGGTGTCGAGGATCTCTTCAACCCGCTGGGCGATGAACTGCGCGCGGTTGTGGCAGAAGCACCGAACCCGCAATGTGGGTTGTTGTAGCCCGCCGGGCAGGTTGTTGAGGTAATCGCGCACGCAGTCGAGCAGCGCGTGAGGGCCGTCGAAGCGGCTGACCAGCACTTCGTTCCAACTGTTGAGTGTGACCTGATCCAGGGTCAGTACCAGGTTTTCCCGGACGCCGGCGTAACTCAGGGAATCGGTGCGCTCGGTGGTCATCAGGATGTTCAGGTCGCGGTGGTGCTTGAGTGGATCGACGCCTACGTTCACCAGAATCAGCACTTCGCTCGGCACGCTGGCGCGCAGTAANGGTTCTTCGGCGACGGTCGTCAGCGGCAGGACGATGCTCTGTTGCAGGCTGCCGAGCAGGTTGAACAGTTCGAACTCGCTCAGGTCGCTGGTGCCGGGATGCAAGGCCAGGCGAGTGCTGCTGTCGATCACGCCGTTGCGGTGACACCAGGTCAGCAGTTCCAGCAAGTGGCGGCTGCGCTTGATCGGTGCGAAATGCTCCCATTCGAGGGCCGTCAGGCTGCCGTTGTACAAACCCCACTGAGTTTGACCCAATTCTTTTTTGTTCGGCGCGTGCACCAGCGTGAGGGTGTCTTCGGCCAGATCCGGGGCGATGCCAGGGTTGATGAACTCGACCTTGTCGGCTTTGCGCTCGAAAGCTGCGTACAGCCGTCGACCCAGCACGTTGAGGTCGCGCTTGTTGATCAGGCTGACGGTTTGTTCGGTGCGGGCGAACTGGGTCAGGAAGCGATAGCTGTAATTGAGCTCCTTGACCAAGGCCCTGCGTTCAGAACCGACCTGNCGGACTTTCCACTGGCTGCGGCTGTCGAGCAGGGCCAGTTGACGATGATCCCACTGCCATTCGTGGGCCAGGCGTTTGAGCAACGAACGCTGCCAGCTCTGCGTGCGACTGCTGCTGCCGGTGAGTTTGCGATTGACCTTCAGGTATAACGCCCGGCGTACCAGCTCCAGGCGTTCCGGCTCGCCACGGGCGGTCAGGTATTCCTCGATGCGCCGGTAAACCACGACGTATGGATCCAGCTCGTCAAGGTCAAGCCGATTGGCAAACACCGCTTGCTTGAAGCGCAGGCTCAGGCAATGGACCTTGGGGTGTTCGCTGGCGTAGACCTCGATCAGCAGCAGTTTGAGGACCGATTTGTAGGGCGACTCGATGCCCTTGAACAACTGCCAGAGCCCGGCACCGATAAATTCGCCAGGCGGGATATGGGCCAGATGCCCCAGGTCGAGGGTTTCATCGGCACGGATGAAGCGCTTGGACATCAGCGTGTGGGTGTAACGGTCGTAGCTCGCTTCTTCGTAGACGGGCACCAGCCACCAGATGGGCGTGCGTCCGGCCAGCCAGATCGCGGTGCGATAAAACTCATCCAGCAGCAGATAGTGCTGGGTGGTGCCGCAGTCTTCCGAGCTCAGTTGGGTATCACGTTCGCCGCGTACGAAACGGGTCGGGTCGATCAGGAAGTAATGCGCCTCGGCGCCCTGGCTGGCAGCCCAGGTTTCGAGAAGCTGGCATTTTTTGCGCAGTTCAGTGAGCTCGCTTTCGCTCAAGTCCGGCCCGTGGCAGACCCATACATCCATGTCGCTTTGGTCGGCCTGGGCGAGGGTGCCGAGGCTGCCCATCAGGAACAGGCCGTGAATCGGTCGCGGCGGATTGCTGCCGTGGCGAGGCTTATAGGAAAACGAGCGGGTCAGGCGCTGGGCTTCGGCGAGGGTGTTGGCGTCGGGTTCGTAATTCGACAGCCCGGCCGGCGTGCTGCCCGAAACGTACCCTGGCAACAGCGGGTGATTGACGTGAAAAAACAGCGGCAACAAGCTCAGCACCGCTTGCTGGCGGGTCGACAACCCTTCCATGGCGCGGGCCATACGGCCTTCATTGAGCTTCAGAAAACGTGCGCGCAGCTGGCTGAGAACCTTGCGGTCGATTCCCTCGTCCAGATCGGGGCGGATTTCATGGGTGCGGGTCATGTCAGCTCAAACCGGCTCGCGGGGCTCAGACGTGATTGTCTGCGGATGAGGGGCAGTTTAGCGCCTCGGCTCCAGGACTTTTAAGCTGATTTTGTTTTTCCGGCGTCAGATTTTTATCGCGGGGCGACGGCTGGCAACAGGGCAGGTAACGAAATGTGCCCGCGGAAATCCCGTAGCAGGGGTTTCCGTGGGCGCTACGGTAATGCTCAGGCAGTTTCCCGGACGTTGAGAATGGTCAGAACGGTTTGCACATTTTGCGCGGCATCACGACCGAGGCTGGTCAGATAACCACCATCTGGCTGGGTGATCANTTCTTTGTCGAACAGTCTTTGGGCGGCGGCAATGGCTTTCGGGGCAGCGGTCTGATGAATTTTCAAACCTTCCTGGGAACTGTCCAGGTTGAAGAGTGCGAGGATTTCCAGTTCGGCAACCAACTCAGGGGTAAGCGACATAAGGACTCCAGACTTTCTAGGAATTNGACGACAGCGTCCCTAAGGTGATCCCACTCGGGCGGCATGTCCAGTGCTCGCGACAGGGTTTTTTCGCCTTGGGCAGCATTCCCCGGTGGGTGGTGCGGCAGCGGGGTGGGTTCAGTGTAGTCAGGGGCTGGAGGAAGGCGGGAGCGATTGGTGACAATTTGTGTTGGAGCCGATTCTGTGGCGAGGGAGTGGCCGTCTGTGGCGAGGGGATTTATCGAAACGTCGCACCGCCCCGTTCGGCTGCGAAGCAGTCGTAAACCATTNCACACGGTATACCTGATACACCGAGTGCTATGGTTTTGGGGCGGCTTCGCCGCCCAACGGGGCGGTGCGACGTTTCGCTAAATCCCCTCGCCACAGGGGGCCTGCGGAATTACTTCTTTTCCGGCGGCAACTCTGGCAATGCACGCAACGCGGCTTCGTACCATTCGGTATTGAACGCGCGGTCTTCTTCGAGGATCGCGTCGATTTCCACTGCCAGAACGTGGGCCATCAGATTGAGGNTTTCTTCACGTTCGTAACCCACCAATGTCAGCTTGTTGAAGGTCGCTTTGGCGGCGGGCGGGTTGTCGCTTTCGATCTGGTTTTCGATGGCTTCGACCAAGGTGTTTTCGGCGAATTCTTCTTCGTCGATCTCGATATCTGTTGGCTCGCTCATGGCAGGCTCCTCAAGTTAAGGCGGCCAGTTTACCTGCATTCAGCGCTGTGATGCTGCTGGCAAGAAACGTCGCGGCATTCTATAAAAGGCNCCTGCCAACCCCGCACGGCCTGGAGGCTATGTGATGCTCAAGCTTTATGGATTTTCCGTCAGCAACTACTACAACATGGTCAAGCTGGCGCTGCTCGAGAAGGGACTGCCGTTTGAAGAGGTGCTGTTTCACCCGGGGCCGAGCCCCGAGGCATTAGCCATCAGCCCGCGCGGGAAGGTGCCGGTGCTGGGTGTCGAACAGGGTTTCATCAACGAAACCAGCGTGATTCTCGAATACCTCGAACAAAGCCAGAAAGGCACGCCGCTGTTGCCGAGCGATCCCTATGAGCGGTCGCAGGTCCTGGCANTGGCCAAGGAAATCGAGCTGTACATCGAATTGCCGGGGCGTGCCTGCTATGCCGAAGCATTTTTCGGCATGACGGTGCCGGATGCGATCAAGGACAAGACCAAAGCCGAGTTGCTGCTGGGGTTTGCCTCACTGGGCAGGCACGGCAAGTTCGCCCCTTATGTGGCAGGTGATAGCCTGAGCATTGCGGATTTGTATTTCCTCTACAGCGTGCCGTTGGCCTGTGCGGTGGCGCAGAAGCTGTTTGACCTGGATTTGCTGGCTGAGATGCCGGCGGCCAAGGCGCTGCTGGAGCGTCTGGGGCAAAATCCGAATGTGCAGCGGATTGCGAAGGACAAGGAAGCGGCGATGCCAGCGTTTTTGGCGATGGTCGCGTCCAAGAAGTAGGTTTTTGCAGCGTTCTTGCGAATGTCATCGCGGGCAAGCCTTGCTCCTACGGATCACGCNAATCCGTAGGAGCAAGGCTTGCCCGCGATGCTTTTAGCGGCTGGCGAGTAACGCCTGGCCGCGAACCACAGCCTTCTTGACCTGTGCCGGCGCAGTTCCGCCGATGTGGTCACGGGCATTCACCGAGCCTTCCAGGGTCAGCACGGCGAACACGTCCTGATCGATCTGATCGCTGAACTTGCGCAACTCTTCCAGGCTCATTTCCGCCAGGTCTTTACCGCTTTCCACGCCGTACTTCACGGCATGGCCAACGATTTCGTGGCAGTCACGGAACGGCAGACCACGACGTACCAGGTAGTCGGCCAGGTCGGTGGCGGTGGAGAAGCCNCGCAGGGCGGCTTCACGCATCATCGCGTGCTTGGGNTTGATCGCCGGGATCATGTCGGCAAAGGCCCGCAGCGAGTCGCGCAACGTGTCGGCGGCGTCGAACAGTGGCTCTTTATCTTCCTGGTTGTCCTTGTTGTAGGCCAGGGGCTGGCCTTTCATCAGGGTCAGCAGGCCCATCAGTGCGCCGAATACGCGACCGGTCTTGCCACGCACCAGCTCCGGGACGTCCGGGTTTTTCTTTTGCGGCATGATCGAGCTGCCGGTGCAGAAACGGTCCGGCAGATCGATGAACTGGAACTGCGCGCTGGTCCACAGCACCAGCTCTTCGGAGAANCGCGACAAGTGCATCATCGCGATGCTNGCGGCCGAGCAGAACTCGATGGCGAAGTCACGATCGGACACGTTGTCCAGCGAGTTACCGCCCACAGCGTCGAAGCCCAGCAGTTGAGCGGTGTATTCGCGGTCGATCGGGTAGGTGGTACCGGCCAGTGCGGCACTGCCCAGCGGCATGCGGTTGGTACGCTTGCGGCAGTCGACCAGGCGTTCGTAGTCGCGGCTGAGCATTTCGAACCAGGCCAGCATGTGATGCCCGAAGGTCACTGGCTGCGCGGTTTGCAGGTGAGTGAAGCCCGGCATGATGCTGCCGGCTTCGCGCTCGGCCTGTTCCAGCAAGCCTTTTTGCAGGCGGGTGATTTCGCTCAGGATCAGGTCGATCTCGTCACGCAGCCACAGGCGGATGTCGGTGGCGACCTGGTCGTTACGGCTGCGACCGGTGTGCAGCTTTTTACCGGTGACGCCGATGCGGTCGGTCAGACGCGCCTCGATGTTCATGTGCACGTCTTCGAGGTCGATGCGCCAGTCGAACTGGCCGGCCTCGATTTCACCCTGGATGGTCTTCAGGCCATCAGTGATGCTGTCGCGCTCGGCATCGGTCAGCACGCCGACCTTGGCCAGCATCGTGGCGTGAGCGATCGAGCCCATGATGTCGTGGCGATACAGGCGCTGGTCGAAAGTGACGGAGGCGGTGAAGCGGGCGACGAAGGCGTCGACGGGTTCACTGAAGCGGCCGCCCCAGGACTGATTGGTCTTGTCAGTGCTCATGAATTCGCTCGTGTCGGCTGAAGAAAGATGGCGTAGAAAGCTGTCGCGGATAATAACAGGGTTGCCAATCCTGTCGCTGACACTGGTCGATACGTTTTTTTCTCAGGTGGCGGCCCATACTCGAATCAGCGCCGAGGGGATTTGCGCAACGATATTTTTCAATTGAGCAATATCGTGCCGGCAACCGTCTACAGTTGGACAGTAGGATCAGCGCACTTCCAGACGCTGCAGCTGACTATAAGAAGAGGGGGGTGTTCATATTGTGTATCAACAAACCCTACGGTGATGCCTCGCCAATGCGGGCCAGGACCGCCAAACGCACGACAGATGAAAATTTAGCCGTCGGTCGGGCGGCACTTTTTGGCCCTCGCGCTAGTCTTAGCGTGGATCGCGGTGACGGACGTCACTTCACCTGTCTACGCTATCCTTGTGCGAGACTCACGCAGGAATCCAGCGCAATATGAATGTCCTGATCGTTGATGACGAACCCCTTGCCCGCGAGCGCCTGAGCCGAATGGTTGGCGAACTCGAGGGATACAGTGTCCTGGAGCCTAGCGCCACGAACGGCGATGAAGCGTTGGCTCTGATCGACAGCCACAAACCCGATATCGTGCTGCTCGATATCGGCATGCCGGGCCTCGATGGCNTGCAAGTGGCTGCACGATTGTGCGAACGCGAAACCCCGCCCGCCGTGGTGTTTTGCACAGGCCCCGATGAATTTGCCGTGGAAGCCTTACAGGCCAGCGCCGTAGGCTATCTGGTGAAACCTGTGCGTACAGAACAATTACATGAAGCGTTGAAAGAAAGCCGAGCGGCCCAATCGTGTCCAGCTCGCGGCCCTGACCCGTCCCGCCGCCGAAAGTGGCAGCGGCCCGCGCAGCCACATCAGCGCCCGTACNCGTAAAGGCATCGAGCTGATCCCGTTGGGTCAGGTGGTGTACTTCATTGCGGATCACAAATACGTGACCTTGCGCCACGAAGGCGGCGAAGTGCTGCTGGATGAGCCGCTCAAGGCCCTTGAAGATGAATTTGGCGATCGCTTCGTGCGAATCCACCGCAACGCGCTGGTCGCCCGCGAGCGCATCGAACGCCTGCAGCGCACGCCTCTGGGGCATTTTCAGCTGTTCCTCAAAGGCTTGAACGGCGACGCCCTGATCGTCAGCCGACGGCATGTGGCCGGCGTGCGCAAGATGATGCAACAGCTTTAATCCGCCATTTACGGGCGGGTTTCATCCCGATTGCTGGATGTCTGAGGCCAGGGAGGCCACGCGGTTTCTGATACAAGTCAAAGTGGATTTGGCTGAGCTGTTATTATCCGCCGTATCTATTCAGTACGGATTGATCCATGTCCTCTCGCGAAATCCGCATCGCCACCCGTAAAAGTGCACTCGCCCTGTGGCAGGCCGAATACGTCAAAGCCCGTCTGGAAGAGGCCCATCCGGGTCTGCTCGTGACGTTGGTGCCCATGGTCAGTCGCGGTGACAAGTTGCTCGACTCGCCACTGTCGAAAATCGGCGGCAAGGGCCTGTTCGTCAAAGAACTGGAAACCGCGCTGCTGGAAAACGAAGCCGACATCGCGGTGCACTCGATGAAAGACGTGCCGATGGACTTCCCTGAAGGCCTCGGTCTGTTTTGCATCTGCGAGCGCGAAGACCCGCGCGATGCATTCGTCTCCAACACCTACACCAGCCTGGACGAATTGCCGCAAGGCAGCATCGTCGGCACCTCCAGCCTGCGCCGTCAGGCCCAGTTGCTGACCCGTCGTCCGGACCTGGAAATTCGCTTCCTGCGCGGCAACGTCAACACGCGCCTGGCCAAGCTCGATGCCGGCGAATACGACGCCATTATCCTCGCTGCCGCCGGCCTGATTCGTCTGGGCTTTGAAGATCGNATNACCTCGGCCATCAGCGTCGACGACAGTCTGCCGGCCGGTGGCCAAGGCGCGGTGGGTATCGAATGCCGCAGCGTCGACAGCGAAATTCACGCGCTGTTGGCACCGCTGCACCATCAGGACACCGCCATCCGCGTGACCGCCGAACGTGCTCTCAACAAACATTTGAATGGCGGCTGCCAAGTGCCGATCGCCTGCTATGCCGTGCTTGAAGGCGAGCAGATCTGGTTGCGGGGTCTTGTCGGTGATCCGAACGGCGGTCTGCTGCTCAGCGCCGAGGCTCGTGCGCCACGAAGCGACGCCGAAGCCTTGGGCGTGCAAGTGGCTGAAGACCTGCTGAGTCAAGGCGCCAACGACATTCTGAAAGCAGTCTACGGCGAGGCAGGTCACGAGTGACGGGTTGGCGCCTGCTGCTGACGCGTCCCGCGGATGAGTCGGCGGCGCTGAGCAGTCTTTTGGCCGAAAAGGGGATTTTCAGCAGCAGTTTGCCGCTTTTGGAGATCGAGCCGATTCCTGCCTCTGACACAATGCGCGAGATGATTCAGGGGCTGGATCGCTATTGCGCGGTGATCGTGGTCAGTAAGCCGGCCGCCAGAATTGCCGTGGATCTGCTCGACAGGTATCGGCCGCAACCCCCTCGTTTGAAGTGGTTCAGCGTGGGCGCCGCCACCGCGCAGATCCTCGAGGATCGCGGGTTGGACATCAGCTTTCCGGTGGAGGGCGATGACAGCGAAGCCTTGCTTGAACTTCCTCAGTTGCGCGAGGCAATCGCGCGGCCCGGTCCGCGCGTGCTGATCATGCGTGGGGAGGGCGGGCGTGAGTTGCTGGCTGAGCGTTTGCGCGAGCTTGGTGCTAGTGTCGAGTATCTGGAGTTGTACCGCCGCGACCTGCCGCCGTACCCGCCGGCAGCGCTGCCTGACCGGATCGAAGCGGAACGCTTGAACGGGCTGGTGGTCAGCAGTGGACAGGGTTTTGAGCACCTGCATCAATTGGCCGGCGATGCCTGGCCGCAATTGGCGCGGTTGCCGTTGTTTGTTCCAAGCCCCAGGGTTGCCGAGCTGGCACGTGCCGCCGGGGCCCAAACAGTTGTGGATTGTCGTGGCGCCAGTGCCGCGGCTTTGCTGACGGCGTTGCGGGAGCATCCCGGACCCGTTCTCTAATGCAAAGGATGGATACGTGAGCGAAACAGCCTTGCCTAAAGATGACGTCAAGCCAGTGCTCGATGCACCGGTTGAAGCACCGGTTGAAACCGGGCCACCTGCTGCAGTGCAGCGCCGAGGCAATGGGCTGGCAATCGTCGCGCTGTTGCTGGGCGCTGCCGGTGTCGCCGTGGGCGGTTGGGGAGTCTGGCAGGTGCGTCACCTGCAAGCCAATACTCAACTGCAGTTGAGTCAGGTCCAGGCATTGAACGANCAGGCACAGGACCTGAAGCTCAATGAACAACGCCTGACTGCTCGCCTGGAACAAATGCCTGCCGCCGCCGAGCTNGACGCNCGCAGTCGTTTGGTCATTCAACTTCAAGGCGATCAGCAACGCCTGAATCAACGTCTGGANACGGTTCTCGGCGCCAGCCGCAAGGATTGGCGTCTGGCCGAGGCCGAGCACCTGCTGCGTCTGGCCAGCCTGCGTCTTTCCGCGTTGCAGGACATCAGCAGTGCCCAGGCTTTGGTGCAGGGCGCCGATGAGATTCTGCGCGAACAGAACGACCCGGGTTCCTTTGCCGCTCGCGAGCAAGTGGCCAAAACGCTGGTGGCATTGCGTAGCACCCAACAGCCGGATCGCACCGGTCTGTTCCTGCGACTGGGGGCGCTGCGCGATCANGTGATCAGCCTCACCGAGCTGGCACCCGAGTACAAGGACCGTGGCGAATCCCTGTTGGGTCTCACCGCTGATGGCGACGGCGCCAGTCGTTGGGCGCAATGGTGGGATCAGGTCTCGCGCTACATCCGCATCGACTTCAACGCCGACAAGAATGTGCGTCCGTTGCTGGCCGGGCAGAGCCTGAGCCAGGTGCGCCTGGCCCTGAGCCTGGCACTGGAGCAGGCGCAATGGGCCGCGCTCAATGGCCAGGCCGCGGTTTATACCCAGGCGCTGGCCGAAGCGCGGGACGTGCTCAAGGGCAACTTCAACCCGGACAACCCTCAGAGCAAAGTGATGCTTGAGCAGGTTGGCGAGTTGAGCAAGCAACCGGTCACCGTTGTCACGCCAGACCTGACCGGCACGCTGAGTGCAGTTCAAGGGTATCTGGAGCGGCGTAACGTCAACGCCGAGGACTCGATCAAACCGATGGCCAAACCTGCCGCGGACACCATTCAGGAGGCGACGCCATGAAACGCCTCTATGTGATCGTGTTCCTGGTGATCGCCGCTGCTGCCGCGCTCGGGCTGGCGATTGCCGAGCATTCCGGTTACGTGCTGGTCGCCTATAAAAGCTTCCGTTACGAGTCTAGTCTGTGGGCAACCCTGGCGTTGGTCGCCGTGCTTTGGCTGGTGTTCTGGGGCATCAAGGCGTTGATCGAATTGGTGACGACCTCCAGCGGCGTGGTCAATCCCTGGTCGCGGCGCAATCGCAGTCGCCGGGTGCAGGTGGCNATTGAACACGGTCAGCTGGATCTGGCCGAAGGTCGCTGGGCCAGTGCGCAGCGCCATCTGCATCGGGCTGCGGAAGCCGAGCGCCAGCCTCTGCTTTACTACCTCGGTGCCGCCAGGGCCGCGAACGAACAAGGTCAATACGAGGAAAGCGACAACCTGCTGGAGCGCGCNCTTGAGCGACAGCCCCAGGCAGAGTTGGCGATTGCCCTGAGCCACGCGCAATTACAGACNGANCGCGGCGATACCGACGGCGCCCTGGTGACCCTGCAAGCCATGCGCGAGCGTCATCCTCATAACGTCCAGACCTTGCGCCAGTTGCAGCGCTTGCACCAACAGCGGGGCGACTGGTCGGCCGTGATTCGTCTGCTGCCGGAGCTGCGCAAGGATAAGGTCCTGCCACCGGCCGAACTGGCCGAACTGGAACGCCGGGCCTGGGGTGAGAACCTGTCCCTGGCGGCGCATCGGGAAGAAGACGGGACGGTCGGCTTGCAATCGCTCAATCGCGCCTGGCAGCAGTTGACCTCAGCTCAGCGTCAGGAACCGCAACTGGTGCTCGCTTATGCCGAGCAACTTCGGCAACTGGGTGCTCAGGTCGAGGCCGAAGAGATCCTGCGGACGGCGCTCAAGCGCAACTATGACAGTCATCTGGCGCGCCTCTATGGACTCGTTCGCGGCNGCGATCCGGCACGTCAACTGCACACGGCCGAGGGTTGGCTCAAGGATCATCCGGCCGATCCGAGCCTGCTGCTGACTTTGGGGCGCTTGTGTCTGCAAAGCAGCCTTTGGGGCAAGGCCCGGGACTATCTGGAAAGCAGCCTGCGAGTGCAGCGCAACCCGGAAGCCTGTGCGGAACTGGCGCGGCTGCTGGCGCAGCTGGGTGACACAGAACGCAGCAATCAGTTGTTCCAGGAGGGCTTGGTCTTGCTGGACGAGCGCTTGCTGGCGGCACCGTTGCCGGTTCNTGTTCACGCTTGAAGAGTGGNTGACGGGTCGCTCNAAGGAGCGATCCAGTCGCCTGCAAACTGTCGGAATTTTACCTTTNTAGTCCATCAACGGCATAGTCCTACAGAGGACTACACCTAATCCTCTCGTTCCTGTCGGGAATTCCCTACACTTCTGTTGAAGTGTCCCCGCTGACCTGCCTTGAAAGGCTGCAGCGCTTTCCTCTACCGTAACCGCCTGTCTCTACTGTTACGGAAATGCCATGTCTTTGGCCTGCTCACGCTCCTTGTTTTTCATGGCTTTCATTGCAGGTGCCCTGGTCCTGGGCGTGTCTTATTACCTGGAATATGCGGTCGGCCTCAAGCCTTGCGGGTTGTGCCTGTTGCAGCGCTTTTGCCTCGCATTGCTCACGGGTATCTGCCTGGTGGCTTCGGTGCATGGGCCGGGCCGCTTTGGCTCTTTCCTGTATTGGATGCTCGGGCTGTTTTGCAGTCTGGCGGGTACGGTCACGGCGTGGCGGCAGGTAGTGCTGCAGAGCGATCCAGCGCATCGGCTGATGACGTGCCCGCCTGATCTGGCTGTTCAGTACGAGGACATGCCCTGGTTTTGCCAAGTGACACAGATGTTTAAAGGGGAGGCAGAGTGCGCGGAGATTTCCTGGACACTGTTCGACCTGAGCATTCCTGAGTGGAGCCTGCTGCTCTTCATGGCGATGACGATTTTAGGTATTTACCAGTTGCTGCGACTTGTCTGGAAAGCCTGTCTGCGACCGCTCAGCGGCGGTTCGTCGCACCGGGTGGTGGCGGGTGATTAAACACTTGTATGAACTTTATCTCCTGCGTACCTTGAAGCCATTGTCGCGCGGGCATAATCTGGCCCGCACGTGTCATTGGAATTATGTTGCTCGAATGACGCTCTGCCTGGCCGATACTTGACCTTCAAGTGTGCGACGGGTGTAGGGCAGCATGACCCACAAGGGAAGAGAGATCACCATGCTCGAAAGTTGTCAGAATGCTCAGGAACGTTGGGGTGGAGTGCATCTGCTGATCGATCGCTGGTTGCAGGAGCGTCACGANCTGGTTCGGGCCTATGATGCTCTCGGCGCCAAGCCTGAGGCACTGGGTGAGAACCGTAAGCCGTTGCAGGAATTCTGCGGCGTGCTGGTCGATTACGTGTCTGCCGGGCACTTCGAGATCTACGAACAGCTGACCGGCGAAGCCAAAGCGTTTGGTGATACTCGCGGGCTCGAGCTGGCCGAGACCATCTACCCTCGCATCGACGTCATCACCGAGAAGCTGCTCGCGTTCAATGACCTGTGTGATGCAGGTCAATGCGTGGCAGAGAAATTCAAAGAGCTGGGTGGCCTGTTGCACGAGCGCTTCGAACTGGAAGACTGCCTGATCGAAGTGCTGCACACCGCTCACAAGGAAGAGGACCCGGTTCAGGCCTGAACCCCCTTCCTGCAAGACCTCCAAAAACGGTGCGCTATGCGCGCCGTTTTTCATTTCCGGTATTCAGCCTGTGGCACCGCGCAGTTCGACTTCGAATACCAGCGGTGTGAAGGGCGCAATCAGGTCGCCGGCACCCTCGGCGCCATAGGCTTCGGCTGATGGAATCACCAGGCGCCATTTCGCACCGACCGGCATTTGCTGCAACGCGCTGCGCCAGCCGCTGATCACGCTGTCGAGACTGAACCACTGCGGCTGACTGTTCTGATCGAACACCGTGCCGTCGGGAAGGCGACCGATATATAGCACCTGGACTTTGCCGTTGGGGCCAGCTTTGGCACCCGTGCCTGGCGCCAACTCCGTTAGCAATATTCCATCGGCCAGCTCACGAACGCCCGGTCTGGCTTTTTCCTCGGCGAGAAAAGCCTGCTCTTTTTCGAGTGCGATTTCGCTTTGCGGCGTGCTCGGTTGCAAGGCGATCTGGGCTTCGTGCTCGGCAAGAATCTGTTCGATCTGCTCATCTTTCAGCGCCAGGGGTTTGCCTTGATAGGCTTGTTGCAAGCCTTGGATCAGCGCCTGAAGTTGCAGATCGGGAACCTCCTGGCGCAGGCGTTCGCCGAGACTTGCGCCCAGGCTGTAAGAGAGATCATGAGTGTCATTTTCTTTGGTTTTTTCGGCGGCCTGGGCCACGGAAAAAAACACGCACAGTGATAAAAAAAGGTAGCGCGACATGGGCACTCTCCGACCTGAGGTGCGGGGGATTATGCCAGTGTGAATGCGCTCGACGGTGAACTGGTTTTGCGCAAGNGCAGAAGAATTTCAATCCGTTGCAACGNNGCGCTTTNGATACTGTCAACATGCCCTAGCGGCGGTAGCAGCAGAGGTCTAGTATGAGCCGCACCCACGTCAGCCAGGAGGTAAACCATGTCGGCCACCAAGAAGCCTGTAAATACNCCGTTGCACTTACTCCAACAACTCTCGNGCAGCTTGCTCGAGCATCTGGAAAACGCTTGNTCCCAAGCCTTGGCTGATGCTGAAAAACTGCTCGCCAAACTGGAAAAGCAACGCGGAAAAGCNCAAGAAAAACTGCACAANTCCCGTACCAAATTGCAGGACGCTGCGGCGGCCGGCAAGGCCAAGGCACAAGCCAANGCCAANGGCGCGGTGAAGGAGCTTGAGGACTTGCTCGATGCCCTCAAGGATCGTCAATCCGAAACTCGCAGCTACATTCTGCAACTCAAGCGCGATGCTCAAGAAAGCCTGAAACTGGCCCAGGGCGTCGGTCGTGTACAAGAGGCTGTCGGCAAGGCGTTGTCCCTGCGTTCGGCCAAGCCTGCTGCGGCTCCTGCNAAGAAAGCCGCTGCCAAACCGGCTGCTGCAAAAGCACCGGCCAAGCCTGCCGCCAAACCNNCTGCCAAAGCACCGGTGAAAGCCGCAGCAAAACCAGCAGCAAAACCTGCGGCGAGAAAACCAGTCGCTGCCAGCGCTGCGAAACCGGCTGCTAGAACGACGGCTGCCAAGCCTGCCGCCGCCAAGCCAGCCACTGCAAAAACAGCTGCTGCAAAACCAGCCGTGGCGAAAACTGCTGCAGCCAAACCAGCAGCAAAAACGGCCGCTAAACCTGCAGCCAAANCCGCTGCCAAAACTGCGGCGGCGAAACCTGCGGCCAAGCCGGCTGCCAAACCTGTCGCGGCTAAAGCTGCTGCAAAACCGGCGGTAAAAGCTGCTGCAAAACCAGCCGCTAAGCCAGCAGCAAAACCTGCTGCGGCTAAACCTGCTGCCAAGCCAGTCGCGGCCAAGCCTGTTGCGAAACCAGCGGTGAAAAAACCTGTTGCCGCCAAGCCGGCCGCCGCGCCAGTTGCCAAGCCAGCCAACCCGGTTCCGGCGGCAACGTCTGCTTTAGCAGCAGCTACCTCGACAACGCCGCC
>Ga0065714_10064626_pt1 | contig 27720 bp, 26 predicted proteins | sample MisRhiReplicate2_FD_59101 | JGI IMG/M metagenome (GOLD analysis project Ga0065714, IMG submission 59101) | Miscanthus rhizosphere microbial communities from Kellogg Biological Station, MSU, sample Rhizosphere Soil Replicate 2: eDNA_1 v2... | ecosystem: Host-associated > Plants > Roots >... | reverse complement strand
GAGGGGATTTATCTGTGGGAGCAAGGCTTGCCCGCGATAAAAACAACGCGGTATCTCTGGAACCGAGGCGCCTGCACCGCGAGCAAGCTTTGCTCCCACAGATAAATCCCCTCGCCACAAAGACAAAGCGCCGATCATTGAATTGGCGCCCGGGACACAAACGCCTCATCCACCTTCGCCAGGTCCTGCGGGCCGAGGGTGCCGGCGTAGTAATGCAGCTTGGTCCAGGCCATGAGGTAGTCGTAACGGGCCTGGGCCAGGTCGCGGCGGGTGGTGTAGAGCTGTTGCTCGGCATTGAGTGCGTCGAGGTTGACCCGCTCGCCGCCAAGGATGCTTTGCCGGGTCGAGACCACCAGTGCTTCAGCGGAGCTCAGGGCCTTCTGATAAGCGCGCAGTTTGTTCGCCCCGGACACGCAGGCGCTGAACTGGCGGCGCAATTCGATCAGCGTCTCGCGGGTCTTGGCATCCAGCTCGTATTCGGCTTGTTCCATATTGCGGCTGGCCTGGCGGGTCGACGCCGAGACCCCGCCACCGGCGTACAGCGGCACACTGACTTCCAGGCCGATGGTGTTGGTGTCGTAGCGCTGGTTGTAGGTGTTGCCACTTTCCGATTCGTTCTGGCGCATCGTCGCGTAGGCGCTGACCTTGGGCAGGTGCCCGGCGCGGTTGCGCTCCACCTCGAAACGCGCCACGTCCACCGCTTGGCGCTGGGATGCCAGGTTGGGGTTATTGCTCACCGCCAGCTCATGCCAGGTGTCGAAACTGGCCGGTTGCAAGGCAAAGGTCTGGAAGGTGTCGTGCAACGGGGCCAGGTCGCCGATATCCAGGGCCGGGACGCCAATCAGCGAGCCCAGTTCACGCAAGGCGGCGTCCTGCTCATCGCGCGCCTCGATCTCTTCGGCGATAGCCAGTTCATAGCGCGCCTGCGCCTCGAGGATGTCGGTGCGCGTACCTTCGCCCTGGCGAAACAGATGCTCGTTCTGGTGGAATTGCTGCTCGAACGCCTTTTTCTTGGCCAGGGCAATGTCAATCTGGTCCTGGGCGAATAGCGCCTGGGTGTAATAACTCAGCACCCGCACCAACAACTCCTGGCTCTTGCCACGAAAACTTTCGTCGGCGAACAGCGCCTGGGCCACGCCCTTGCGGTAGGCCGCGTACGCCTCGTAGTCCAGCAGCGGTTGTTGCAGTGTCAGGCTGGAGCCGTAGCTGCTGTAGTTGCGATCGTCATGCTGACTGGCGCCGCGATCGTTGAGGTACGTGACCTTGGATTGGTTGCGACCTTTGTTGTAGCTGTAGCCCAGGTGCGGCAACAGCCCGGCGCGGCCAATGGCGCGATTTTCCAGGCCCGCATCGCGCTCCTTGATCGCGCCCAGGTAGACCGGGTCATTGCGCAGGGCCTGCTCGTAGAACTCGAAGGGCCCCATGGCCCAGGCGTTGTTGCACACGGAAACGGCCAGCACGGCCAGCCAATAGAAACGCTTCATACCGCCGGACATCCTTATTCTTCGGTCAACGCAGAGCCGGCTCGGTCGAGCAGCGGTTTGAACAGGTAGTTGAGCAACGAGCGCTCGCCCGTGCGCACGAACATCTCGGCCGGCATGCCGGGCTTGATCACCAGGCCGTTGAGCTTGTCCATCGCCACGTCGCTGACGCTGCTGCGCAGGACGTAATACGGCGCGCCGGTCTTCTCATCGAGCATCTGGTCGGCGGAAATCAAACTGACTTCCCCCGGCACCCTTGGCGTGCGGTTCTGGTTGAAGGCGGTAAACAGGATGTCCACCGGCAAATGCGGGCCGACCTTGTCGATCAGGTGCACCGGCAAATGCCCTTCCACCTCCAACCGCGTGCCTTGGGGGACGATTTCCAACAAGGTGTCGCCCTGGCGTACCACCGCGCCCTCGGTATGCACCCCCAGGTTGACGGCGATGCCATCGGCGGTGGCGAGGATTTCGCTGTGTTGCAGCTCGAATCCGGCGGATTTCAATTGCTGTTGCAGGGTTTCGCTCTTGAGCTGGGCGTCGGCCAATTGGCTGCGCACCTCTTTCTGGTATTCCTCGTGATGCTGCTGCAGCTTCAGGCGCGACTCGACGATCCCCTGCTCCACTCGCCCGCTTTCGCCGCTGTTCTGCGCGAGTTCCTGCTGCACTTGCGACAGTTGGCGTTGATAGTCCAGCAATCGGTTGCGCGGGATGTAGCCGTTGTCGGCCAAGGGTTGCAGGTTGCCCAGTTGCAGGCGCAGGGATTCGGCTTGGGCGGTCAGGTCGCTGCGGGCCCGACGCATGCCCGCCAATTGCGCCGCCGCACCCTCGATGTTGGCGCGCAACGCCGCCTGCTCCCGGGCGAAGGCTTCGCGGCGGCTGCTGAACAGTTGCCGCTGGCCTTCAAGCACAAGGGCCAGGCGTGGGTCGGGATCGCGACTCAGCTCAGCCGGGAAACTCACCTGCAACAGGTTGTCTCGCTCGCTTTGCCAGCGCGCCAGGCTTGCCCAGGTCATCCGGTACTGCGCCTGCAGCGATTGCACGTCGGCGGCGGCCTGGGTCTGGTCCAGGCGGAACAACGGCTGACCCTGCTTCACCACTTCGCCTTCGCGCACCAGGATCCGGCTGACCACACCGCTGCTCATCGATTGCACCGCCTTGCGCTTACCTGAAACCACCACGGTGCCTTGCACGGGGATGCCCTGGTCCAGCGGCGCCAGGCTGGCCCAGGTAAAAAAACTGCCCGCGCCAACAAGCGCCAGCGCCCAGCCCATGCGGGTGAAGAAGCGGGCGTCGCGCTCCGGGTGCTCAACGTCCTGAGAATGTTCGAGATTCATGTCGAGTTCCTTGCTCATGTGCCACCCGGTTTGCTGGCAGCCTGGTACTGGCGACTCATGCTCAGTCCGTTGGGGGCCGTCTGGGGACTGTTCGGCGGTGAGCTGCGCGGCGCGTTGTCCTGTTGGCCCGACTGGCCGGAAAGCGCCCGCAACACTTGCTGGCTTGGGCCGAAGGCTTGTAGCCGGCCTTCGTCGAGCACCAGCAACTTGTCGGCCTGGGCGAGTGCCGAGGAACGATGAGTGACCAGCACGACACTGGTGCCCTGGGTCTTCATCTGCGCGATGGCACTGGCGAGCGCCGCTTCGCCAACCGTGTCGAGGTTGGAGTTGGGTTCGTCGAGCACCACCAGGCTCGGCCGGTCGTACATCGCCCGGGCCAGCGCAACCCGTTGTTTCTGCCCGCCGGACAAACCACCGCCGTCCTCCCCCAGCACCGTGTCATAGCCCTGGGGCAGGCGCAGGATCAACTCATGGACCCCGGCCTGCTGCGCGGCGGCAACGACTTTTTGCGGATCGGCTTGGCGAAACCGGGAGATATTCTCGGCAATACTGCCGCTGAACAGCTCGATGTCCTGGGGCAGATAGCCGATGTGCGGGCCGAGTTGCTCGCGATTCCAGCGATGAATGTCGGCCCCGTCGAGGCGCACCGTACCCGCGAAGGTCGGCCACACACCCACCAGGACTCGGGCCAGGGTGGACTTGCCGGAGCCGGACGCCCCCAGCACGCCGAGCACTTCCCCGGCAGCCAAGCTGAAGCTGACCTGCTGCAGCGTCGCGTTGCGTTGCCCTGGTGGCCCTGCGCTCACTTGTTCGAAGCTCACCTGGCCCTTGGGCGCTGGCAGCGTCATGCCGTCATCCTGGGGCGCAAATGCCTGCAACAGCGCGTCGAGACGCCGGTAAGCCAGCTTGGCGCCGCTCCACTGCTTCCACACGGCGATCAACTGGTCGATGGGGCTCAATACCCGTCCCATCAGAATCGAGCCGGCAATCATCATCCCGGCGGTCATCTCGCCCTTGATCACCAGCAGTGCGCCCAAGCCCAACACCAGCGATTGCAGGCACAGGCGCAGGGTCTTGCTCAGGGAGCTGATGACCGCGCCGGTGTCGCTGGCCTGGTTCTGCAAGCCGAGAAACCGTGAGTGCACGGTGAACCAGCGGCTGCGCAGCGCTCCGAGCATGCCCATGGCCTGGATCGTCTCGGCGTTGTGCAAATGGCTGGTAGCCAGTTGAGTGGATTGTTGCGAGTAGACGCTGGCCTGCCCCAAGGCTCTTTTGGTCATGGCCTCGTTCAGACAGGCCAGGCCGATCAGCAGCAGCGTGCCGATGGAGGCAAACACGCCGAGCCACACGTTGAACAGGTAGATCACCAGCAGATAGATGGGAAACCACGGCGCGTCGAAGAAAGCGAACAGCGCCGGCCCGGTGAGGAATTGGCGAATATGCGTGAGGTCGCCCAGGGATTGCCCGGCGTTGCCTTCACCCTGGCGCAGATTGCGCTCGAACGCGGCCTTGTACACCTGGAGATTGAAGCGTCTCTCCAACTGGCTGCCGATGCGGATGACCACGAAGCTGCGGACCATCTCCAGCAGCCCGATGAATACGAAGAAGCCGACGACCATCAATGACAACATCGCCAGCGTGGTCTCGTTCTGTGATGACAACCCGCGGTCATACACTTGGAGCATATAAATCGAAGGTGCGAGCATCAGGACATTAATCAGCGCGGTAAAACATCCAACACTGATCAGAATATTTTTATAATCGCCCAGCGCTTTAAACAGCGGCGCCGCGGCAACGCTCCTTACCCTATTCATGATCTTCCTTGCAGTTGGCTTGCCCGCGAACGGGCCCGTTATTCAACTTACCAATCTTTGTTTTTCAATTCGGTCCACACCGAAACGCACGCCTGTTTGAACAAGCGCACTTCGATCAAGGCTCAACTGTACTCACTCGTTAATGAGCACTCTGGGATTTATTCCGCTCAAGCCTGAGTATCAAACCGGACTTCAAGGTCATTTGATAATGATCTCCCTGACGCAGCCCCAAGTGAGTCCTGGAGTCTTGTTTGCCGATCAGGGAAAGTCCGTCGGGTTCGGTGAACCAACGAACCGGTTCATCCCCCAACCATTGGCCCAGGCAATCGGTTTGCCCGCCCAGGGTCTGGTCCACCTTGAGTTCGACGAGGCAACTGTTGGACGGTTTGTCCTGCATCGCCTGGGTTTGCGCATTGTCCTGCGGGCTCGACAGAACAGCCTGCCACTGACCGGCCAACTGCGAGGGTTCTGCTAACAACAGACTGCGCGCCATGGCGACTTCTCCACAAAACATCATCAGCGTAGCGAGCAACCCGGCGGTTGCCTGAACGCTACTGGGCATGAATTTTCTACGCATTTTTTTCATCCTGGCCGGGGTCCCGCAGGGGCAGCCGCCCCCGCGGGACATGGACATCAGGCCACGATATCCGAGACCGCTGCCTGGCCAACGGTGCTGACCAGGAAGTCAGCCACGCCGTGCCCGGAGAAGTCCACCGACAGCAGGCTGTTGCCAGCCGATGTCGACAACACCGCATCGCCCGCCGCCCCGGTGAACGCGCTCACGAAGTGCAGGCCCGCGCCCTTGGTGATACCGGTCAGGTCGATCTTGTCCAGGCCGCTGACGAAATCGAGGATCTGGTCCGTCGCTCCCGGCCGCGAATCGGAACTGGCGGCGAACACAAATGTGTCCGACCCCGAGCCACCCCAGAGCTTGTCTGCACCGCCGGCCCCCCAAAGGATATCGTTGCCCGCGCCGCCCTTGAGTTCGTTGGCCACCGAGTTGCCGATCAGCAAGTCGCTGCCCGCGCCGCCGATGGCGTTTTCGATGACGGCACCCTTGGCGATGGAGACGTTGCCTACCATGCCGCCAACATCGGAGAACGAGGCGTCATTGAGGTTGATTTTCTGGTTCTGGGTGAAACCGGAGAAATCCAGGGTGTCGCGACCGCCCGCGTCCCATACCGAAAACACCACTTTGTCCGACGACGAAGACGCACTGAGAAAATCGCGTCCGGTGTTGGAGTTGAAACCGTAGGTCGAATCGCCGGTACGGGTCGTGGTGTTGGCACCATAGAGCTTCTGGATGGCCGCGATGTCATCCATCAGCGGACCGGATGCGTAGGCTTCGACGCCACCCTTGCTGAAGTTCTGGTCGGTATTGCTTTCACTCCAGTAGCTCATGACGCTGTAGCCACGGGTGTCCTGGCCATAAGTGGCGTCATCGTAGGTCGGGCTGCCTTCACCAGCGTTGTAGTCACCCGGGTGGGCCAGGCCGAGGGTGTGACCGATTTCGTGGGTCAGGGTCTGGCGGCCGTAGTTGTTCAGGTCCGGGTTCTTGTTCTGGGTGTAGCTGCTGTTGATCAGGTACCAGGAGGTCCCATCATAGCCGGCACCCGTCCCTGGCAGATAAGCGAACGCCGCCGCGCCATCCTGGCCGCCGCTGTAGTTGCCGAAGGTCATGTGACCATCGCCGCCGCTGGCTTTTTCGGCAAAGGTGACGTTGGCCACGTCCGCCCAGGATTGCATGGCCAGGGCCGCCTGGCCTTTCTGCTGCGCACTGAACTGGCTGAAGCCGCTGATTCCATGCTTGTTCATGGTGCTGGAAGAGGCGGAAGTGAGGAAGGTGTAGGTCAGCTCGATCTTGCCGCTGCCGTCCCGGTCCTGGTAAGCCGCGCCGTCGCGCAGCAACTGAGTGGCCGCCTCGTCGACAGAGTACGACGGTTTGCCGTTGACAGTCAGGTTACCGCCCCGGTCGTATTGGTGGCTGAAACTATTGATCTGGTTGAACGCACTACTGGCAGCTGCCAATGATTGCGGCGCCCAGAGGAGTTGTTCGGCAGAATCAATAGCGCTGCTTTTGACTTTCGACATAAACATACTTCCTTGTTTGCAAATGGAACAGTTTTAGTCAGACAGACAATCTCTGGCGAGATCGTCCTATCACTCGCCCAATGAGGACGTAAGAAACCTGACACAATTGGAAATCAAACGTCTAGCAATTTTTTTCGTTCAATTTCACGCCCCACCCTTAACGCCCATAAATAATAGGGTTCTGCCTCGTTAGTGCCCACGCTCAATTGCCCGAGTTGCGGATTGTCGGACAAAATTCTATTTAAATATTAAATATCGATAACTAGCAATTTGCGCACGGCGTCGCACTTTCGCCAACTAAGTGCCAGCGAAATGCTATTAATGAATATCTACTAAACCTCAACGGTTTTACGTGCACACACTTCCCGCAGACAACCTCGAAGCCAACGATGCACAGGGTCGGCGTCCATCCGCGGATGCCAGAGCATGGCGATCGTGAACCCAGGTACGGGAAACGGCAGCGTAAAACTGTGCAGGCCGACCCTCAGGCTCGCGGTGTAGCGTTCAGGCACGCTGGCAATCAGGTCACTCGAGCGGGCCAGCCCCAGCGCCGAGGAAAAGCCTGGCACGGTGGTGACGATTTCCCGGGACAGATTCAACGCCGCCAGGGCCTGGTCGATGAGGCCATGATCCAGGCCGCGCATCGACACACCGACATGCCCGCCTGCGGCATAACCGGCGGCGCTCACCGTTGCCTGGCTCAGCGGGTGTCCCGCGCGCACCACGCCGATCAAGCGGTCGCTGAACAAGGCCTGGGTTCGCAGTTCGGGGCTGGTGTCCTTGTCCACGACGGCGGTCTCCAGGTCCACGGTGCCTTCGCGAAGCGCCGTGCTGTCGCGGTCGGTCTTTTCCACGAAACGCAGGCGCACGCCGGGCGCTTGCTCATGGATGCGAGTGATCAGGTCGATGGCAAAGTTTTCCACGAACCCTTCGCGGGTGCGCAACGTGAAAGTTCGGCTCAAGCGCCCGAGATCCGGGGTCGTCACTGGCCGCAGCACCGCCTGGGCCTGCTGCACCAGGTGGCTGACCTGTTCGCGCAACTCCAGCGCGCGGGGTGTCGGCACCAGCCCTCGCCCGGCCCGAACCAACAGCGGGTCACCGGTGGTTTCACGCAACCGCGCCAGTGCCCGGCTCATGGCCGACGGGCTGAGCTGCAAGCGCCGGGCGGCCCTGGCCACGCTGCCTTCCGAGAGCAGCACATCAAGGGTGACGAGCAGATTGAGGTCAGGTGAGGACATGGCGGTAGCTCGAATTGAAGAGATGGCGTTTGCTGCAGCTATAACGTGCAAATGCTGCGTCTTCCGCCATGTTATGCCCAGGCGTAACGTTCTGACAGCTCCGTTTCGAGCGCCACGATACAGGTGACACGATGAAACCCGTCAACACGCAACAGAACCGGCCGGCAACCGCGCCCACGCTCAAGCCCTTTTCACCTCGCCGGACCCTGGCCAGCCTTGCGCTCTCGACACTGCTGGCCTCCCTTGGCGCCAGTGTGGCTTCGGTGGCACTGCCGACGCTGGCCGAGGCGCTCGGTGCCTCTTTCCAGCAGGTCCAATGGGTGGTGCTGGCCTATCTGCTGGCAATCACCACGCTGATTGTCAGTGTCGGCCGCTTGGGAGACCTGATGGGCCGGCGCAAGCTGCTATTGGTCGGTATCGCCCTGTTCACCTTGGCATCGGCGGTATGCGGCCTGGCGCCCTCGCTCTGGCTGCTGGTCGCAGGTCGGGCGCTGCAAGGCCTGGGGGCCGCCATCATGATGGCGCTGACCCTGGCGCTGGTTGGCGAAACGGTCGATCAGGAAAAAACCGGCAGCGCCATGGGCCTGCTGGCAACGCTGTCGGCAGTGGGCACAGCCCTTGGACCGTCCTTTGGCGGTATGTTGATCAGCGGGTTCGGTTGGCCGGCCTTGTTCCTGGTCAACATTCCCCTCGGCCTGCTGACGCTAGGGCTGGCGTGGTATTCGCTACCGGTGCGTGAAGTGCCGCTGAAGCCCGAAGGAGTCCGCTTCGATGTGACCGGTACATTGCTGTTGGCAATGACACTCGCCGCCTATGCCTTGGCCATGACCTCCGAACACGGAAACTTTGGCGGATTGAATCTTGCGCTGCTGCTGATCGCGCTCGTGGGCGGCGGACTGTTCATTCGGGCCCAGTCCCGGGCCGTATCGCCGTTGATTCCCTTGGCAGTCTTTCGCGACAAGCAATTGGTATCAGGCCTGGCGACGAGCGCCCTGGTCGCGACGGTCTTGATGGCGACGCTTCTGGTCGGGCCTTTTTACTTGTCCATCACCCTCGGACTGCCGGCGGCCTTCGTGGGGCTGGCGCTGGCCGCGGGGCCGTCCGTCGCGGCGCTGGCCGGAGTGCCTGCCGGACGCCTGGCGGATCGCTTCGGCGTGCAGCCCATGCGGCTCGCCGGCCTGGCAACCATGGTCCTCGGCTGCCTGATGCTGTCACTGGTTCCCCCTGCCCTTGGCATCGTCGGCTACCTCACGGCTATCGTGGTGACGACCCTCGGCTACGCATTCTTCCAGACGGCCAACAACACAGCAGTCATGGCCGATGTCGCTGCCCAGCGGCGAGGCGTCATCGCCGGGCTGCTCAACCTGTCGCGCAACCTGGGTTTCTTCACCGGAGCCTCCGTGCTCGGCGCGGTGTTTGCGGCAGCGGCAGCGACGAATGACATCACCCACGCCAGCCCTGCGACCGTGACGAACGGTCTGCACATGACCTTCGCCGTCGCCCTGGCGATGATGACCCTGGCCCTGCTCATCGCCTGGAAAAGCCGCGTGCCAGAGCCATTGCCCAAGCCTCGGGACAACCCCAGCCAAGCGTGATGGCATTCTGGACATTGCCGCTTAAGTCGTGATCCAGATCAAAAAAAGTGAACCAATCGCAAAACGGACTGAAAAAATCCACATGAGCTTCATTTTCAGGTGCTATTTTTAGTTCTCACTGGTAGAGCCATGATGGCTCTTCCTTCCTGACATGAGCAAAAGGAAGCGCTCGATTGAAGAAGGCGGGCAACACATGAATAAAGGATCTTTCAGCAAGGTTACGTTCCCCAACGCTTGCCAGTTGATGCGCTGGCACTTCCATCCCATGGGATTCGAAGCGAGCATGGATGCGCCTGGCAGCATGGTTGCCCGGCTGTTTGACCGTGCCAGCGGCGAAACCATGATCGCCATTGCGGGTATCCCCTGCGCAACTGTGATGAATGCCCCGGATGTTGAACGAATAATCGAGGCGGTGGAGGCCGAGCTGGAAGCCTTTGTGCCACCGGTGGGGTTGCGGCGGTTTGCCTCTTAAGTCCACTTCATGTGGCGATACCGTTCACCTAGGTTCCAAAAGCGGCACCTCTCTTTTTCCAAGGGGATGTGCCGTTTTTTTTGAGGGGGCTCGGGATTTACTTGCTTTGGTGTGTATATCCGTTTTTGCGGTAACGGCTGCTGGCGGTTCCGCTCTTACAGCGGGTCACTTTTGGAAGAGCGCCAAAAGTAACCAAAAACGCTTTGCCCCACCACTTGGTGCCTCGCCTAGGCTCGGCATGCCTGAACGAAGGCATTGCTCCGTGGGCCGCCGCGAAGGGCCATCCATGGCCCAGCGCGGCTATCCCGGCATCCATGCCGGGATGCCCACTCCACAATGCCTGCGTTCGGCCATCGTGGTTAACGGGGCGCCGAGATCAACGTCCACGCCGAGGCGGCCTAACAGCCGACCTGGTTCTTGGTGATCGCGTTTCTCCTGTGGGAGCGAGCTTGCTCGCGAAGGCGGTGGGTCAGTTACAGGGATGTTGGGCTGCGGGCCTCATCGCGAGCAAGCTCGCTCCCACAAAGGAACTCCGGGAGCACACGAATATTGTGTCTGCCGAAGATCCAATGTGGGAGCGAGCCTGCTCGCGATAGCGGTGACTCAGCCACATGGATGCCGGACATGCCCCATGTCCCGCTCTTGCTTTGCTTTGGATCTTGATCTGAGAGCCCCGTTAAACCACGCTGGCCGAACGCAGGCATTGCGCAGTGGGCACCTCGACATGGATGCCGAGCCTAGGCGAGACATCGAGTGGTGGGGCAAAAGCGTTTTGCTTACTTTTGACTGGGCCGGCTCCCGGGCTTTTCAAAAGTGAGCCGCCGTCAGGGCGGAACCCTAAGCAGCCGTTACCGCAGAAACGGATATGCCCTCCAAAAAAATGCACCTAAAAACGAAAAAAAACGGCGCCTTTCATTTCTGAAAAAACGCCGTTGTTTGTATGTGAACAGCATCACGCCGAAGCGGGCTTCTCACCCATCACGAATGCAATCAGTCGTCGCGACCCATCAGGCCGAACAGCTGCAGCAGGCTGACGAACAGGTTGTAGATCGATACATACAGGCTGATGGTGGCCATGATGTAGTTACGCTCGCCGCCGTGAATGATGGCGCTGGTCTGGTACAGGATGCAGACCGACGAGAACAGCACGAAGCCGGCGCTGATCGCCAGTTGCAGGCCGCTGATCTGGAAGAAGAAGCTGGCCAGCGTCGCCCCCAGCAACACGAAGAAACCTGCGGTGATAAAACCACCCAGGAAGCTCATGTCCTTGCGGGAAATCAGCACGTAGGCCGACAGGCCACCAAATACCAGTGCGGTCATTGCGAAGGCCGAGCTGACCACTTCGGCGCCGCCCTGCATTTGCAGGTAGCGATTGAGGATCGGGCCGAGCAAAAAGCCCATGAAGCCGGTCAGGGCGAAAGCCGACACCAGGCCCCAGGCCGAATCACGGAGTTTGTTGGTGAGGAAGAAAAGGCCGTAGAAACCGATCAGCACGACGAAGATGTTCGGGTAACCCACCCGCATCTGTTGCGCGACGTAGGCCATCACACCGCTGAAAGCGAGTGTGAGGGCCAGCAAGCCATAAGTGTTGCGCAGGACGCGGCTAACCTCTAGCTGCTCAGCCTGCACGCTGTTGTTCACTGCGTAATCCTGTTCGCGCATGGCGACACTCCTCCGGTTTTGAAACATTCAGTGGCAAGGATCATAACAGACGCTCTGTAACAAGCTACGTAGAGAGTTTGACAGTGTGTTTCATTCGGGTATTATGGCGCCCGCAACGCAATACGGAGGTGTGGCCGAGTGGTTTAAGGCAACGGTCTTGAAAACCGTCGACTGTAACAGGTCCATGAGTTCGAATCCCATCGCCTCCGCCATCTTCTAACGTTAAAGCCCTGATTATTCAGGGCTTTTTCGTGTCTGGCATTCAGAATGCCAATTGCGGCTTCAACATTGGACACAGCTATGGCAAACCCTCCCCAGCCAATCAAGGAAAGAAAAGTGACCAGTAAAACCATCGGCTCCATCGTTGCCGCAATCGCGGGCATCGTCCTGTTGTGCGTGTTCTTTGGCAGTTGGTACACGATCGACGAAACCGAGCGTGGCGTGCTGCTGCGCAACGGGGCGCTGGTCGGCGTCATTGAACCGGGACTGTCCTTCAAGACGCCATTTATCGAGTCGGTACGCCTGATCAGCGTCCAGAGCCAAGTGACGGCTTATGAAGACCTCCAGGCCTACAGCAAGGACCAACAGTCCGCCCAGCTCAAGGTGTCCGTGTCCTGGCACATCGCGCCTTCGGATGTTGCGAAGGTCTACACCCAGTTCAAGGACCTGGAAGGTATCCGCGACCGGATGATCAGCCGCCAGGTGCCAACCCAGGTGGAAAACGTATTCGGCAAGTTCAACGCCGTGGCTGCCGTGCAGAACCGCGTCCAACTGGTCAACGATATTTCCACCGCCATCAAGGCCACCATTACCGGCCCCGTGATCATCGACAGCGTCCAGGTCGAGAACATTGACTTCAGTGATGCCTACGAAAAAGCCATCGAAGCGCGCATGGCTGCGGAAGTCCAAGTCAAGACCCGCGAGCAACAGCTCGCCACCGAGCAAGTGCAAGCACAGATTCGCGTGACTCAGGCCCAGGCCGAAGCCGATTCGCAAGTGGCGCAGGCCAAGGCAGACGCACTGGCGACCGAGTTGCGCGGCAAAGCCGAAGCCGAAGCCATCAAGGCGCGGGCCCAGGCCCTGGCCAGCAACCAGAACCTGGTGGAACTGACCAAGGCCGAGCGCTGGAATGGCGTCTTGCCGACTACCGTGCTACCAAACGGCGCCCTGCCCTTCATCGACATCAAGTAACGCCAGGGGCGCGGCCTGCCCGGCCGCGCCTTTCGCGCAGCAAGCATCGCCCCTCTCGTTAGCGCTACACTCAACCATGAACCCGACGTTCATCGTTAGCAGGGAGCTCAACGTGTACCCAGGCCACAGCAAACCGGCACACCAACCCGCACGACGTTTACCTTTCCCCCCTTCCGGCTCCTCCCTCGAGCATCTCTCCCCCCTCGGGAATTCACCAACTCCTTCGATAAGCGCCTTGAGCAGGAGAATAGCGTGACCACTATTATCAAAAAATATAAATGGCCCGCCCTATTGGCCGTCGCGCTGATTGTGTTTGCTGCACTGATATTCTTTTTGATCAAGTCATACACGTACGACTCATCGACCTACTTCGAATCCCGCGACTTCATTCGCCAGCTCAAGCAGGCCGACGCTAACTGGAACGTCAAGATCCTCAGGAAAAAGATCGGCGTGAACAATAACCTGTCGCTGGCGCCGCCGCTTGAGGCCAACAGTCGATGGGAGCAGTTGGAGCAGCTCAATAACGCTGGTCCCCTGGCGGCCCTTTGGGCATCCAGACGCAACGGTTATGTGGATGCGGTCAAGAACAAAACAGTACTGGTCGATCAATTCCAGCAACACAACGCCAATCTACGCATCGCCCTGGATGCGTTGCCGATGGTCGAGGACGGTATTCAAACGTTGCTAGCAGAGATGAGCACCGAAAGCTCTACGGGACGCCTGGCAACAGCCTCCAATGTTCGTGAGCTGACACTGACAACGCTGGAGTACGCACTTTATGTCACCTCAGACAAAGCCGAGGAAGTGCAGCGCCAATTGAGTGATCTGGAAAAATATGTCGACCAACTGCCCGCGACCAACCAGCCCCTCTTCATTGCCCTGACCCAGCACGTCAAATCCATTATCCAGGAGCAACCAATCGTCAATGATCTGCTGGACCGCATCAGCGTGATTCCGGTGGCCCAGGAATTGGACAGCATCAACGAGCTATTGAACGAGACACAGCGCAGGACAGCCGCTGCGGACCGTCAATACCATATCTACCTGGGCGCGTGTGCCAGCCTCATGGCGCTATTGATGATCTACCTGGCGGTACGCCTGGTTCGCAGTTACGCCGTTATCAACCAGATCAACCAGCAACTGCAAACGTCCAATGAACGGCTCGAGGAGCGCGTGCAGGAGCGCACTCGCGAGCTGATGGAGGCCGAACGCGAACTGGTGGATGCAGCCCGGATGGCGGGCATGGCCGAAATAGCCACGAATGTATTGCACAACGTCGGGAATGTGCTCAACAGCGTGAACATTTCGGCCGAGCTCGTGACCCGCAAGTTGAGGAACAGCAAGACGCTCGGGCTCACCAAGGCGGTCAAAATGATGAATGAACATGCCGAGGATCTTGGCCAGTTCATCACCCATGATGAAAAAGGCCGGTTGCTGCCGCGTTATTTCAACGAACTGGTCGACTCCATCGCCGCGGAACAGGCAGTGCTTATCGATGAGCTGGCGCAGTTGACCAAGAGCATCGATCACATCAAGGAAATCGTCACCACTCAACAAACCTATGCAGGGGCCGCCAGGTTGATCGAACCGCTCAATGTCAGCGATCTGTTCGAAGATGCGCTACGCATGAATTCGGGTGCGCTCAGTCGGCATCACGTCACCGTCATCAAGGAATATCAGGAAGTTCCTGCGATCATGGGGGACAAGCACAGGTTGTTGCTGATCCTGATCAACCTGATCAGCAACGCCAAATTCGCGATGTCGCACATCAGTGAGCACCCACGGGAGATAACCCTGGGGATCCGCATCCTAGACGAAACGACGCTGAGCCTGAGCGTCAAGGACCGAGGCGAAGGCATTTCCCCGGAGAACCTGGCCCGCATCTTCAATCACGGCTTCACGACCCGCAAGGACGGCCATGGGTTTGGCTTGCACAGCTGCGCCCTGGCGGCGGTTGAAATGAATGGCCGCCTCTATGTCCATAGCGACGGACCGGGGCAAGGCGCTCTGTTTACCCTGGAAGTCCCGCTGGAATTGGCCCGTGCCTGATCACCGTGACGGGCGCACGCTGACCCGCCGCCATCGCGAGCAAGCTCCCACAGGGGATTATTGGTGAATACCCGGAAAAACTGTGGGAGCGAGCTTGCTCGCGATAGCGGTCTACCTGTCACCGAGAGGTTGGCTGTACCGGCCCCACCTATTTCGTGTTTACAGGCCGGCCGCTACGGGCTCTTCGGGTCGGCAACGCGGCGGCATAGGCCAGCGCTTCCTCGCGGGAAGCAAAGGAACCCAACCGGTCAGCCTGGGTACAGACCCTCCACGGGCCGCTGTTTACGCTAAGCACGTCATAACCGTTGATGTGCATTTTCGTCAGCATCGCAGTGCTCATTGGTCACCTCCGACTTCAACCAAGGGTGCACGGCCTACCATACACGCTGATTGCGCCGGGCGGCCAACCGAACGTCGCGACACCCGCCGCATTCGTGGCGCCCTCAGTGGGAATCCGAATCCCACAACCAGTCCCACAACCCCGGTAAATGCACGGGTTCAGTGCTGTGATCGACCGTCCGAGCCAAGGCCGCTCGCTCCAGCGCCTGGTGGTCATCATAGAACGGCTTGGCGTCGGTCCTCACCCCGGTAGCCTTGGCACTGTCGAGCAGGATTTGCAGGTATTCACGAGCATGCCGGGCGGTATAACGATTGATGTCGTGAAACGTCACCACCACCGGAATAACTCCGTCCACCGCTGGCAGTTGCCCGGCGGCGATGCGCTCGCGCACTTCGGAAAGTTGTCGGATCAGGTTGATCCGCCGCCGCGGGCTCATCGTGATGCCCCAGACTTTGCCGTCATTTGCGCTCAGATCGGTCAACAAAATGTGCAGGCCATGCTGTCGGTAGGCGGCCGCAGTGCGCTTGTCGAAGCTCCAGAATGGCGGCCTCACCAAGATCGGCGCCGCGCCGCTAATGGCGGCGATATCGCTCCCACCATTGCTGAGCGATTGCTCCAGCTCATCAGGGCTCAGCGACCGGTGATTGGTGTGCCAGTGGGTCGCCGTATGAAAGGCCAGCACATGGCCTTCCTGCTGTTCACGGCGCATTACCGAGCGGCCAATATCACTGCCACCGGCACGTGGTGAGCGGGTCTGCAGGAAAAACACCGCCTTGATGCCGGGCTGTAGCGGATTGTCTGCGAGTGCGTCGAGCACCTCCAGGCTAGGGTTCCAGATAGACGAGGCGCTGGGCCCATCATCGAATGTCAGCAGGAAACGGATCGGGGGTTGTTCGCGCAAGCGTTGCTCGGTTTGCGGCGTCAGTTCGATGGGGGCGCCAATGCAGCCCGACAAACCGATGGCGAGGGCTGCGATGAACAGCACCCTGGCGATGTTTTTCATGTTTTGCCTTTTGTTGATGCTGCACTGCGTCGCCTTTGATCCCTGGCCTATGGTGTTGAAGCTCACCTTGGAGAAGGGTAACCGGGTTTGGTTCCTTGCCGTGAGTTCCGGCTGTTTTGCCGCTGCTCGGTGCACGAGCCTGAGCGGTATTAATTTGACCGTCTGGAAATTCGATGGAATTTTCCGAATGCCTTTGTATCCATCCGTATAGGACTAATTAGGGAGGATTTATGGGCGGGCCATCGCTTTACATCATTGACTACATACTCCATGGCGAACCCAAGTCATTCATTATTCGCGCGGAAGTGATGAATAACTCCGAGGCTTGGCATTGGGCCAGTTGCGACGCGGGGGTCGGGCGCATACCGAAATTCGGGAGAGAAAAGGTCAAGCGGGTCTCCAAGCCCCTTGCTGAAAAATACGGTATTACCGACGTACGCTGGCGGGCAAGCGTCACGCCGTCCTGGGTCAAGGAGTCCAGCTGACACTACTCGCATTGTTTCCGGCGCACCGGCTGTCTAGCCGGACGCCGGATTCTTCGACAGACCTGAAATAACTCAACTACGCTTAAACCACGGCGCAGCCCGCCCCCTGGCGGGTTTTGTGCTGCCTCATCAACCCCTGAATGGAGGTGTGACATGTCCGAAAAAGAGTCCATCACCACCCTGCTCACCTTGCTCGAATCGCGTCAAGCCAGGCTCACGGCAGCCTGCAAGGAAATCGCCGACTGGGTCGACCACCAAGGCGGGCACCCCACCGCAGTGCGCATCCGGGACCGGCTCAACGACATCGACAAAGACGCTCCGTCGATCCAAAGCGCGCTAACGTCGCTCAAGCCTGCTGAACCCCCTCTACCCAAGTTCCGCTGACGCGCTGCGCCAGCCCCGTTTCTCCCTGAGTTCTACCGGTTGGAAAACTGATGGAACGTGGGCTTTTTTTGCACCTCGAAATTGATAGGCACCGGTGCAGAAACCGCAAAGGGAGAAACTCATGAATGCCAGAATCCTGCTATTGATCGTTTGTGCAAGCCCCGCCGCCGTCTTGGCCCAAGGCTGCGACGTCATCACACGATCCCAGAGCCAGGCCGTTCCAGTGATCGAAAGCCATAGCTGCTACGAATACAAAGGCATGCCCGCCGAAGCCCTCGATTGGTCTTGCAGCAATGAAAGCAAGGGAACGCTCACGACTCAAAAGCGTAGAGTCGAACGTTGTGCCGAGGGATACGTGGCGACATGCCAGGCGAAGCCGACCCAGGAAGCGTTGGCCAACCCGCACTCAACCAGCAAGGAAAAGCGCGGTGGGTCGGCCACCCTTCCCGATGATGCAAAAGTGACGTGGTACTACTACGGCGTCGAGCAGTTGCAGCAGGCCCGGGAAGACTGCGAAACCACCGGCGGCAATTGGATAAACCAGTGAGGTGGCTGTCACAGCCGCTTCCTGGCTAGCCCTTGCTGTGCTCCGGCGATGACGGACCTTCCTTGACTCCGCGAGGCCCGGCTACGCCCCAGATGACCAGGCCCAGCACCGGCAAAACGATCAGCAGCAGGGCCCAGCCCGCCTTGGTCCCGACCGACTTGTCGCTTCGAAAGACACTGACGATCGCCCACAAATCGACGAGCAGCAAAAGCACCGCAACAGCGATCCAGAAATAACTGGCTAATTCAGACATGACCTAATCCTCTTGTCGGTTCAAGGATTAGGCAGAGCCGTTGAGGCGCCGTTCAAAGAATTTGCACCCTCGGGACGCGCATTGGCAGCTATCCCCGCTCGTTCAGATAAGCGACCCACTGCTCATAAGCTTCATGTTGACGCTGGACTGCCTCATCCCAGGTCGATCCACTCATTTGATGAACACATATGAGCTTCATCATTTCCGACGTTGCCGTATCGAGCTCTACCAGGAGCTCATGGGATTTGATCTTGAAGTCTTCAACGGTGGTCATTTCTCGCTTCCTTCCCCTATCGGGGCCGGCCAATGCACCCAACATGGATTCATTTTTTTGAAGCTGATTCATTTGAGGCGATAACCGGTCGAAAACCTAGTGCTAGCGGTCGCAGAGATGGAGCGAAGCGATGACAGGCACAAATAAGCTCAGTCTTTCCCGCTCCGTCGCGGTCGTAGTGGATAAGACCTTGAAAAACTCGACATTTGAACGAAGCAGCTAATGCCAGGCGCAAATATTGCAGTTATATTTCACTTTAATGACAGTCACAGATCGAGCACGGCCATGAAAATTCGAGCGACCGTCATCTGCGAGGAAAATCGCCACATCCTCCTGGTTCGCAAAGCCAATAGCCGCTGGGCGTTGCCGGGCGGTACCGTCGAGCGCGGCGAAACCCATGCCGGCGCAGCCATTCGGGAATTGGCAGAGGAAACCGGCCTGGACGTCGAGAATCTGCTCTACTTGATGCGAATCAGTGACGGGCAGACCGAACATCATGTGTTCGAAGCATCAGTCAGCGACTCGACGGCGGCCAAGCCACAGAATGAAATCAGCGATTGCCTCTGGCATCCGCTGGACGCTATTGCCCAGTTGCAAATGAAAAAGGGGACGCGGGACATTCTCGAGGCGTTTCGGCGACGGTTGTGAGGCACCGGTACTGACGACCAATACCGGATAGGTTGCATGAGAAATATCATGCAACCTATTGTTTTATAAAAACTAAATGATCAAAAAATTGCCAGAAATCTGCCATCAAGCCGCTGAGGGCAACGGGCTCACTTTTTCTGCCAGGCGGTACTGATCGGGTTGACCACGGTATTTTCTTCCTGCGTATAGGTCCCGTTCTGCTGGGCTATCGCCTCGCCGGTGTCGACAATTGCGTTCTGGATAAATACGTTTTGTGCATCACCTCGAATAAAGGTGAGCTGGTGATACGCCGTTTTATTGCCCCAGTCAGGGGAAGGCAGGGAGATGAACTTCACAGTGTATGTCTCGTCGGTGTGCTGGCCCTGCAAGACGTAGACACCGTAATGATTTTCTCCCTGAGAGATGATTTTGTACAAACCGTTGCTGTAGTAATAAATTTCCGCGTCGGGAAAGGGCTTCTTATCGTACATTTTCCGATAGTGCAGAACCTGCTTGACGGTCGGCTCGCCAAAGTTCACGGCTAGCGTTTTCCCATCAACGGAGGTTGTCTCCCCAGCGCATACAGCGCTGCTGCTCATCAAGGCCAACAGACTCATCGTTGCGATCGTTTTCACTCGTTACCTCTCCATGGTCAAAGGATTAGCGTACTGGGCAAGGGCTGGAGGACGTAACCACCAGCCACTCACCTTGCTAATCTCAACGCCGAGTGTAGAGGCTTGCGCTTGAAAATACCCGCAGGCTTGGGCTCCGTTTCCGCAGCAGTTTTCAGAAGCGGAAACGAACAAGGGTTTGCATTAGCTTTCGCTCGCAAACCCTTGATTTTAGATGGTGCCCGAAGCCGGAATCGAACCGGCACGCCCTTACGAGCGGGGGATTTTAAGTCCCATGCGTCTACCAGTTTCGCCATTCGGGCGGTAGCGCGGTTAGCCATGGGAACGTCGGCAAAATCCAGTGGCCGATGTTCTGGCTGGTGCAGCAAGAGGGGGAATATATACATCCCTCCCCTGCGAAGCAAGGTAGCTCATGTCCTTTTCAATACAAAAGCTTTCAATGCTTCGAAAATAAAAAAGCTCTGTAAATCATAGATCTACAGAGCTTTTTAAAAGTGGAGGCCGAAGTCGGAATCGAACCGGCGTAGGTGGATTTGCAATCCACTGCATAACCATTTTGCTATTCGGCCTCAGAACGTTTGATGCAATGCTGCCACATCAACCGCGGTACAAACCTGATCAGGATACAGGGCATCTAGGCGCCGCTATCTCCTTGAAAACATTGAGATTTTTTACGTCCCAGTGCGTTCGATGGGCGCAATTATGTACTCATTTGCCCAGGCTGACAACCCCTTGATTTCAAAAAAAAATTGTCCAGCGGTCTCGGTGTGCCAGGCAGATATCAGGAAGCCTTTTGGGACTGCTGCGCAGCCCAGCGAGAGCATGCTCCCACGCCACGGGCGATTTGCGGGGTTGTGGGATCTTACAGTGCAACGCCCCAACCGGCTGTCGCAGCCCTGCACCATTATGGGTAACATACCGGCCCTCCCCGCAGCCCTTCTGCGACCTGCTAAATAAGCCTATTCCATGCCTTTTGAACTCAGCGTTGACCTCACTACCCTCGCTATCCTTGCTGTTGTCGCGTTCATTGCCGGTTTCATCGATGCCATTGCCGGTGGCGGTGGGTTGCTGACCACGCCAGCCCTGCTGACGGCAGGCTTGCCGCCTCATCTGGTCCTGGGGACCAACAAACTCAGCTCGACCTTCGGCTCGGCGACGGCCAGCTTCACCTTCTACAAGCGCAAGCTGTTCCACCCAAGGCAGTGGACTCATGCCCTCGTCGGCACCCTGGTCGGGGCCCTGACCGGCGCCATCGTCGCCCATTACTTGCCCGCCGAGTGGCTGAACAAGATGCTGCCGGTGATCGTCTTCGCCTGTGGCCTGTACCTGTTGTTCGGCGGCACGCCCAAGGCACCGCTGGACAGCAACGCACCGATCAAGAAGACATGGCAGTCGCCCCAAGGCTTCAGCCTGGGCTTCTATGATGGCGTGGCCGGGCCGGGTACGGGGGCGTTCTGGACTGTGAGCAGCCTGCTGCTCTACCCCATCGACCTGGTCAAGGCCAGCGGCGTGGCCCGTAGCATGAACTTCGTCAGCAACATCGCGGCGCTGTCGGTGTTCATCTTTTCCGGGCAAGTGGACTGGGTCATCGGCCTGAGCATGGGCGTGTCGGTGATGATCGGCGCGTTCTTCGGCGCTCGCACCGCCATCAGCGGCGGCGCGAAGTTCATCCGACCGGTGTTCATCACCGTGGTGCTGGGCTTGACCGTGCGCCTAGCCTGGCAGCACTGGTTCAGCGTGGCCTAGGCGCCGCGCCACATACAGGTCGATCAGGTAGCGGGCGATGGAGCGCGAAGCCGGCAACGGTGGCAGGTCATGGACGTTGAACCACTGCGCGTCCTCGATTTCATCTTCCTGGGGCACGATGTCGCCACCGGCATATTCAGCGTGGAAACCGAGCATCATCGAATGGGGGAACGGCCAGCACTGGCTGCCCATGTACTGGATGTTCTTCACCTCGATGCTGACTTCCTCGCGAACCTCGCGCACCAGGCAATCCTCGGCCGACTCGCCAGGCTCGGCAAACCCCGCCAGGGTGCTGTAGACGCCCGGGACGAAACGCGGCGAACGGGCCAGCAGGACTTCATCGCCGCGAGTGATCAACACGATCATGCTCGGAGAAATCCGCGGATAGTGCCGCAGCTCACAGGCATCGCAATACATGGCCCGTTCCAACGGAATCTGGCCCATGCGCTTGCCGCAACTGCCACAGAAACGATGCTCGCGGGCCCAGGTGCCGATCTGCGCGGCATAGCCCAACACTTTGTACAGCGTGTGGTCATCCTCGAGCATGAACGCCCGCAGGCCTTTCCAGTTGCAGCCAGGGATGTCCAGCAGGCTGTGCAATTCCAGCAGGTAGACGGGCTCGCCATCCAGGTGACCGATGCCATGCTCGGCGAGGATCGACAGGTCTTGGCGCTTGAGCCATTCGCGGGGAAACAGCGCGCCGTTGTCATCGAACAGAAAGCCCTCAGGGCTGCGGGCGACGGCCCAGCCGCCAGCAAGAGCGGTATCGAGTACTGCGGTGGTCCAGCGTGAAATCATGGTCAATCAATCCTGAAATTCAGGTTTCTGTTTGCTCATATGGGCGGCCATGGCCACGCGCAGGTCGGTCGATTGCAACATGGCGGCGTTCCAGGTGGCGACGTATTCCAAACCGTCGTCGATGCGGTGGTCGCGCATGTAGCTGATCATTTCCTTGGTGCCGGTCACGGCAATCGGCGACTTGGCGGCGATTTCCCGGGCGATGCCCATCACGCCGTCGAGCAGGCTGGCGGTGTCACTGTAGACACGATTGACCAGGCCGATGCTGCGCGCTTCGTCGGCACCAAAAGTGCGCCCCGTATAAGCGAGTTCACGCAGCATGCCGTCCCCGATGATCCGGGGCAAGCGTTGCAATGTGCCAACATCGGCGGCCATGCCGATATCGATCTCCTTGATGGAGAACTGGGCGTCCTCGGCCGCGTAACGCATGTCGCAGGCGGCAATCAGGTCGATGGCCCCGCCCAGGCAATAGCCCTGGATAGCCGCGAGCACGGGTTTGCGGCAGTTGTCCACGGCGTTGAACGAGGCTTGCAGTTGCAGGATCTTGCGCCGCAGCAGGCGTGCATTGCGCCCTACGTCCTTGCCCAACTCGTTGGCCACGCCCGCCAGCATCATCAGGTCTATCCCCGAGGAGAAATGCTTGCCGGCACCGCTCAGCACCACCACCCGTGCGGCATCGGTGTCGTCGATCCACTGGAAGATCTCGATGATCTCGCTCCAGAACGCAGCGTTCATCGAGTTGATCTTTTCCGGGCGATTGATCTGCACATGGGCAATGTTGTCTGCAAGTTCGACGTTGAACGCTTGGTATTGCGACATGGCAGTGATCCTTTACCGGCTGAAAAGAGGCTTGAACTATAACAAGCCATCGCGACAGGACGTAGACAGTGCATCGGCCAAAAGCGGGACTGACCTCACCGCAAGTCGTTGTGGGAGCGAGCTTGCTCGCGATGGCGGTAGTTCAGTCAACATTTCTGCAAGCCGAAACACCGCTTTCGCGAGCAAGCTCGCTCCCACAGGGACAGTGTTGGGTATCAGTTCTCGGCAGCCTGTTCGCTAGCCTGCAGCTGCCCGTCCCACCCCCCGCCCAATGCGGCAATCAATTGCACGCTGGCGATCAGGCGGCTCTGCTGCAAGCTCAGCACACTGCGTTCATTGCTCAAGGCCGTGGCCTGGACGGTCACCACATCGAGGTAGGCAATCAACCCGGCCTTGTACTGGTTCTGCGTCAGGCGCAGGGATTCCCGGGCGGCGTCCAGAGCCTCCTGGCGCACGCGGGCTTCGTCTTCCAGCACCTTGAGCTGGATCATGTAGTTTTCCACCTCGCGCAAGCCGTCGAGCACGGTCTGGCGATAGGTGGCGACGGTCTGGTCATACGCCGCGACGGTACGGTCGACCTCTGCCGAACGCTGGCCGCCATCGAACAGCGTCATCGCCAGTTGTGGCCCTACCGACCAGAAGCGGTTCGGCACGCTCACCCAGTTGTCGTAGGTGCTGCTGCTGTAGCCGCCACTGAGGCTCAGGGTCAGGTCCGGGTAATACGCGGCCTTGGCGACCCCGATGTTGGCGTTGGCGGCCATCACCGAGCGTTCTGCCGAGGCGATATCCGGCCGACGCTCGAGTAACTGCGAAGGCAGCGCCACCGGAATTTGCGGCAATGACGGGATGTCCTGGGTCTCGGCCAGGTTGAATTCGGCGGGCGGCAGGCCGATCAGCACGGCGATGGCGTTTTCAAACTGGGCCCGTTGCCAGATCAGGTCGATCAGGTCGCCCTGGGTGGTCTTGAGCTGGGTTTGCGCCTGGGCCACCGCGTCCTTGCCGGACACCCCGGCGCGGTACTGGTTTTCGGTCATTTTCAGGGAGCGCTGATAGTTGTCGACGGTGGTCTGCAACAAGCGTTTCTGTTCATCGATCACCCGCAACTGCAAGTAATTCTGCACCAGTTCCGATTGCTGGCTCAGACGCATCGCCGCCAGGTCGGCAAAACTGGCTTGCGCGCTCGCCTCGTCGGCTTCCAGGGTGCGGCGCAACTTGCCCCATACGTCCGCCTCCCAACTGACGCCGGCCTGGGCGTTATAGGTATCGCGAATGCCGCTGGACGAACTGCTCAGGCTCGAACTGCTGCTACCGGTGCCCTGGCTGGAGCGGGTCTTGCCAACGGTCAGGTCCACGGTAGGGAAAAATGCGCCACGGGCATTGCGCACCAGTGCCCGGGCCTGCCGGTACTGGGCGTCGGCCTGGGCCACGGTCTGGTTGGACGCATTGAGCTGGTTCACCAGGCCATTGAGTTGCGCATCGCCGTACAGCTCCCACCAGGCGCCCCTGGCCATCGCATCGCTGGGATTGGCCTGGCGCCAGCCCTGAGCCTCCTTGTATTGCACCGGGGCGGCAGCCTGGGGACGTTGATAATCCGGGCCGACGGCGCAGGCACTGAGCATCGCCACGCACAGCACCAGGCTCAGCACCCGCGAGCCACGGGCAGTCGCCAGTGTTGCGACAAGATTGAAAGGCGAACGATCGGTCATAGCGGAGTTTCCAGGGCAGCATCAGTGCGCACGCCGCGCCAGCGATTGAAGCGATGGCGCAGTTTGTCGAGATATAGGTAAACCACCGGGGTGGTGTAGAGCGTCAGTACCTGGCTGAACACCAACCCACCGATGATGGTCAGGCCCAATGGCCGGCGCATTTCCGAGCCCTCGGCAGCACCGAGCAGCAACGGCAAGGCGCCAAGGATCGCCGCCAGCGTGGTCATCAGGATTGGCCGCAACCGCAGCAGGCAAGCGCTGCGGATCGACTCCAGCGGCGTCTGCCCGGCACGTTCCAGTTGCAGCGCCAGATCGATCATCAGGATGGCGTTTTTCTTCACCACGCCGATCAGCAGGAACAGCCCCAACAGTGAGATCAGGCTGAACTCGCCACCCAGCGCGTAGATCGACAGCAATGCGCCGACCCCGGCCGATGGCAACGTAGACAGGATGGTCAGCGGATGGATGTAGCTTTCATAGAGCACACCCAACACCAGGTACACCGCCAGCAACGCCCCGAGGATCATGAACGGCTGGCTCTTCTGGGTGGCGGCGAACGCATCGGCGGTGCCGGCCATTTTCGCAATGACATCCTCGGGCAATCCAAGCTTGGCAAGTGCCCGCTCGATGGCCGCGGTGCCCTGCTCCACCGTGACACCTTCGGCCATGTCGAAGGAAATGCCCTCGGACGCGAACTGGCCTTCATGGCTGACCCGGTCGTCCTCCAGGCTATTCTCGTAGTGGGCAATGGCCGACAGCGGTACGCGCGCGCCATCGGCGGTGATCACCTGAACCTGCTCGAGGGTGCTCGGGTCCTGGGCGTACTTGGGATTGACCTCCATCACCACCTGATACTGGTTGAGGCTGTCGTAGATGGTCGAGATCTGCCGCTGGCTGTAGGCGTTGTTGAGCACCGCGGTGACCATGTCCATGTCGATGCCCAGGCGCTTGGCCTGGTCGCGGTCCACCACCAGCGTCACCTGCTGCGCCCCACCACCGTCACGGGCATCGATGGCGGTGAGTTCCGGCAAGGCCCGGAAGGCCGCCACGACCTTGGGATACCACGCGCGCAGCGACGCCAGGTCGGCGCTTTGCAGGATGTAGGAATACTGCGAGGTTGTCTGCTCGCGACCACCACCGAACTGCAGGTCCTGGTCGGCCATCAACATCAACTGAGCGCCGGGAACCTTGGGCATTTCTTTACGAAGGCGCTCGATGACCTTTTGTGCAGAAATATTACGCTCCTTGATCGGCTTGAGGCGCACCAGCATGAAGGCGTTGTTGGTGCCGTTGTTACCACCGATGAAACCGGCGACGCTTTGCACCGCCTCGTCCTTGAGCACGGCGCGGCGGAAGATCTCCATCTTCGGCTGCATCACGTTGAACGACAGCCCGTCGTCGCCACGCACGAAACCGATCAACTGGCCGGTGTCCTGCTGCGGCATGAAGGTTTTCGGCACCACCACGTACAACGCGACGTTCACGCCGATGGTCACCAGCAGGCTCAACAAGGTCAGGCGCCGATGGTGCAGCACCCAGTCCAGGCTGATGGCGTAACCACGGACCATGCGCTCATTGAGCCGCTGGCTCCAGCGCTGCAAGCGGTTTTCCTGCCCTGGCACGTGAGGCTTGAGCCAACGGGCGCAGAGCATCGGCGTGAGGGTCAGCGAGACCACCAGCGAAACGACGATGGACGCCGCCAGCGTGATGGAAAATTCGCGAAACAGGCTCTCGATGATGCCGCCCATGAACAGGATCGACAGGAACACCGCCACCAGCGAGACGTTCATCGACAGCAAGGTGAAACCCACCTCCTCGGCTCCCCGGTACGCGGCCTTCATCGGCGGCACGCCTTCGTCGATATGCCGGGAGATGTTCTCCAGCACCACGATGGCATCGTCCACCACCAACCCGGTCGCCAGGATCAACGCCATCAACGACAGGTTGTTCAGGGAGAAACCGTACAGGTACATCACCGCGAACGTGCCCACCAGCGACACCGGCACCGCCAGGGTCGGGATCAGCGAGGCGCGGAAGTTGCCGAGGAACAGGAACACCACCAGCACCACCAGGGCCACGGCGATCAGCAAGGTCATTTCCGCTTCATGCAGAGTGGCCTTGATCACCGGCGAGCGGTCCATGGCCAGGTTCAGCTTGACGCTGGCCGGCAGCACGGCCTGCAACGCCGGCAGTTGCGCCTTGATCTCGTTGACCGTCTCGATGATGTTGGCCCCGGCCTGGCGGTTGATCACCAGCAACACGGCGGCATCGTTGTTGAAGAAACCGCTGTTGTAGCGATCCTCGACGCTGTCGGTGACTTTCGCCACGTCCTTGAGCCGCAGTACCGAGCCATCCTGGTAACGGATGATCAGCGTTTCGTAGTCCTTGGCCTTCTCCAGTTGATCGTTGGCCTGGACCTGCCACATGCGCTGATCGTCCTCCACCGACCCCTTGGGCCGGCGCACGTTGCTATCGGCAACAGCGGTGCGCACGTCATCGAGGGCCACGCCGTACTGGTTGAGCAGATGCGGCTCCAGTTCGATGCGCACCGCCGGCAACGAGCTGCCGCCGATCTGTACCTCGCCGACGCCCGAGACCTGGGACAGGCTCTGGGACAGGATGGTCGAGGCCAGGTCGTAGAGCTGGCCCTTTTTCAACACATCCGAGGTCAGCGACAGCACCATGATCGGCGCCTGGGACGGGTTGACCTTCTTATAGGTCGGCATGCTGCGCATGCCGCTGGGCAACAGGTTGCGCGACGCATTGATGGCCGCCTGCACTTCCCGGGCGGCACCGTTGATGTCACGGTCCAGGTCGAATTGCAGGATGACGCGGGTAGAACCCTGGCTGGAACGGCTGCTCATGGTGTTGACCCCGGCGATAGCGCCGAAGGAACGCTCCAGGGGCGTAGCCACCGTTGAAGCCATCACCTCGGGGCTGGCCCCTGGCAGGTTGGCCTGGACCACGATCACCGGGAAATCCATTTGCGGCAGCGGCGAAACCGGCAGCAGGCCGAAGCTCACACCACCGAGCAGCATGATGGCGAAGCTCAGGAGCATGGTCGCGACCGGACGCTTGATGAATGGACCGGACAGGTTCATCAGCAGCCGCTCCAGGCTTCAATGAGCAGGCTGTTGTGGCGAGGGAGCTTGCTCCCGCTATGTGGGAGCAAGCTCCCT